>Ga0070741_10003104_pt1 | contig 42149 bp, 40 predicted proteins | sample Coa_R1_4_FD_66440 | JGI IMG/M metagenome (GOLD analysis project Ga0070741, IMG submission 66440) | Surface soil microbial communities from Centralia Pennsylvania, which are recovering from an underground coalmine fire - Coalmine... | ecosystem: Environmental > Terrestrial > Soil > Unclassified ... | reverse complement strand
TGCTTTTGATGTTTCCAGCCAAGCCGGTGCCGATGCGTCCGGATTGCGTGCCGGAGCCGCCGATGATGTTGTGAACCTTGATCGTGCCGATGCCGTCGGCCGCGACGATTTCGCCGGAGTCGCTCGCGCTGCCGCCGATGAGATCGCCATTGATTGTCACTGAACCGATTTTCGCCGTGGGAAGCGCGCCACTCGCGGTGGCGTGCAGGAATGCGCCGGTGACATCGCTCGCGACGGTGATCGAGCCGACGCCATTGATAAAGCGGCTGATGATGTCGTTGTTGTTATTGGTTGGCAAAGTGGACGTGCCGTATTTGCCGATCGACTGCACTTTTAACGAGCCGAGCCCCGGCTTGGTGTTGGTTGTGTTGTCATCGCCGACCACGATCTTCGCGAGATCGCCATGAATTGTCACCGAAGCGAGATCAATCGTCCCGGCATCGATCAAGCCGACATTTGCGAAGCCATCGCCATTGGGAGCGTGTGTCACGGCATCGGGCGCCTGCGGAGTGGCGGTGACGGTGATCGCCGCGCCGGCAAATGTGGAGTCGAGACTCAAAGATTGAAGTTCGTGCGGCTTGGTCAGGTGCGTCGGATCGCCGGCATTGTCGCCGCTCAAATTGACCACGCCATTGGCGGTCAAATCGCCCTTGGTGCTGGTGATCTTTACCAAATCGCCATCGATGTCCATGTAGGTGAACAGCGATGCAGGAGCGATGCGGTTTTCAAGAATTTCGAGGACGATGGGTGCAAATGAGTGCGTTTTCATAGGGGGAATCGGTTGCTGAGGTGACCACGGCGAAACCTTCGTGAAGACGAAGTAGCCAAAACCATGTGACCGGTTTGATGCAAAAAGAAAGACGAGTCAAGCATGCGCATCCGTGGCGCGCGCCATTTATTGCCACGAACCGGCTCGACAGTTGCTGGAAGTATTGAGAAACTGACCATGCACGACACCTCGTCCAAATGAATACAGCTTCCCCCACGCTCGCGGATGCAGAGCCCGCAGGTGCAAAGGTGATCCGGTCGATCTCGGTGATATTGCCGGCCTTCAACGAGCAGTTTAACGTCCGCAAAACCGTGGAAACCGCCCGGCGTGTGCTGCGTCCGCTCGCGGAAAAATGGGAGATCATCGTCGTCAATGACGGGAGCGTCGATGCGACGCGGGCGATCTGCGATGTGCTCGCGCGGCAGTTTTCCGACGTGCGCGCCATTCACCACATGGAAAACCTCGGCTACGGCGCTGCGCTCAAAAGCGGCATCTCGGCTGCGCGCAATGAGCTGATTTTTTTCACCGACACCGACGGGCAGTTCGATTTTCAGGAGCTGACGCAATTGCTCGAGTGGATCGACCGATACGAAATCGTCATCGGCTACCGCGGCAAACGCAGCGATCCGTTTTACCGCTTGGTCAACGCATGGGGCTGGAACATGCTGGTGCGCCTGCTGCTCGGTGTGCGCGTGCGCGACATCGATTGCGCGTTTAAAATTTTCCGGCGCGAAGTCTTTCAGCGTGTGCAGATCCGCTCCGTCGGCGCGATGGTCAACACCGAAATCCTCGCGCAGGCCCTTCGCATCGGGATGAAAATCCACGAGATTCCTGTCACTCACCACCCGCGCAACCACGGCGCGCCCACCGGCGCAAAGCTGCGCGTCATCGCCAAGGCCTTTCGCGAACTCTGCCGGCTTTGGTCGAAGCTGCGCCGCATCAATGAAGACCAGGAAGGTCTCCTTCCGCGTGTCAGCGTCGAGCTTTCACAGCCCGCGCACCACTAGCTGACAGCGAGTGCCAGAGGCAATGGCTCTCGGATAGCTCTTGCTCTATGAGTCGCGTTATAAACCTCGCCGAATTGCGCGCACGGACATTGCTTTTCCTGCACATTCATAAGACCGCAGGCACTACCTTGCATCGAATCATCGAGTCGCAATACAACCCGTTTCGCATCTATACCATCGAAGGTCGGTGGGTTGAATGGTCGCTAAGACATTTCCAATCATTGCCGGAATCGCGCCGCGCACAGTTTAAGGTTATCAAAGGTCACATGAACTTTGGCCTGCACACCGCAGTGCCGCGCCCTTCTACTTACATTACTTTTCTGCGCGATCCTATCGCACGTTCCCTCTCATCCTATCGTTATGCCAAAGGAAATCCCATGAATGCATTTCACAAACGCATCATGCGTGAAAACCTTGGCGTTGGTGAGTTTCTAGACCTGACTCCCTGGAACAATAATTTGCAGTGCAAAGTTCTTGCAGGGTTAACACGCGAACAATTCAGGCCCATCGAGGTTGTTAAGAAGGTTACCCGCATCGGCGCACCTGCTCCGGCTGGTGAGATAGATAGTTGGAGCAATCGGGAAACCTTGGAGCGCGCAAAAGCGAATCTCGAGAGCTACTTCTCGTTCGTAGGTATCGTTGAGAAGTTCGATGAAAGTCTTGCTGTGTTGAAGCATCTATTCGCGTGGAACCTTTCGAGCTATTCGATGCAACGCAAATCGTCCCCCGATGTGAAGCCCGATGAAACAACACGTCGCGAGATCGAAAAGCATAACTTACTGGACCAGGAACTTTACACCTTCGCCACGGAGCTTTTTGAGAAGCTGGTTGGTTCGCTAGCTATCGACATTGAAATGGAGTCTGCCGCTTTGAGATTTGAAATGGAAAATGGTTTGGGCGAAACCATCAGCAGGCTCGGTCGCGCGGCAGCCAGTCGGATCGCCTCGATTTTTTAATGGACGATAAGGCACTACTCTATCTCCATCTGCCGAAGTGCGGAGGGACGACACTGAATCGCGTAATCGAGTGGGAATATAATCCACTTCGAATTTATTCCATCGATCCGAGCTTCTTTCGATGGTCCTACTATAAGCTCGGCAAGTGGCCGAAGGAACGGCTCGCTAAAATGCGAGTTTTTAAAGGACATATGCCCTTTGGCTTGCACCGGATACTGCCTCAACCTGCGACTTATATCACCGTTCTTCGAGAACCGGTTGAACGAGTGATTTCGGAATACTATTTTGCGAAACACTATCGCTTGCACCCTCAGCATCGGCGTATGCAAAGCTTGTCGCTGGAAGAATACTCAATGACTACCCCGCATCACAACCTGCAGTGCAAGCTGCTCGCCGGCTTGCCGGGGCCGCGCGACTTTCTCGACGGAGATTGCTCGGAGTTGCATCTGGAAACAGCAAAGCAAAACGTGGCGAATCACTTTTCACTGGCCGGACTTACCGGGCGCTTCGAAGAAACTCTTGCGCTGCTAAAGCTGATCTTTGGCTGGAAGATAAGTCACTATGCCAGTTTCAACGTAACCAAGGTTCGCCCGAGGAAAGAAAGCGTGCCGCAATCAACGCTCGACTTAATAGCAGGTCGCAACAAGTGGGATGTCGCAATTTACAACCATCTCGTTCCGATCTTTGAGCATAAGCTGCAAAGCTATGGTGAAGCTGTGCAGAGAGAGCTCGATGAGATTCGGAGAGCTAAGAGCTTGCGTTTGTCCGGGACTGGTCTTTACGTTGCGGCTTCGACGATTCGCAAAGGCGTTAGCCGGCTGTATTCGGCTATCTAATTAGGACGAGCTCAAACGCGAGATGAATGGAATCACGCGCTCCGCGATAGCTATCAAAGAACTCTTCGGCTTTCGCAAAGCCGAGTCGGCGCGCGAGGATGAGTTGGTCAAATTCAGACGAAGGCAAAGTCGATGCACTGGAGTTTTCGACGCGCCGGATGACGGCTTCGATTTTGCGCAGGAAAAAGTAGTGCGCGGTAAGTTCACGCGCAGTTTCAAGCGGAAGAATGCTGCGTTCGCCGAGAAGAGTAAGCGCTCGTGGCGTGTTCGGCTCCCACACGTTGTGGCGCATTTGCAGCGCTTGCGTGAGAAACTCGAGTTCCATCAAGCCGCCGGAGCCGGTTTTAAATTCGAGCAAGTCCTGGCTGCTGCTGCGTTCGCGCACGATGCGCGCGTGCATAGCGCGAATTTTTTCAAATAGGTCATCGCATGCGCCGAAGCGTCGCCAGGTTTGTCGCGACCACCTGGCGAACTCATTTTGCAAAGGTCCGCTGATAGGCCGCGACTTGGTCAGCGCCTGCGCCTCCCATAGTTGTGCGCGATTTTGAAAGTAAGCTTCATAGCTATCGAGCGGAATGGTCAGCAGACCTGCAACACCTTCCGGTCGCAAACGCGCATCGAGTGGAAAGACAATGCCTTCGTTTGTTCGCGCGGTGATCGCTTTAATCAACTCCGCTGTGCCGGCCACATTTTCGCCGAGGAAAATCACGTCGAGATCGCAGCCGTAGCTCAACTCGCAGCCGCCGAATTTTCCCATCGCTACGGCAGTTAACGAATCGTCGAGCCCGAGTTCGCGCTGCACAAAAATAACGCACGCCTCGGCGAGCGCAGAGTATTCCGACTGCACCCGCTCGAGATCGGCGAACCCAAGAATGTCGCGCAGCGCGATGCGTAAAATCTGTGCGCGTCGATACACGCGCACCCCATCCATCCAGCCGAGCCGCTCTTCGTTTTGCGCGAGTCCGGCGAGGTAATCGGCGACGGCGTAGCTTTTGCCGAGCGTATCGCCGCGCGTGAGTTCCTCGATGAGCTGCGGGCGGCGCAGCACGATGTCGGTGAGAAAACGGCTCGCGTCGAAAAGCCGGACGAGAAGCTCGAGCAAACGCGGATGCGTCACGAGCATTTCGAAAAGCGTGCCGCGAATGCCGTAGCGCTCGACGTAACGAACGAATCGCGTCAGCGCGAGATCGGGATCGGCAACGCGGCTCAGTTGCGCGAGAAGCAGCGGCTCGAGTTTTGCGAATAGCTTGCCGGTGCGCGGCGCGATGTGGACGCCCGCGCCAGCGCGACGAAGCTGCGCGAGTTCCTTTTCAGCGCGCGGTGCGTCGTTGAAAAACGAGAGATCGCTCGCCGCAATTTCCGCGCTGTCACGGTTTGCGCGAAGCACTTTGTCGAAAATGGCGCGGACGCCGTCCGTGTGCGCGCGTAGTGTTTCTTCAAATGTTGTCAGCGACGCGAAGCCGAGGCCCGCGGCGATGTGCGTGCGGGCGTCGTGCTGCTCGGGTAGCGTGTGCGTTTGTTGCTCGTGCTCGATTTGCAGCCGGTGTTCGACGTCGCGCAAAAATCGATACGCGCTCGCGAGCGTCTCCATGTCGTGCCGCTGCACGAGGTTGAGCTCCTGCAATGCGCGGAGCGCGCGCAGCGTGTTGCGCTCCTGCAAAAACGCGTGCCGCGCACCGTGAATGAGCTGTAGCGTTTGCACCACGAACTCGATCTCGCGGATGCCGCCGTAGCCGAGCTTCACGTTGCGCCGCAGGTTTTCGTGGCCGACGAGCTCTCGTTCGATGCGCGCTTTGATCGCGCTGATTTCATCCACGAGATCGGACGAAAGCGTGCGCGGAAAAATAAACGGCTGCAGATGCTGGCTGAATTCGTAGGCGAGTTCTTCGCTGCCGCAAACACGGCACGCCTTGATCAGTGCCATGCGTTCCCATGTTTCGCCAAAGCCCGCGTAGTAATTTTCCATGCTCTCGAGCGAGCGGACGAGCGGGCCGGACGCGCCCTCGGGCCGAAGTCGCAAATCGATGCGAAACAAGGCGCCGCCTGCGTCCGCGGACGAAAAGGTCGCCACGATTTTCTCGGCGAGACGCGTGAAAAAATCCTGGTGCGAAAAATTCGGGTTCAGCATTCCGTCTTCGCCGAACAAAAAAATCACGTCGATATCCGACGAGTAGTTAAGTTCCTGTCCGCCGAATTTTCCCATGCCGAGCACGGTGAAATCAGTTTTCGGCGCGCCCCAGCGTCGGGAAAATTCCGCGAGCCAGCCGGTGTAGACTTCGTGCAAACAAAGCTCGGCCAAATGCGAAAGCTCGAGCGTGGTTTGTTCCAGCGTCGACAGCCGCGCGATGTCGCGCAAAGCGATGCGCACCAGCTCGCGCGCCTTGATGCGCCGCAACGCGCGAAAGTGCGGATCGAAGCCGGGTGCTTTTTCGAGTTCGAGATCGACGCGCATCCGGCGCGGGCCGCGATCGCTCGCGCAAATTTCCGGCTGTGCGAGCCAGACAAGTCCGGCGGGATCGTGCGCCAGTTTTTCAGCCGAAACCGGCGAAACCGCAAACAGTGCCAGCAGCGATTTTTCGCCGACTGGAAAGCGCTCGATCAAATCGCGCAATGGCGGCAAATCGTGTCGCCATGCGGCTTTCAGCGCGATCAGCGCAACCCGGACGCGCCCAGGATCGATCGTCGCCGCGGCTTTCGATTCGATCCAATCCACGGGCGAAGCAGATCAGCGCCGCGCCGTCTTGAACGCGATTTTTTCGCGGCCTTTTTCGAGGATTTTTCGCTCGACGCGGGTGAGGCTGTGAATGCCTTCGCGCGAGATTTTATCGAGGATCGGATCGATTTCCTCATTGATGAATTGCGCCGGGCTCATGCGATCGAGCCGCTCGGCGCGCTGGCGTTTTTCGAAAATGTATTTCTGGATGCGCAACGGATTTCCGAAGCCGAGCTGCTTCATGTAGAGCCAGCCGAGCGCGCAGCCGCCGAGGTGCGCGACATGGCCGACGACCGGCAGCAATTTTGTAAAAGCGAAAATCGCCTCGGTCAGGACGAGGCCGAGTGCGAGGTATTTCGCCTTGAGCCGAATCGGAATGATGAAAAAGAGCAGCGTCGTAATTTCGATCTCCGGCAAGATCGTCGTGAACGCGATCAGCACCGCGCAGGCGCCGGCGGACGCGCCGATGAGCGGTGGATTCGCGGGTGACGTGATCACTTGCGCGATGCCGCCGAGCAAGCCGCCGCCGAAGTAAACGCCGAGCAGATGTTTCGGCCCGGCGATTGCCTCGACTTCGCGCCCAGCGAAATAAAGCGTCAGCATATTCACGAACAGGTGCACCGCGTTTGCGTGCAAAAACATGTAGGTTACGAACTGCCAGATGCGCCCTTCATGGAGACCGGCGAGGCTGAGCCCGAAGCAATTTTTCACGAAATCCGGCTGCAAAATCTCCGTCGTCGTTTGCGCGAGAAACGCAGCGACATTTGCAATCAGCAGCCACATCACGACAGACCGGTTGCCGACGGTCCAGCGCGTGGTAAAAGGCTGCAGGCGCGGGGAACGCATACGCGAATTATTCCATGCAAAAACGCATTGTCGAATGGCTTTTCGCAAACGCGGCGCAATTCGGATGCGAGGTTTTCGCCCGATGAAAAACTTGGACAACGATTTGTTTCCCTGCAAAGTTACCGTCCCATTTTTGCCGGAAAGGCTCACCAATACATGAACGCAATCGTTTTTCTCGCCCAAGCCGCAGCTCAACCACAACAGCAAGGCTCTTCACTGAGCATGTTTGTGCCGTTTATCTGCATCGGTGTCATTTTTTACTTTCTCGTCATCCGCCCGCAGTCGCAGAAGACGAAGCAAGTGCAGTCGCTGATCTCCGCGTTGAAGACCGGCGATGAGATCGTGACGACCGGCGGCATTCACGGACGTATCTCGAACGTTAAAGAAACAACTGTCATCCTGAAAATTGCCGACAACGTCAAAATCGAGATCGACAAGGCAGCCGTCGGCAGCGTGACCAAAGCCGCGACCGCCGAAGCGGTGACCGCGGCCAATTCGTAATCAGTCGCCATTTTTGCCATGTCTCCCGCCTGGACCTTCACTGCCGGTCTGATTTTGCTGGTTCTTTTCGGATGGTATTTCGCCACCGAGCTCGGCCGCCGCAAGCGCATTCTCGGCAGCGTGCTCACGGTTTTCCTCGTTGCGTTTTGCCTCGGGACATTTTTGCTCAATGGAATCCATCTCGGCCTCGACCTGCAGGGCGGCACGTCGTTCCTGCTGCGGCTCGTGCGCGAGAGCGGGCAGACGATCAACAAAGGCATGGTCGAGCAGGCCGTCGAAGTCATCCGCAAACGCGTTGATGCATTCGGCGTGAGCGAGCCGGTGATTACGCCGCAAGGTGAAGATCGCATCCTCGTGCAGATTCCGGGACTCGATGCGAAGAAAATCGAAGAGGCGCGCACGAGTTTGCAGAAAGTCGCGAAGCTCGAGTTGAAGCTCATGCATCCGCAAAGCGCCGAGCTGATTCCGCAGATCGAATCGGGCGCGAAATTCGAGCCAACCTACGAAATCAAAACGCTGAAGGAGATGAAAAACGGGCAACCGACGGAGGAAAAAGTGCTCGTCGCGAAAAAGGCGAGCATCACCGGCGATCACGTGACCGAGGCGCACGCGTATTACGACAACCAAGGCTATGGCATTTCGTTCAGGCTCGATTCGACAGGCGCCGATCAATTTTTTAAAGTCACACAGGCGCACGTCGGCGAACGACTCGCAATCGTGCTCGATGGCGAAGTGCAGTCCGCGCCAAACATCAACGGCGCGATTCCGAACGGCTCGGCAGTCATCACCGGCCATTTCAGCGACACCGAAGCGCGCAACCTCGCGAGCGTTTTGGAAAATCCGCTGCAAACTCCGGTCGCGATCGAGGAGACGCGCAGCGCGTCGTCAACGCTCGGTTCGGATTCGATCAAAAGCGGCATTTACGCAGGCATCGGCGGGCTGTTGCTCGTGCTGGTATTCGTCGCGATTTACTATCAGTTCGCCGGTCTTGTCGCGATCTTCGGGCTAGTCGTAAATATCGTTTTGCTATTTGGCGCGATGTCGATGTTCGGCTTCGTGCTCACGCTTCCGGGCATCGCGGGTATCATCCTGACCATCGGCCTCGCCGTCGACGCGAACGTGCTTATTTACGAGCGTCTCCGTGAAGAAATGGCCGCCGGCAAATCGCTCGGTGCAGCCGTGGACGCGGCTTACGACAAGGCATTCAGCGTGATTTTCGACGCGAACGCGACGACGCTGATCACCGCGGCGATTCTATTTTTAAAAGCGAGCGGACCGGTCAAAGGATTCGCCGTGACGCTCGTCGTCGGCATCATCGCTTCGGTATTCACCGCGATGATTTTTACGCGCACGGTTTTCGCGTGGGCGCTTTCCGCCGGATTTCTAAAACGGATCACGATGTTGCACATCATTCCGACTGGAAAGAATCTCGACTTTCTCGGCAAACGCTTTTTGTGGATCGGCATTTCATTGACGGTGATTGCGATTTCCATCGCGAGCTTCGTCATGCGCGGCGACCGCAATTTCGGCGTCGATTTCAAAGGCGGCGACCTGCTGATGCTCGCGTCGAAGCAGCCGGTGAGTGAGGCGCAGGTGCGCGATAAAGTCGAGCAGCTCAAGCTCGGCGAAGTGGTGATTCAGAAGTTGCACGCGGTCGACAAAGACTTCATCAGCGTCCGCAGCCCTGCCGACACGAGCGCGCAAATCGAGCAGCATTTGGAGCAAACGATGCCCGAGGCTGGATTCAGCGTGGAGCAACGCGATCACGTCGGCAGCCTTGTCGGCGGCGAACTCGCCCGCACATCGCTCTGGGCGCTCGTGCTCGCGATTGTTGGCATTTTGTTTTATGTTTCGCTGCGCTTTGATTTTTCGTTTGCGCTCGGCGCAGTCGTCGCGCTGCTGCACGACGTGATTATCACTGTCGGCGTTTTCGCCATCTTCGGTCGCGAACTCTCGCTTATCATGGTCGGCGCGATTTTGACGATCGCCGGCTACTCGATCAACGACACGATCGTCGTTTACGACCGCATCCGCGAAGGTTTGCGCAGCGGACGCAAAGGCACCATCCAGCAAATCATGAACGCCTCGATCAACGAAACGCTCTCGCGCACGTTGTTAACGAGCGGTTGCACATTTCTGTCAGTCGCCGCGCTCTTCTTTTTCGGCGGCCCGGTGCTGCATGATTTCGCGTTCGCGATTTTGATCGGCGTCATTGTCGGAACGTATTCATCCATCTTCATCGCAGCGCCGATCGTGCTCTGGTGGAGCGGACATCGGCGCGAAAAACTCGTCGGCGACCCAAAACCTGCAACGGCATAGCGGTGTCCGATGAAGCAGACCGTCAATCTCGAGACGCGTTATGTCTGCCACTGCGCGCGCGTGACGCCGGAGGATTTCGAGAAAATTCTGGCCGAATCGGAATCGCCGAACCTGCGGGAATTGAAGGATCGCCATGGCATCGTCGGTCAGTGCACGAGTTGCGAATATGAAGTCAAAGGTCTGCTCGAGGAGCATCTCGCCGAGCGCGTGCTGAAGAAAAAAGAGGAGAAAACAAAGAAACTCCCGAAGAAAAATCGCTGGGAACAAATTTCAAAAAACGTGCGGGCGATGTTTGCGCGCCAGGCAAAACCGCAGCTCGAAACATATCGCACGGGCGTTTTTTTTCTGCGCAAGGATGGACTTGAATCACACCTCGTCGTCTCGAATCTGCAATTTCCCGAAAGCGAAAAAAATCCGAACGGCGATCACGTCGATTTTCATGTCACGCTTTATGGCGAAGAGGGCGCTCAACTCGCGCGCTCACGCGACATTCGGCTGCCCAACAATGGCACGCTCGAATGCACGCCCGCTGATCTTTTTCCCGAGCTCGACAGCGATGTCGTTGGGGCGATGTATATCGATTTTGACAATGTCGCGCAGACCGGTTCGCTGCGGCCTTACGGACTGCTCGTAAACACTGATTCGACTTCACGCGCCCGCTGTCATTACCACGATAAATTCGCGCTTTTTACCGATCCCGGTTTTTTTCAAAATTCATCGCCTTTTGAACCGGGGCAGACGTGCTGGATGGCGCTCTCAAACTGTCAGCCGAAGGTTTATGAATCGGACTATCACGTGCAATTCAGCGGCAAAAAATTCTCCGGTCACATCCGCGTGGAGCCGATGGCGTCGCGCTGGGTGCGGTTGCGCGATCTTTTTCCGCAAATCGATTTCGAGCGCGAAAATGCATCACCCGCGATCTTCTGGTTGGACAATCCGCAACACGTGATCATGTATTTTTTCTGGCACATCGATGCGATGAAACTCTGGATGTGTCAGCATCATTGAAATGAGCGCACCGACGAAAAAACCAAAACGAATCCGCGAGTGGGTGCCGAGCGCATTTCTCGTCGTGCACGATGAGAACGTCTCGACGTCGATCCGTTACACGCCGATGCAAATGCGCCGCAACGAGGAAGCGGGCTATTTTTCGACTGTTAAAATTTACGGGAACAACGTGGTGAAGCCAATCTGGCAACGTGAGAGCGAGCGTCTCAGTCTGGATGCCGTGTTCGCGATCGACAGTGCGCAAATTGCGCGCGAGCTAGGCGTGGAGCGGCTCTTCCATTACGGCGAGGCGTTCAACTGGAGCCCCGATTTTAATCCGCCCGATCCGAACATCTCAATGCCGCTGCATGCGCACTACATGTCGCGCGACGGCAGTTTCCACGGACACATCGCCAGCTTTTACATTTTTGGCGCGCCGCGTCGCATCGAGAAGGGCGAGTTTTACTACGAGACATTTCCCGCCGCGCGCATCGACGACGAACTTTACGTGAACGTGTATCTCATCAATCCGTTCGTTCGCGCGAGCACGTTTTGGGTGCAAATCGTCACGAACTCAGGCGAGATCATCGAGTCCGAAGAGCAACTCGTGCGCGGGAAAGGTGTGGCCATGTGGTCGAGCAAACACCTGCGCCTCGATCCGCGACAAAACCCGTTGTCCGTAATCGTCAGAACCGAGGTGAAGACCAGCGCGTTTTTTGCGACGCTCACACGCGACGAAAAAATGATCGGCCTCGATCACGGTCATCCGTTTCTCCAACAGGTTCTTAATCACGTCAACCCGGTCACCGTTACCGCGGTTCCCGTTGCGGGAAAATAGTGCCACCGCAAATTGCGATTGCTCCGCTGCGTGTCGAAGACGCAGATGAACTTTCGCACGTGTTGTTGAATGAAAAACCGGAGTATCTGCGTTTTTTTCGGCCGTTTTCATTTGACGCCGCATCGTTGCGCAAACGCGTCGGCGGAATAAAACGCGATCAGTTTTGGAGCATTCGATATGACGGCCTGCTCGCCGGGTTTTTCATGCTGCGCGGTTTTGACGAGGGTTTTACACGTCCGGCGTTCGGAGTTTACGTGACGAAATCATTCGCAAATCGCGGGCTCGCCAAAGCCGCGCTGGAGCATGCGTTGGCGTGGTGCCGCGAAAACGAAATTCAAGAAGTGATGCTCAAGGTCGCTCCTGAAAATGTCGCGGCGCAAAAAGTGTATGAACGGTTTGGTTTTGAAAAGACCAATGTCTCTCCGGCGAGCGGCGAAGACGTGATGGTCAAACATCTCGGGTAAGCCGCCGCATCATGCATTCGGCGATCGCGAGTTGATACGGCTCGTCGATATCGAATGAACGCTCGCGCGGCATTGCATAGCCGAGCAGCGGCGAACCGAAAAAGGTTTTGTGTTCCAGGAATTTTTCCGTCGGAGCCATGTAGAACGCACCGTTTGGATGAAACGCGCGGCCGAGCGCCTGGCTCTGTGTCGAACGCTGATAAGTCGCCGGCTCACGCATTAAAAGCGTGACGCCATCCGTGGCAAAATCGAGCGCGAGCTGCGGAGCCGTCGGATATTCAGTCACAGAAATCACAAACGCATTTTGTTCCCGCAGCATTTCGAAACCGCCGGCCACGTCTTCCGTCGTGCGAAAAGGCGAAGTCGGCTGCATGCCGGTGACAAAATCGAACCGGCGCGAATCTCGATTTAAAAACTCCGCGAGCACCTCGACAAAGCGAACGGTATCGGCAGCGAGCGCCGCTGGTCGCGCATCTGCGGTCGCACCACACCGCTGCGCCAGGTCGAGGATTTCCATGTCCTCCGACGACACCACCACGTCGTCGAAAACTCCGCATTGCAACGCGACTTCGATCGAATATTGGAGAAGCGGTTTACCGGCTAGCAGCGCGAGATTTTTTCGGGGAATCCGTTTCGATCCTCCACGCGCCGGAATAAAACAAAGCGAGCGACTCATTTGCTATCGAGCATATCCGCAAACGCCACCGCCTGCCGTTCGAGTTGCACAAATTTTTCCCATTCCGCAGCGGGCGCGACAATGCCGTCGGCGCGTTGCTGCACGAGCGTCGCGATCGACAGCCATGCCGATTGTCGCATCATCATCGAAAGCTGCGGAAACGGCTCACCGTAAGCCTCGCGGACTGCCGCAAAGCGCGCGCTCGGATTTTCACCTCGCAGACAAAATCGCTGCACGAAATATGCAATGTCCCAGGAACGCGGCGCAAAGGTCTTCACGCTTTCCTCGAAATCGAGAAGCACCGCGCGACCGTCAGCGAACAAGACGTTCGCGGGATGCACCTGCCCGTGCAGACACTGCGCCTCGGGCAAATTCTGAAACTCCGGTGAAAATTCGCGCGCCATCTCGCGAAGCCATCCGGTGTTTGTGCGTGCCCAATTTTCCTGCTCCGCAAAAATGGAAAAATCATCGCGCTTCATTGCATCGGCGATTTTGTCGCGCACCATGGCAAGCGACGCATAACGTGCCGACGCGATTGCGCGCACTTGCAAAGCTTCGGGAAACTCTCGCAAAGCATCATAACATTTGCGCAGGGCGTCCGCGACTATGGCCAGTTCATCGAGCGAACCGCTGAAATGCGTGCCGGGGATGAACGGCTGCACGTCGATTCGATAACTAAAGTGTTTGCTAACGAGTGTCTCACCCGCGATTAACAGTGGCGCAACCGCAATTTCGTGGGATTCCAAAAATTTGGTAATCGCTTTTTCAAGCGAGGGTTCACCAGGCCGCGCGCTCACTTTTACAAAGAAAGCCTGCTCTTTGGTTTCCGCGCAGTATCGTCCGGCCGGCGTTTTGCTTTCTGCCAACGCGCGGACATCCACTTTTCCTTGTGCCATGCGCTGGATGATTTCCGTGATTTTTTCCGCGACTATTTGCGGCGCTGCATGCGCGAAGACCAGCTCTCCAGGCTGATCTCCGCCGGCCCAACCGTATTCGGCTGGTCTTGTGCGGTTATTCGAAGCGGACATCCTTCCAGCGGATCACTTCGTGTGCGTCGAAATCGCGCGCGGCTTTTGTCCCGTCAATCGCTGGCCACTGATCAACGGAAATCCCCTCGGGTGGCCATGCAAAACCGACGTTTTCCCGGCAAAGGACTTCTCCAGCCGCGATGCGACGACGGGCAATCAGGCCTTTGCGAACCGACAAATCGCGCGGTTCTTTCGGCGTCGCATGCGCATCACCGAGCGCTTTCCAGCAGTCGGAGACTTTTCGCACAACGTCGCCAATTTCGCCGAGCCGCAATGCCGACACGACATCCTGCTCGGCGCGATCCGGATCATCGACGACACCTTTTTCCAGCAAGTTCGCACCTGCGCCGATCGCAGCGTATAAAACTTCCGCGCCGCGAAAATGGCAGGTCAATCCGACCGGCACGCCCAGCGCACATTTGTAAGTATCGATCATTCGCAAATTGTGCGCTTCCGCCGGCGCGGGATTGGCCCCGGGATGATGATTGACGATGACGCCGCCGCTGCCATTTTCCTGCGCGCAACGCACCGCGCGTGCAACTTCATCGAGATACACAATGCCCGCGTCGAAAATCACCGGCAGATTTGTTTTTGCGGAATAAGCGATCAGCGGAAAATGATTGATGTTGTGCCGCGCGATTTTGATCGCCGCGCCGCCCATCTCAACGAGGAGATCGACGCCTTCAAAATCGTAAACGCTCGCGACAAACGGCACATTGCGGTTTTTCGCCACGGCGAAAATTTTTCGGTAACCGTCGAGGGGAATGACTTTCCGCTCAATCAAAGTGCGATAATTTTCGACCTTGCTGCCGGAAGCATGGTTGAATTTGTAATCGAGCTGCGATCCGCGCAGACAGACATCCGCATCGTGGAGGATTTCGCCTTTGAGCAAAGCCACACCCGCATCGATCGCTGCATTTAAATACGAACTGGCGAGATCGATGTCCTGATTGAAAAATGTGCCGATCTCGGTCATCAGCACCGTCGGAAAACCATCGCCAATCTTTAACGGACCAATGCTAACGGGCTGCATGACGAATTATTTCAATGACGCGCTGTTGATCCCCGGCAGGTAAACCAACCGAGCTTGGGAGGCTCAACGCCTGGTTATATAACTGTTCGGAAATGTCACACGACACGGACTGCGCTCCACGATGTGCCGCGGAAAGATGCATCGGCTGCCACAACGGGCGGCTCTGTATCCGTTGTGCTTCAAGTTCGCGCAACAGCTCGCGACTGCTGCGGCCAAAAACCGCTTCATCGATCAGGATCGTGTTCAGCCAAAAAATGCTCTTTGCCCACGGCGCGACGGGCATGAGCGAAACGCCGGGAACATCCGCCAAGCCTTCGCGATAACGGCGCGCGACGTCGGCTTTGATTGCGAGAAAATCGTCGAGTTGCTCGAGCTGTGCGCAACCCATTGCGGCCTGCAAATTCGTCAGCCGATAATTGTAGCCGATGTTTTCGTGGACGTATTCGAGCGGATCGTCCTTGGCTTGCGTGCTCAAGTATTTCGCGCGATCGGCGAGCGTATCGTCATTGGTCACGAGCATTCCGCCGCCGCCGCACGTGATGACTTTGTTGCCGTTAAAACTAAATGTGCTGCAAAGGCCGAATGTGCCGACGCGGCGATTCTTGTATTCCGCGCCGATCGCTTCCGCGCAGTCCTCGATAAGCGGGATGCCGAAAAGCCGCGCCGTTTCCGACAGCGCATCCAAATCGGCCGGATGCCCGAGAATGTGCACAGCGATGATCGCACCGATGCGATGGTTCGTGCGTTTGTTAAAAAGTGCCGACGATTTTGCAACGCACTCATTTTCCAAAAACCCGCGGACAATGTTTGCGTCGATTTGCCAATCATCCCGCCTGGCGCCGATGAACACCGGCCACGCGTTTGCGTAACGAATCGCATTTGCCGGGGCGATGAACGTGAGGTCGGAAACGAGCACTTCGTCATCCGGCTTCACGCCCGCGAGCAGCAGCGCTATGTGCAGAGCGGATGTGCCGTTCACCATCGCCACTGCGCAACGCGCGCCGATGTAATTCGCGACCTGTTGTTCAAAACGATCGACGAACGGGCCGACGGAGGAAACCCAGCCGCTGCTCACGCATTCGCTCAAGTATTTCGCTTCGTTGCCGCGAATCTCCGGCACGCTCAGCGGAATCGTGCCGGATCGCGTCGGCGCGCCGGGTTCAAACGACGTAGCGGTCTGCATCGTAACGGTGAAGTTGCTGTTTCATCCAATCGACCGTAGCGCGCAAGCCATCCTCGAACGAATGGCGCGGCTGCCAGTCGAGCAAAGTGCGCGCTTTGGAATTGTCGGAAAGCAGGCGATCGATCTCGCTCTTTTCCGGACGAATGCGCTCATCGGTCGAAATGATCGGCAGTTCCTTGCCGGTGATTTTAAAAATCATCTGCGCGATTTCTTTTACCGTCACGTCTCGTCCGGTGCCGAGTTGCACGAGCTCTCCCGGAGCTTTCGATGACTCTGCAGCCTTGATGAATCCCTCGACCGTATCCGCAACGAACGTCAGGTCGCGGCTCGTATCCAAGCTGCCGAGACGCACCTCATTGTTGCTCAGCGTCTGCGAAATAATCGTTGGAATCACAGCGCGCGCGGACTGGCGCGGGCCGAACGTGTTAAACGGTCGTAAAATTACTACTGGCAATTCGAACGAGCGGTAAAACGACTCGGCCATTTGATCCGCGCCGATTTTGCTCGCGGAATACGGCGACTGGCCTTGCAGCGGATGAGCCTCGGTGATCGGGAATTCGCGCGCGGTGCCGTAGACTTCGCTCGTGGATGTATGCACGAAACGCTTCACGCCAAGCTCTCGCGCGAGCTGCAGTGCGTTGAGCGTGCCTTCGACATTCGTGCGGACGTAGCTCAGCGGCGCTTCATACGAGTAGGGGATGCCGATCAGCGCGGCGAGATGAAAGACGACGTCCACTCCGCGCATCGCGGCGCGCATGCTCTCGCCGTCACGTATGTCGCCGAAGAAAAATTCGATGTCATCTTTAAGCGCCGATTCCGCGAGCCAGCCGCGCGACGAACTCGAATTGTAGCGCAGGAATGCCCGCGTGCGTGCGCCGCTTTGGGCGAGTCGCTCGGTGAGATGGCTGCCGATGAATCCGCCGGCGCCGGTGACGAGCACAGTTTGTTTTTTCCAGTCCATGTCAGATCGCGCCGTTTTGCATGTCGCTCACGGCTTTTTGATAATCCTCCATCTGGCCGATATCGAGCCAGTATTCGCGCACGGGAAAACTCACCACGGTTTTTCCTTTCGCCGCGCAATCATTGATCAGCGTCGGCATGTCGTAATGTTCATTCTCGGGAATCCAGCGGCAGACTTCCGGCTTTAGCAGGTAAATGCCGGCGTTCACGAAATATTTGAGCACCGGTTTTTCCGAGATACCCGTGACGTGGACACCGTCGGTTTCGACCACGCCGTAGGGCACGCGGAAATCATATTCGCGCACACCGACCGTGATGTCGCTGTGATGATCGCGGTGAAAATCGAGCAGCGAGGAAAAATCGACGCGCGTGAGAATGTCGCCATTGAGCACGAGCAAGGGGTCTGCGCCGCATTTGACCAGCGAAAGCGCGCCCGCCGTGCCGTGTGGCTCGTCCTCTTGCACGTAATCGATTTCGACGCCGAAATTTTCACCGCCGCCAAAGTGCGATTCAATCGCCTCGGCTTTGTAATGCGTTAACAAACTGACGCGGCGAATGCCCGCTTCGTGCAGTCGCTCAATGATTAATTCCAGCAGCGGACGATCACCAACCGGCAGCATCGGCTTCGGCATGTTTTCGGTCAGCGGACGCAGTCGCATGCCGTAACCGCCGGCCATGATCACCGCGTGCATTGGCAGGACGTGTTTTTCCGCAAGCTCCTTCAGCGTGACAATCCCGACCACGCGACTACGCGCATCAAGCAGCGGGATTTGCCGCACGCGGCGTTCGCGCATCAAATGCTCGAGTATCGCGGCGTCAGTGCCGATCGGCGCGGTGACAGGCGCATGCGCTTTCAATTTGCACTCAGGCAACCGGTCGAGCGGACTGCTCAAATCGAGCCCGGATAAAATCGCGCGGCGAATGTCGCCGTCGGTAATCGTGTCGAGCAAACAGCCGTCGTCATCAATCATCAGCGCGATCTTCGCGGCGTTGCCATCGATGCGCGCCGCGGCTTCGCGGATCGTGCTCGCCGGTGAAACGCAAAATAACGCGCGCTCGAAATGCATCAGCAAATCTCCCTGACGATCATGAACGCCTCGGCGTATTCAACACCGATCGTCGCGCCGCGAAAACGCGCCAGCGCACGAATGGCCGATGGCCCGCGCGGCAATGGATCGCGCTGCACTTCGCTTTCAAACATTGCCATGATCTCGAGCTTGCAGTCGAGATGCGCGCTGATATCGCAGAACGAGTTTGGGATGAATGCGCGATTCATCTGCGGCGGCGCGGCTTCGGTGGATGATAGAATTTCGTAGCAAAGCACTTTTTTAACACCAGAGCGTCCGGTATAAAACGGCTTCACCAGTGACATGGCTGCGTTATACAACGCAAAATGGTCTGTGTGGATGTCACCGTGATGCACGCAATAAACCCAATCGGGCTTCACTTCGTCGATTACCGGACGGATCTTTTCCATCAGCTCGATTTGCGGAATGGTGTCGAGCCGGACGGTCGGGAAGCCGAGCTTGTGAACGCCCCGCATGCCGTAACTTTTCGCGACTTGCTCCACTTCGCTCGCCTTGCGCTCGGCCACTTCGCGCGCCCATTGCGGCTCGTAAACCTGCGTCGCGATCAGCCACGAAACGGAATCTCCCGCTGCGACGTGCTTTAAAATCGCACCGCCGCAGCCAAGCGTTTCGTCATCCGGATGCGCCGAGATGACAAGGACGTTCATCTCCCTTTGCCGAGGACGAAAATCGCTTCGGTCTTTGGCGCGCTTTTGCCGAGATCCGCCTCGGGCGTGTTGAATGGCGCGAGCAGGCGTTCCCAAATTTCGAGCCAGTGACGCTTCACCTCGATGCGTTTTTCGTCGCCGAGTTGATTCGCCATTTCGCACAGCACCGGCGTGAGCGGCCGCAGCCCGATGTCCCAAATGTGCGCGTGCAGCCACGTGACTTGCTCGCGCCGGCTTTTGATTTCAAAACCGGCGTTGCGCAATTCGTTTTCCCATCCATCCGCATCGCGCAGGCTTGGCTTGTTTGCCTTGCGGCCGCGCTCGATCAGTTTCAGCCAGTCCTCGCCAAGCTGCCCGGCAAAACGATCCAGTGTGTAGTTGTTGACGTTTGTTGTTTTTAAAATAAGCACCGCCTGCCCTTCCGGATGCAGCACGCGGCGGATTTCGCGCAGGTGCAAATCGAGGTTTTTAATCCAGTAAACCGAGTTCGAAAAAATCGTGCGAAATTCGTTGTCGGCAAAAGGCAGCGGCTGGTTGTTGTCGTGCACGACGAGCTTTCGGTAAAAATCGAGTGGCGCGGATTTATCGAGCAGGTTTTGTTTCCAGTCGGCACCGACCGTGATGCGGTAATCCGGCGCGCGATTCACCTTTGGCGCATATTGCTCCGGGTTCGCATCGTAGATGTCGCGATTTTTGTAAAATTCATCCAGGTGGCCGACGCCGCTGAAAATATCGAAAGACGAATCGAAATCGCCGCCGGCACGCAGAAATGAAAAAATGCCGTCGCCGCAGCTCAGGTCGAGCGACGGCTCGGCAAAATCGAGATCGTGCATGACCTGGCAGTTGATGCTGCGCCAAAGCGCATTCTCCGGCCGCAGCCAGTAAACATTGAGAAATCGCCGCAAATAAGAGGAGGCGTCGGACATGAGGGAAGTTCTTAACAAGCGCCCAAGCGGCTGCCAACGGCGAAATCGCCGCCTTCCCATGCGACAAGCTCGATCAGACCCGATCCGGTTTGCACCAGCGCGCTGTTTTCCGCGAATGAAACGACGGCGCCGGGCAGTGCGTTCGGCTCGTTTTCGCCTGGAGGCAATCGGCTTTTCCTAACGACGATTTTTTTCCCGCCGCAAAACGTGTGCGCGCCGGGATACGGCTTTGCGAGTGCGCGGATGAGATCGTGAATTTCCCCGCTCGATTTCTTCCAATCGATTTCACCATCCGCCGCGCTGCGTTTGCGCCAGTAGTTCGTGAGACTGTGATCCTGCGGAATTTTTTGTGCCGTTCCATTTTTGAGTTGCGGCAGAAACTCGGCGATCGCCTCACTGGCGAGTTGCTCGATTTTTTTGAGCAGCGTGCCGGCGTCGTCTTCCGGCGTAATCGCAAATGGCCGTTGCCAAAGGATGTCGCCGCTGTCGATGCCTTCATCGATGTAAAAAAACGTGAGCCCGCTTTCTTTCAACCCGTGCACCAGCGCCCAGACGATCGGATGCCGGCCGCGATTGCGAGGCAGCAGCGCGGGATGCGTGCCGATGCATGGCGCGATTGCACGCAATTCCGGACCGACGATTTGCGACCAGCCGAAGATGAAAATCACGCCCGGCCGCAGTTCACGGAGATGCGTGATGTTTTGCGGCTCGTTGATGTTATCGACGTAAAAAATCGGGATGCCGTGCTGCTGCGCGGACGGTGTGAGATCTGCGAAATCGGCGTGTCGTTTTGCCTTCGCCGGATCCAGTGTGAATACCGCCACCACCTGACCGCCGTTGCGAATAATCTCTTCCAAACAGTGGCGGCTGAATTCCACCGCGCCGATGAAAACGATGCGCATCGATCAGCTTAAATTGTGAAAGCGTTTCATCAAAAGCTCCGACCCGAGCTCCACTGCGCGCAGTTTTTGCACGATCCGCCCGGACGCGTGACCGTCGCCATACGGATTCTTCAAATCGGCGAGCGCGTTACGGCATTCGCTCGACGTTGCTTGGCGAATACCAGCGAGAATTTCGTCGTAGCTCGCTCCGACGTGGAGGACATTTTTCCCGGTGACGCGTCCGCGCTGACGCTTGCCGATATTGACGACCGGCAACTGGAATGACGCGGCTTCGATAATTCCCGACGACGAATTTCCAACCATCGCAGCCGCGTGGCTCATCACGCTGAAGTAGCCTTGCGTTCCGAGATTCACTGCGATTTTGGCTCGCGGGTTTTTCGCGCAGAACGTTTCGATGCGTTCAATAATTTTGCGGCTTTCCGTGTCCGCATTTGGATACGTGAACAGCACACCAAACTCCGGCATCGCGTCCAATGCGGCAACCAAGTCGTCGATCTGCGCGGCGGTTTTTTCTGGCTCAAGCGTCACTGGATGATGCGTCACGAGCACAAACGGCGGCGCGAGCGCGAGACCGAAGCGCTCGTTGATTTCCTCGACGCCGAGCAACTGCACTTCGCGCAAATTATCGAGGCTCGGGGCGCCGCTGACGACGACGCGCGCAGGTTCTTCGCCCATTTGGATTACTCGTCGCGCGTAAGTTTCCGTCGAGACGAAATGCAGATGACTCATCTTCGTCAATGAATGGCGGATGGCTTCGTCGATCAGTCCTTCGGTCGATTCGCCGCCGTGAATATGCGCCAGCGGAATGTTAAACGGCAGTGCGGTGACTGCGGCGGCGAGCATTTCAAAACGATCACCGAGAACGACGAGCAGATCGGGTCTGTTTTTCGCATAAGCTTCCGCAAAGCCGCCCACGCCGCGACTCATCGATTTCGCGATGCCTTCCGGCGAATCGTCCATGAGCATCTCCACGCGCGCGACAATTTCAAAACCGTCCGCTTCGATCGTGCGAACTGTCATGCCGTATTGCGGAGCGAGGTGCATGCCGCCGACAAACAACTGCAGCCGCAGCGTTTCTTCCGCCTCAATCGCGCGGAGCACTGGACGATAAATGCCGTAGTCGGAACGCGCTGTGGTGACGACGCCGATGGTTCGCGTTTTCATTCCAGCATTTCCAAAGTTAACAGCGTTCCGGCGGAAATTTCGTTGCGCACTTTTCGTCCGATCAATTTGTCGCGCAACGCAGGTGACAAGCCGGTTCCCGGGCGTTTTGCCGAAATCATTTCCGCAGTCAAAACCTCGCCTCGCGCGACGTCGCACGCAGCGACCAAGCTTTTGCGAATCACTGCGGCGCTGGCGTTTTCACTTCGCGCAGGCTCTTTGTGGCCGGTGCCCAACGCCTCTTCCACTTTGCGAATGCCACGCACCAGCGCGGCAAATTCCTCCGGCTCGGATGACGCACGGTGATCGGGTCCCGGTAAATTTTTGTCGAGCGTCAGATGTTTTTCGATGACGCACGCACCGAGCGCGACCGCGGAGAGCGAGACTTCGATGCCGAGCGTGTGATCCGAGTAACCGGTCGCGACATGCAGCCGTTCGCTCATCGTCCGCATTGCGCGCAGATTTGTATCCGCCGGCGCGGCGGGATAATTTGTGACGCACTGTAGCAAAATAATTTCGTCATTTTCCGCACGCTGAATCGCTTTCACCGCGGCCTCGACTTCGTCCATGTTCGCCATTCCCGTGGAAAGAATGATCGGCTTTTTCATTCGCGCGATTTGCTCAAGAAACGGCAGGTTAGTAATTTCGCCGGACGGAATTTTGAATAAAGGAATGCCAAGTTTGTTTAAGAATTCCGCGCTGCATTCATCGAAAGGCGTGGACAAAAACAGAATCCCGCGACGCTGCGCGTGCTTCAGCAATTCGACATGCGAATTTTCGCTGAGCTCGAGTTTGCGCAACATTTCCTGCTGCGATTCCGCGGCATCGGTGAGTCGTGTTTGATATTCCGCTTTCGGCGCGGATGCAGTCGTGAGCCGGTCCGCTTTGAACGTCTGGAATTTCACCGCATCGGCGCCAGCGTCCGCGGCAGCATAGATTAATTTTCTCGCCAGAGCGATGTCTCCATTGTGATTCACACCGGCTTCGGCGATGACAAAACAGGGCTGCTCGAATCCGATTTTGCGTCCAGCCACGGCGATTGGGCGCGGTAACATGTGGCCGCGAATTTCCGTCAGCCGAAAAAAAGAGTCAATTGAACAATCCGCAGCCGTCGCTACACTCGACGCCTGCCGTTTTCGTGAAGATCTCAAACCTCATCCGGCGTTTCGGCAAAACGTCACCGCCGCAAAAAGCCGAATCAAAACCCCGCAATCGAAATCCGTTTCGCGAGCGGCGCGACCTGTGCAAGCAGCGGTGCGCGCTGTGGCGCGAACTCGGACGCGAGCCCGGACGCGGTCGCAGGGTCGCGGTGCTCGTCACGCCATGGATGTCCACGGCGGTGCCGCTTTTCAGCATCGAATGCGCGCTGATGCTCGCGCATCGTGGCGATCATGTGACGATTTTGTGGGACCCCTGCGACGTCACCGGAAACATTCCGAACAAAAAACACATCGCAGATCTCGAGGAAATTTTTCCCGAGTTGCCGGAGTGGATCGAGTTGATCGACGTCTCGCAATTTTCCGCGGAGGAAAACGCGGCCGATGCGGAGCGATCACGCGCGATCGTGCATGAAAACGCGATCCGCTGGACCAAGGGCGAATCGACTGTCGCGGAATTTTTCCAAAGCCATCCCGAAGCCGAACTCGAAACGCAGCGGCACATCGCGAAAATTCGCAATCTGCTTTCCGCACAGCGTTACGACTGGATGCTGATCCCGGGCGGAATTTTCGGCGTGAGCGCAGTTTATGTGTCCGTCGTGCAGGATCTCGGGCTCGCATTTTCGACTTATGACAGCGGCCCTGGACGCCTGCGCCTGGCGCGCAATGGCATCGCGGCGCACCTCGGCGAGCTCGTGCATGCGTTTCAAAAACTCAGCAGTGAAATTGATGAAGGCGAGCGGCGGAGATTGATCAAAGCCGGACGCGAAGAGCTGGCGGCGCGCACCGAGGCGAGGGATAAACGCGGGTTTCAAGTTGCGGCAGCGTCGAATCGGAACATTCCGTGCGACATTCTCATGCCGTTAAATATCCGATGGGATTCCGCGGCGCTTTCGCGGCAACGGCTTTTTCAATCAGTCGACGCTTTTATCTCGAGCGTGCTGGCGTGGCTGGAGACCCGCCCCGGCGTTCACATTTGCATTCGGCAGCATCCGGTGGAGCGAAAAGCGCATCTGCGCGGCAGCGATGACTTCAGCGCGACCGTCGCGAAATTTCCGGCGCTCGCCGATCGCGTTCGCTGGATTAGCGCTGCCGAGGAGACGAGCACTTACGACTTGCTGCGCAATGCCAAAGTGGTGTTGCCGCACACGTCGACGGTCGGAATCGAAGCCGCGTTTCTCGGCAAGCCGGCAATTATTTCGACGAAAGCTTACTATCAGGATTTTTCGTTCGTGTGGAAAGCGGAGACGGTTGAGCAATTTTTCGCGCTGATCGACGATGCGCTCGCGGGGAAGCTCGTTGTCAGCGACGCCGCGCGCGATGAAGCCGGGCTCGTCTATTACCTCACGCAAAAGTGCTCGATGATCGACGCATCGTTCACGCCGGACAACGACGAGTATTTTGAATGGGCAAAAATTCCGCCGCGCGAATTGTGGGCACGGCCGGAGGTCGCCGATTTCCGCGATGCGCTTCTGACGGACGAGCTCTTCACGATTCTGCGTCATCGTCACCAATGAAAATCGACCACGCTTTCGCGCTGGGAAAAGTTTACTCGCGAAAACAGGTGCGGTCGCCGTCGTGGATCGAAAAAATCGCACGAAAATTTTTCGGTGTGGAGCGTCGGACGGCGTTCGATGTCTGGTCGAATTTTGAGGCGTGCGGACAAATCGACCGCACGTGCAAGCTTGGCCCGGATGCATTTTGCCTCAGCGAAAAAAAGCGAGTAACGCTCGCAAAAAACGTCATCTGCCGCGGCGTTTTGCGCTGCGAATTTTTTGGCGAAGGGGAGATCTTGGTCGGCGAAGATGCATACATCGGCGATGACGTAATCGTGAGTTCGAGCGTGCGCGTGAGCATCGGCGCACGGACGCTGATCGCACAAGGCGTGGAAATTTTCGACAACGACACGCACCCACTCGACCCGAAGCTGCGCTGGCAGGATTACCAATTCATTTTGGGCAAAACGAAAGAAAAGCCAGATGTGCCGTGCGCCCCGGTAACGATCGAAGAAGACTGCTGGATTGGTTCCGGCGCGTTTGTCGGCAAAGGCGTGCGGATCGGCGCAGGCAGTGTTGTCGCGGCGCGCAGCGTGGTGACGCACGATGTGCCGCCGCTCACGCTCGTTGCGGGAAATCCGGCGCGCACCATCCGCAGCATCGGCGGGTAGCGCTTGTCGCATCCGCGCCCAGCGACTACAACCGCAGCGATGAATTTGTTCGGCAAAAAACGCGCGTCGAACGCGAAGGAGCTCGAGAATTTGCAAAAAGAAATCAAGCGCATCAGCTCGCGCATGATGCGCATGCAGGAAGCGCTCGGACGCATCGAGACGCGGCAATGCACCTCGGCGGCGGATTTGCGCGAGAGCGAGTTTCGCGCGTTTTCGCAATGGGGCGAGGATGGCATTATCCAGTTTTTGCTGCGCCACGTGAAAGTGCCGCGCGAGATTTTCGTGGAGTTCGGTGTGGAAAGTTATGTCGAGGCAAACACGCGATTTTTGCTCACGAACAACAACTGGTCGGGTCTCGTGATCGACGGTTCCTGCGACAACATCCGGCGCATCAAACGCAGCGCAATTTACTGGCAGCACAATTTGAAAGCGGTCGAGGCATTCGTGACGCGTGACAACATCAACGCGCTGCTTGTCGAGAATGGCATCAGCGACGACATCGGCCTGCTTTCGATCGATATTGACGGAAATGACTATTGGGTTTGGAAAGCGATCGACGTCATCTCGCCGGCGATTCTCGTGCTCGAATACAACGCGCGATTCGGTCCCGACGAAGCGGTGACCGTGCCTTACGATGCGCAGTTCACGCGCGCGAAGGCGCATTTTTCGCACATCTACTACGGCGCGTCGTTGCGCGCCCTGACGCAACTTTCGCAGCAGAAAGGTTACGCACTGATTGGCTGCAACACAGCCGGCAACAATGCGTTTTATGTCCGCGAAGATCTGCTGCCGCCGACTTTGCCAAGGCGCAGCGTCGAGGACGCATTCGTCGCAAACAAATTTCGCGAATCACGAAAGGCCGACGGCGCACTCGCGATGATGAATTTTGAGCAGGAGCAAAAGCTCCTCTTTTCGCTGCCGCTCGAGCGCGTATGAAAATCGCGATCACCGGCAGCCGCGGATTCATCGGAGGCAGCGTCGCGCGTTTTGCCGCGGCGCAAGGCCACGAAGTGCTCGGCATCAGCCGCTCGTCGCAACCGGAAGCGGATTGGCCAGGCCGCCATTTGCACGCCGACGCGCTGCATGCCGATCTCGCGCCGGCTCTGCGCGCTTTTCAACCGGATGTTTTTTTGCACGCAGCGGGCACTGCCTCGGTTGCCGAATCACTCGCCGATCCGCTTGAAGACTTGCGTGCGAGCACGCTGACACTGGCGAACACGCTCGACAGCATTCGCCGCGCGGGCATTTCGCCGACGATTCTTTTTCCGTCGAGCGCCGCGGTTTACGGCAATCCCGCCGAGCTTCCGGTGAACGAAAATGCGCCGGTCGCGCCGATCTCGCCTTACGGTTTTCACAAGGCTGCCTGTGAATTGCTGGCGCGCGAATACGCGGAGTGTTTCGGGTTGAAAATTATCGTTTGCCGTTTGTTCTCGGTCTTCGGCGAAAGGCAGCGGCGTTTGCTGGTGTGGGAAATTTTTAAACAACTCGCGAAGCACAGCCGCGAACTCGAGCTGCAAGGAACCGGAGAAGAAACGCGCGACTTTTTGCACGTGGAAGATGTTTCGTCTGCGTTGCTGCGGCTTGCAAAACGCACCGACGCGAATTTTACGATCGTTAACGTAGCGAGCGGCCACGAAGTTTCCGTGCGCAATCTCGCCGAGCAAATGCGCACGATTCTTTCCCCGCAAAAAACGGTGCGTTATCGCGGCGAAACACGCGCCGGCGATCCGCTTCACTGGCGCGCGGACGTGACGCGACTGCACAAAATCACCGCGCCGTGGCAGTCGCGCGATCTCACCGCCGCATTACGCGCAACCATTTCCGATTGGCAGCATGCCTGAGCTCGCACGCATCGGCGTCGTCAACATGTCGGTCGATTGGTGGACTGCCGGCGCGAGCTACACGCGCATGCTCGTGCAATCGCTCGCCGCCGCAATCGGTGGCGACAGGCCGGAACTGCTGCTGCTCTCGAAAAAAAAGAGCGATAGTGAAAACGATCTGCCGGCGAAGGTGCGCCATTTCAAACCGGTGGCGTATTTTCCCGGCGAAAAATTCGCACGCGCGATTTTCGGTCGCGGCGAAAAATCGGAACTCTACGAAACTGCAGCACGCTACAAGGCGTCAGTGCTTTTGCCAGTGCTGGAAATTCCGATGCCGAGGCCGCCGATTCCGAGCATCGGCTGGATTCCCGATTTTCAACATCGGCACTGGCCGGAGTTTTATTCGAAAGCTTCGCTCGCGAGTCGCGACCGCGCGTTTCGTCTGCTCGCTGAACGCTCGAAACTCGTGATGCTTTCAAGCGAAAGCGCGCGCGAAGATTTTCTAGCATTCGAGCCGGAGCACGCTGCAAAAGCACGCGTGGCGCCGTTTCCGTCGCTGTTTGCGTTCAATCCGCCGCCGGACACAAATGTGAACGGAGTGCTCACGCGCTTTCATCTGCCGGAAAAATTTGTGCTCGTTGCGAATCAATTCTGGCAGCACAAAAATCACGCGGTGATTGTCGATGCAATCGCGCAGCTCAACGCGCAGGGACTGCATGTGCCGGCGGTGATGACGGGACAGCCGAGCGATTTTCGCGACGCACAAAATAAAACGCTTTCGCGTTTGCTGCAGTCGATCGCAGCGCACGATCTCGCCAGACAAATCATTATTCTCGGACAAGTCGATTACGCCGATCTCATCGCGCTGATGCGCGCGGCGGCGGTGATTATTCAGCCGTCGCGCTCGGAAGGTTGGAGCACCGTAGTGCAGGACGCCAAAGCGCTCGGGCGGCCGCTGATTTGCTCTGGCATCGCAGTGCATCGCGAGCAGTCGCCGGATGCGCTCGGATTTTTCGAGTGGAACCGCGCGGATCAGCTTGCCGCCTTGATCGGCGGGCATTGGCCGCAAATTGAGCCCGGACCAAACCCTGCGCGCGAAGACGTTGCACTAGCAAACGAAAAGGCATTCGCGGCCGAACATGGAAAAAAGCTTCTCGGCATGTGTAGCGAAGCAGTCGCGTGATGTTTTGGGGGTTCAAAAAACGCGACGCGCCGCCGCCATTCGCAATCGTGATTCCGAGTTTTCGCTGCCCCGTAAAACTCGAGCGCTCGATTGAATCGGTGCTTCGCGAGCCGCGTGAGTTGTTTGAATTGCTCGTCGTCGATGGCGGCTCGGATGACGCTACGCTCGTGGTGCTGAAAAAACATGAGCCGCATTTGCGCTGGATTTCCGAGTCCGATGACGGAGTTTACGATGCGTTAAATAAAGGAATTGCGCGCACGACCGGCCGCTATTTGTATTTTCTCGGCGCGGGCGACACGTTGCGCGCTGGGATTCTTCAAAAAATCGCGGCGCGACTACCGCATTTTCGCATCGGGTTCGTTTACGGCAACGTCCTGATGCACGACAAAGGCGTTGTGTGGGACGGGCCATGGACGCCGGAAAAATTCCGCACGCGCACGCCATGTCAGCAGGCGATTTTTTATGACAGGCGGATTTTTCCGCGACAAGGGTTGTTCGATCTTCGTTTCAAAACGCTAGCTGACTACGCGCTGAACATCCGTTGTTTCGGCGACAAGAAAATCGCGAAGATTTTTGTCGATGAAATCATCGCTGACTACGAAGGCGGTGGCTTCAGCGCGAACTTCCGCGACGAGGCGTTTTATGCGGAACGCGATGCGCTGCTGAAGGAGCACCTCGGAATCGAGCCGAAAAAGAAGCGCGCAAAATAGCTCCCGTTTTTGCGCGCAACCGCTAGATTTTCGCGCATGACCGATCTTTGGAAAGGCCTGCGCGACTCAGCTCGCGCGCAACTCAGCCAGCGCGATTACGCTGCGCGATCGCTCGCGGAGCGACTCGCGACAAGCGGTGTCGAGGCTGGCGAACTCGTCGTCGCGAATCGCGCGGAGTTGGCGTGGATTCCCGGCGTCGAGATTTTCGCGCGCAAAATTTTTCCGCAACGGTATCGCGGGTTTTTCGGTGAGTTCGCCCGTCGTGACGAAGGGTCGCTCGCGCAGATCGGGCTTTGGCCCCAGCAATGGGCGACGGCGACCATGTTCGCGAACACGGCGAAAGGTTTCCACATTCATCCGCCGCACATTCCCGCAGGCGAAGATGCGAAAAAGTGGTTCCAGCGCTTGTTTATTTCCGAGATTAACAACTACAAATTGCGTCCTTATGATCGCGAGCAATGGGACGCGATGTTTTTTGTGCAGGGAAATGTCGAGATGATCCTCATCGACGAGCGCGCGGGGCTCGAGCGGCGGGTCATGCGTTTCATCGTCGAGGGCGATGATCGGCGCGGCGCTAACAATATTGGCGTCGTCATTCCCGCCGGAGTCGCGCACGCGTTGCGCGTCGAAGGCTCGCGCGATGCGATCATGGTTTACGGCACGAGCACACAATTCGATCCGGCTTTCGAAGGCCGCATCGCGAGCGAAGTCGAAAGCGCGCCATTGCCGCCGGAGTGGCAGAATTACCTGCATCGCGGGCGCGTTTAGCCCGGACGTGCGATCGCCCGCGGCTCGGTTTTTATTTGAACCGCACGAAAGCGGTGAGATATTCGCCCTCCCATGACTCTCACCGAAAAGATCCTCGCGCGTGCCAGTGGCAAAGCTCACGTCGCTCCCGGCGACAACGTTTGGGTGAATGTCGATATTCTCATGACCCACGATGTGTGCGGCCCGGGAACGATCGGCGTCTTTAAACGCGAGTTCGGCAAGACAGCGAAGGTTTGGGACAAAAGCAAAGTCGTCATCATCCCGGACCACTACATTTTTACCGCCGATTCGATGTCGAACCGCAACGTGGATATCCTGCGTGACTTCGTCAACGAGCAGGAGCTGCCCTATTTTTACGATGTGATCGATGACCCGAACGGGCATTGGCATTTCGACGCCTCGCGGGGTCAGTTGAAAAAGCAATACGGCTCGCATTTCACCGGCGTTTGCCACACGACTTTGCCGTGGAAAGGCCACACGCGCCCGGGTGAGATTCTTTTTGGCACCGACTCGCATACGTGCATGGCGGGTGCGTTCAATCAATTTGCGACCGGCATTGGCAATACCGACGCGGGCTTCATCCTCGGCACCGGCAAGCTCCTAATCAAGGTGCCCGAGACGATGCGCTTTTATCTCGAAGGTGAAATGTCGCCCGGCGTGATGGCGAAAGACGTCATCCTGCACGTGATCGGCGACATCGGTTTCGACGGTGCGACGTATCGCGCGATGCAATGGGAAGGCCTCGGCGTTCACACGATGTCGATGGATGACCGCATGACGATCGCGAACATGGCGATTGAAGCCGGCGGAAAAAACGGCATTTTCCCTTACGACGAAAAGACGGGCGATTACGTGCGCGATCGCGTTCGCGAGAACGGCACGAAGAGCGAGTTCGAGCCGGTCGAGGTTGATGCGGAGCAGTCGTTCATTTACGACAAAACATTCGATCTCTCGAAGCTCGAGCCGACCGTCGCGATGCATCCCGATCCGGGTAACCGCGAGCTCGCTAAAAATCTAGGCGACGTGAAACTCGACCGCGCTTACATCGGATCGTGCACCGGAGGAAAGACGAGCGATTTTCTCGCGTTCGCGGAAGTCATCCGCGGCAAATCGGTAAAGATCGACACGTTCGGCGTGCCCGCGACCACGAAAGTCGTTGCCGAGCTGAAAGAGACGCAATGGGACGGCAAAAGCGTGTGGGACATTCTCGAAGGCGCGGGCGTGCGCATGACGGAAAACGCCTCGTGTGCCGCGTGTCTTGGTGGGCCGGTCGATACGTTCGGCCGCATGAATACGCCGATGAATTGCATCAGCGCGACAAACCGCAATTTCCCCGGTCGCATGGGTCATAAGGAATCGCGCGTTTTCCTCGCGAGTCCCTACACGGTCGCGGCGTCGGCACTCACCGGCCACATCACTGATCCGCGCGAGTTCGTGAGTTAATGCGAAACGCAGAATGAAGAATGCAAAATGAAAAAGGATGCGCTCCATGGCCGCGACTGATCGCATTCCTCATTCTTCATTCCTCATTCGTCGTTTCTTTTAGCGGCTGCGCGAATAGCGGTGCAGGCGTTCACGCAGGCGAAAAATACGTCGTCAACAAAGCGCAAACCCTGTTTTATAAATACGGACCTGCACAACCCGCCGGCCCCGATTTCACGCTGGCAAAAGGCCGGCAGGTCACGATGCTGAGCCGGCAATTTGGTTACAGCAGCGTCGCGCTCGAGGACGGTCAGAGCGGCTACGTGCCAACGGACGATCTCGCGCCCGCGCCGCCGGAAGAAAGACCGACGCCTTCGCCCGAAACCAAACACACAGCGCGCCGCCGCGAACGCGCGCCGACCCGCGAGGAGGAATCGCAGGTGCCGCTGCCCGAGCTGCCGCAAACGAAGTCCGGTTCGAACCCGCCTTTCCGCTATTGAAAAAGCGCCGCGCGCGTTTAGCATCCAGCACTCCGCCATGTCCCACACACTCACGAGCAAAGTCTTCGTCGTTCACGACAACATCGACACCGACCAGATCATACCCGCGCAATATTTGACGCTCGTCCCGACGATTTCGGAGGAATACGAAAAGCTCGGCAGCTACGCGCTCATCGGCCTGCCCGACGACAAATATCCCGTCGACCTCGTCGAGCCGGGCCGGACGAAAACCGATTATCAAATTGTGATCGCGGGCCGAAACTTCGGCTGCGGCAGCTCGCGCGAGCACGCGCCGATCGCGCTCGGCGCGGCGGGTGTTCAGGCCGTCGTCGCGGAAAGTTTCGCGCGCATTTTTTTCCGCAACTGCGTCGCAACCGGCGAGCTTTATCCCTACGACTCGAACGAACGCCTGTGCGACATCGTGAAAACGGGCGACGAAGCGACGCTCGATTTCGACCACGACACGCTGACGGTCAACGGCCAAACCTACCCGCTCAAGCCGCTCGGCGAAGTCCGCCCGGTCATCGATGCCGGCGGCATTTTCAACTACGCGCGCAAGAGCGGAATGATTCCCGCGCAAAGCTAGCGCACTGCGCGAAACGGAGCAGTGGCGCACGATCTGACTCTCGTCAAAATCGCGCTGCTTTTCGTCGTCGGCTTCATCGCCGGCGTGATCAACGCGCTCGCGGGTGGCGGCACGATCCTGACTTTTCCCACGCTGATTTTTGCCGGTCTGCCGGCGATCGTCGCGAATGCGACGAACACGATCGCGATGCCGCTCGGTGCGCTCGCGGGCGCGGCGGGTTATCGGCGCAATCTGCCCACTGCGTGGAAATGGATTCGCAGATTTGCGTTCGTGAGTTTGCTCGGCGGATTGCTCGGCGGCATTTTACTCACGCGCACCTCGGAAAAAACATTCGAGTGGCTCGTGCCGTTTTTGATTTTGTTCGCGACGATATTGTTCATGGCGCGCGGATTTTTCTCGCGGCTGTTTCGCACCGGAGTCGAGCAGCAGCAGCGCGCGCCAAGCGCCGCCTGGCTCGTCGGCGCGACTGCGTTTCAATTTCTCGTCGCTGTTTACGGCGGCTATTTCGGTGCGGGCATCGGCATCCTCATGCTCGCATCGCTCGGCATGCTCGGCATCGGCCACATCCACGAGATGAACACAGTCAAAAACGCGCTCGGTTTTCTGATCAATATCGTCGCCGCGATTTATTTCGTCATCGCAGGGTTGATCCATTGGCCGTCGGCAATCGTGATGACCATTGGCGCAATCGGCGGCGGCTATTTCGGCGCGCATTTCGCGCAAAAAATTCCGCAGATCGTCGTTCAGCGCGTCATCACCGGCATCGGTTTTTTCCTCACGGCAATCATGTTCATCAAGCAGCTCGCGAAGTAGCGATGTGGCGTCGTCTCGTTAATCTCGCCGCCGCAGTTTGCCTCGCGACGACAACCGTTCTGCAATGGCTCGGCTTGCGCAAACGGCGCGATCCGTGGCGTGCGATGGCTGCACTAAATCTCCGGGGCGAGAACGCGAAGTTCAGTCTCGCCGCCTTCAGCATTCGCACGGGCGACGACGAAAAATTCGCGCGCGAGTTGCGCGAATTTTTAGCGCACGAACCGGTCGGGCGCGTAGCGGTCGAGCATCGGCGATTTCACACGCGCCCGATCGCGATTCAGCCCGCCGACGTCACGCTCGCGCGATTCGATGCCGACGGTCGGATCCAGCAAATCACGCCGTTTTTCGATCCCGCATTTCCGCCGAAGACCGAAGCGCCGCGCCGCGCGAAAATCCATCACGCGCTCCTTTACGCAATCAACGCGACGCAATTTCTCCCCGCGACCAAGCGCCCGAAACAAATCCTCCGCCTCCTCTCTCGCCGGCATCGCGCTTACGCGTTGCGCATTTTGCAGAGCACGTTCTTGAGCTTCGCGGAAAATCCGAACCGCGACGCGCCACCCGACCCGCGCGTCTTCCGCCATCCCGGCGTCGGCCTGCTGAACTTCACCGCGCTGCGGCTCGGCAATGGTGCGGTCGATTTGTGGATGCAGGTGCATCACGTTCCCGTCGATGCCGCGCCGATGCAAACGATGCTGCGCCGGCTGCAACTCCACTTCGGCACCGACGAGAAAACGATTCTCGCGCCCGCTGCGAACACATTCATCAATCGCACCGAGTGCTGGCGCGAAGGCCGCGATTTGATTTTGCTCGGCGGCTTTTTCGACTTCCTCACGCTCCGCGAATGGCAGCGAAAAATGGATGCGTTGCATCGCCACGAGCTCACGCTGCCGCTCACTACTGGCGCGGCTTTGATCTGGCAGCTCGGTCGTCAGCCGGAGTTCGACGGCATCCGCTTCGCATTCGTCATTGATGTTCCCGCGGATGAAAATTACGAGCGCAGCGTCGATTTCATCATCGCCAGACCGCGCGATTTCATGCGCGACGACGCGCCCGACGGCGGCTTCGGCGTATTCGTGCGCGACTACGACCGCCGGCTCTGCGAAGCGCAAACGCGCCGCAGCCGCACCTTTCGCACGATGCGCAATCTCTCTATGCTCCCGCCCGCGCTCGCGCACACCGCGATGCGCCTCAATGTCCGCGTGCGCCACCGCGCATTCGGCACGTGCGGTATCACCCTGCTGCCGACGGCGAACTGCGGCATCTCGCCGATCGGAGACCTCGGCTTCGAGCACGGCTTTATCTCCATCGGTAAAATGCAACTGCTCTCCAGCGACGACGGCCTCGTCGGCGGCATCTCCATCAAAGGCGAGCCGCATGTGATCGAGTGCTATCCCGACGCGATTCGTCGCGCGCTGCGTTGCGAAGCTGGCATTGCCGTTCGCTAGCGCCGCCGGTCAGGCCGCTCCCTTTGTGCGCCGGGCGCGGATCGCCAGCCCGATCTTCCACGCGGCGAACAGCGCCACCTGGCTCAGCAGCGCCGGCCCGAACCCCGCCAGCCGGTAAGCCCCGAGCCACAGCGCGACTCCCATGATGGCAAACACCGCGCCGGCATACATCCAGTAACCGGAAAGGATCATCACCGGTACGAAGAGAAACCGGACACCGCCGGCGTATTGTTGCACCTCCGAAGCCGGCTCATAAATGTAACCGAGGATCGGAATGCTCAGCACGAGATGAATCACCCGCAGGACCGCGCGTTTGGTGGAACTTTTCATGATTTACCCGCCACTCTATTTATCGGCAAAACCGCGTCAATTGTTCGGCTTAATTCTGGATGTGCGAATCGCGATTACCGCAAAAGAAGATGGTCGTTCCCCCCGCATGGCCATTATCGCTCATAGCGGACTTCGCGTCCGGCGGTGAGGTGCACGGCGATTCCATTCGTGAACGATGTTTCGACTTTCTTTCGCGCGCTGTTTTGTGGCCGCGATTGCTTCGCTGCTGCTGCACGGCTGCGCGCTGCATCGCGGGCAGAAGATTCGTGAGCCGGTGACGCCGGCGTCGGCGGTGGGCTCGCCGGAGTTTCGCGCGGCGACGGGGACGCTGCTCGGGCAGGGGTTTGTCGGCGGGAACAACATCGTGACGCTGGTCAATGGCGACCGGATTTTTCCCGCGATGCTGCAGGCGATCCGCGGCGCGAGGCGGACGATCAATTTCGAGACGTATGTTTTTTGGAACGGCAACGTCGGCCGGCAATTCGCCGAGACGCTCGCCGAACGCGCGGCGGCGGGTGTGCGGGTGAATGTGATTCTCGACGCGCAGGGGACACACAAGATGGGCGCGGCGAACCTGGCGCGGATGCGGCAGGCTGGCGTGCGCGTGGAGAAATATCATACGATTTTCTGGTGGGACTTGCGGCGTTACAACAACCGGACACATCGCAAGCTGCTGGTCGTGGATGGCAAGGTCGGGTTCATCGGCGGCGTCGGCATCGCGGACGAATGGGAGGGCAATGCGGAGTCGCCGGAGCATTGGCGCGACAATCACTATCGCGTGACGGGGCCGGTGGTGGCGCAGTTGCAGGCGCTGTTCATGGACAACTGGCTGAAAACCGAGGGGACGGTGTTGAACGGCGCGGATTATTTTCCGGCGCTGAAGCCGGCGGGGAATGCCGCGGCGCAGGCGTTCAAGAGCTCGCCGCAATACGGGAACATCGACGTGCACTTGATGTATCTGCTCACGATCGCATCCGCGCGAAAAAATCTGTGCATCGAGAATGCGTATTTTTTACCGGACGAAATGACGCGCAAGGAGTTGCTCGCAGCCGCGCAGCGCGGGGTGAAAATCGAAATCGTCGTGCCGGGACCGCACATCGACCAGAAGCTCGTGCGCAACGCGTCGCGCCGGCATTGGCCCGAGCTGCTGAAAGCGGGCATCCGCATTTACGAATACCAGCCGACGATGGTGCACGTGAAACTGCTGATCGCGGATGAGCGGTTCGTGTCGATCGGCTCGGCGAATTTCGACAACCGCTCGATCCGCTTGAACGATGAGGCGAACCTGAACGTGCTCGATCGCGGATTCGCGGCAACGCAGACGCGACTGTTCGAAATGGACAGGCGCAATTCACGCGAAGTTACGCTCGATGAAGCCGGGCATCTTTCACCGGTGAAGCCGGCGGAGCAAGTGGCCGGGCTCGCAGCGCCGCAGTTATGACGCCGCTTCGGGACGCCCGGTCTGTTCCTACGGAACACGTATCAAACGTCCGGTCGTCGGCTCTCTTACTTCCGTGCCAGACTCATAACCGCGCACATCGATCAGCTCGGAACTACGTGAATACGGGCTCATCACATATCCGGGCTGTCCCCGGACCGGAACGGCGAATGGACTTTCCGGTTGCCGGCTCGCAGGAGACTCGCCGTTGAGGAACGTATGATCATCCACCTGCGCCGATATCGCGTCTACGCGGCTAATCATGCGATCAATGGAATTATCGAGCACCTGCGTCCTGTAGAACCGGTCCGGATATTTTTTCTCCGATAGCGGCTGCCCACGCGTCCGACGTGTTTGCAATGGCATTTCGCGGGCATTTTCACTTTCAGGTTCCTGCACGAACGCTGCTTTCATGTATCTGTTCGCATGCGTTGACTGGTTCTGAGCCGTGGCCATCCTTCCCTCCATTGACGACGTGTAGTTGTTGACCACGATGCTCGGGGCCTGCGCTTGTGCCAGCGCTATCTGCTGCGCCATTTTGAACTTCTCATACTCCGCGATTTGATGATCCTCTGCGATACGCCGTTTTCCCAACACAATCGCCATGCGTCTTGCATCGGCGGGCGCAGGGCCCGGTGCATTCGCTTCTGCGCGAAGCTCTGCTTGATACCGCTTCTCCTGCGCAATCAACTCACCGGGTTGCATGATTTTTTGTCCTCCATTCGCGGTCGCTGCCAACAGCACTGTTAAACCGACTGCTCTCTCAATTTTCATATTTCTTCCTTTCTTTGCGCTTCCCACTACAGCACTCCGCAGAAATGTGCGGTAGCGGTGTTTCCTTGATTTCACTTGAGAGAGAAACACCCCCCTCCTTGTGGGTGAAACCTCTTCGGTGCGCGCAGGGGAATATCCGCCGTCGTGTCGGATATTGTCTGAATGGAGTCAGTGCCCCGGGGGATTCTGTCCCTCGTCCTGTGCGGCTTCCGCGAGCACCCATTGAATCGCGTGCTGCAACAACTCGCGGGAACTGTCGAGGTCGAGCTTTTCCTTCAACCGTGTTTTGTAAGACTCAACAGTTTTGAAGCCGATGTGCAATTGGTCGGCGATTTCCTTTGACGATTTCCCAATGCCGACCAGTTGAAAAATTTCCAACTCCCGGTCACTCAGTCCATCGACTTCACCGGCCAGCGTTGTTTCCGTTCCTTGCGCGAATTTTTTCAAAATGGCCGCCGCCATCGGCTCGCTGAGATAAATCTCGCCATCAAGCACCCGATAAATCGCGGTGATGATGTCATCGGTTTCCGACTGCTTGCAGACGTAACCGAGGGCACCCGCCCGCAACGCGCGCTCCGCATACATCGAATCACTGTGAAGGGAGACTACGAGCACGGGCATTCCTGGAAAACGGGCACGGATGTCTTTGATCAATTCGATACCGAACATGTCAGGTAGCGATAAACTACAAATGACAATGTCCGGAATCGCCGCTTCCATGGACTGAAGAGCTTCGAGGCCACTGCCGGCGCTGGCGGTAACTACCAAGCCGTCTTTCCCGTCGGTGATCCGCTTGAAAAACCATTCTCGAACGAGCGGATGATTATCTACGATCAAGATTTTCTTCCTGGTTTCGACCTGCGGAGAGCTCTCATTTGCAGGTTTAGGATTCTTTTTTTTAGCGGCCATTGAATACCGCCTCCATCAGCAGGAAGTTTCTAAAATTGTATCGCATCAGTCAACGGACGGGGTTGTATTTCGGATCCTTCACTTGCTTGCGGATTGCCTCGAAAAGTTTTCCGATGCCGATCTGGTTCGCTTTATTTGCCAGGAATCCGGGGAGCGAGCCGCCGCTGTCTGTATAAATGCGATAGGTCGCGCGCGTTGAGTTTTCGCCGGATGGCTCGAGATACCAGCTTCCCTCGTTGGTTTTCACTCGAATCACGCCGTTGCGTTCGGCGGGGCCGAGCGCGTTGGCGAGTTGCCAGCTCGTTCGAAATGCGGGGCCGCCGGGCGCGCGGAGTGTTTCGTGCGAGACGCGAATCGTGTAGTCGCGGTCGGTGCAAAACGGCGGCGAAATGCGCTGGTAGCTGACGATGCTCACAGCGTCGCGCGAGATGACGCGGCATTCGATGACGTAAGGCATGAAGCGCGTGTAGGCGTCGACGTCGTCGAGGACGCTTTGCACCGCGCGCGTCGGCGCTCCGATTTCACCGACGGCTTTAAATTCCTTGATCGGCGAGCCGGCACGTGTGCGGCTGTAAATCGTCACACCGGATTCGTGCGCGCTCAAAACCCAGCCGGCGTCGCTGTCGCGCGAACGTTCGATTTGCGCACGCGAGCTGTTTGCGGATAGCAAAAGGATCAACACCGCCACGCTCGCGATCTGCCATGCTCGGCGATGAATTTGCACGCGCTTTGTGTCGAAAGATTCGCAAGGAAATGCAACGAACTTTTTTGTAATTCGCTTTGTCATGAGGCGTCCGATTGGCATGGCGAGCCGCGATTTGTAAGCAAATGAAAAAGCTAATGTTGTTCAGCTTGTTAACCGCAATCGGCGCATTTCTAAATGGCTGCGTCACTCACGAAGAAGAGCCGATCACGCACCGGAGCACCGTGACGACGACCGAAGAGCACCACGTCATTGCGGAACCGGCCGCCAGCACGACGACTACGATCGTCCACTAGCGCGCAGCGGCGTTACATTAATTTCGCGCCGAGCTCGGCAAGCGCGCTGCGCTCGCCTTTGCTCAAGCTCACGTGCGCCGAAACCGCGTGGCCCTTGAGCCGGTTGCGCGTGTAAACTAGACCGTTGCTGCGGCTGTCGACGTAAGGATTGTCGATCTGGCCGGGATCGCCGACGAGGATGAGCTTCGAGCCTTTTGACATGCGCGTAACCACCGTTTTGGCCTCGAGCGGCGTCAACTGCTGCGCTTCGTCGAGAATGAAAAAGCGCCGCGGAATGCTGCGGCCGCGGATGTAGCAGAGCGCTTCGATTTCGAGCAGGCCTTGCTCGATCAGGTGATCGTAAGACTTGCGCGGCGTCGCGCCGTTGGCGTGTTGCGGCGCTTCGACAACGACATGTTTTTTCGAGCGCTTTTGCTGGTCGTTAACGTTGTGCGGCGGCAGGAGCACTTCGAGCGCGTCGTAGATCGGCTGCAACCACGGGCGCATTTTTTCTTCGAGATTGCCCGGCAGAAAACCAAGCGTGCCGCCCATCGCGACGACCGGTCGGCTGATCGTGAGGCCATTGAAACTCTTCGAAAAAACCGCGTGCAATCCCGCGGCGACGGCGAGCAGCGTTTTGCCCGTGCCGGCAGGGCCGTAGCACGTCACGAGCGAAATGCCCGGATCGAGCAGCGCGTCGATGAAACATTGCTGGCCGAGATTCATCGGGCGCAAATCGATGCCGCGCGGGATGTGGAGCGCCTCGGGAATCTGCAGGCGTTTAAACATCTGCGCCGCGCAAAAACGCGCCGGCATTGTCTTGCGATCGCCCGCACGGAGCAGGACGTATTCGTTTAACCCGAGTCCGTGAACGCGCTCGTCGTCGACGTGCAATTCACCCGAGCTCGCGAAGCGTTGCAGCTCGTGCGGATGCACATCGATGCAGCGCAAGTCGTAGCTCTCGATGTCACTCGCGGCGACTTTGTCATTGAGATAATCCTCGCACTGCAAGCCGACCGCGAGCGCCTTGAGCTGCATGTTCAGATCTTTCGTCACGAGAATTGCCGGCGCCGGATCGCTCTCCTGCACAAGTAAAACAGCCGCAAGGATGCGGTGATCGATGCGCTCGGTATCGTGAAAAATATGGCGGAAACGCTGGAGCGCGGCGCTATTCGTCCCGTCGAGATCAAACACCGCGAGCCGCAGCGTGCCGCCGCCATCGGTGGCGATGCCTTGTGTCACGGCGCGTCCGTTTTTACCGAAAATCCTGCTCAGCGAACGGTGAACCGCGCGAGCGTTTGCGCCGCGGTCGGACTGCTCGTTTTTAAATTTGTCCAACTCCGCGAGCACGTCGACGGGAATCCAGACGTGGTTCTCCTCGAAACGCCCGATGCAGGTTGGATCGTGCAGCAGCACGTTCGTATCGAGGACGAAGTTTTTACGTTTTGTCACGGGGCCGCGCGCAATGCGTCGCTGCTTTAAGATTCGTGGCGCATCGCCGTTTTGGGTTTGAGTGGAATCGCCCGCGAGCGGGATGTCATTGAGTGGATCGAATTGATTCATGGGTAAAGACGAGACGAGCCCTCACCGACGCGCCGGTATTTTCGAAGCGGAGTTGTCGGTTGTTTGCAGTCACCGGAAAATAATTACTGCCACGCAGATGAGGAAGTAGCGGTTTCTGCGCCAAAAGACAACAACTCGCTGCGCACTGTTTTGTGACAATTGCGTGACGGCCGCCTTGTCGAAAAGATGACGGCTGTTAAACTCGCGCGCATGCTTGAAATTTCGCGCTGCGACTGGAGCGGAGATGATCCGCTGATGATTCGTTATCACGACGAAGAGTGGGGCGTGCCGGTGCACGACGATCGTCTCTTGTTTGAGTTTTTGATTTTAGAAGGCGCGCAAGCCGGGCTGAGCTGGCGGACGATTTTGAAGCGGCGGGAAAATTACCGCGCGGCTTTCGACAATTTCGATGCGAAGAAAATCGTGCGTTACGACGAGCGCAAAATCGCGCGATTGCTCGCCGATGAAGGCATTATTCGAAACCGATTGAAAATCGCGGCGACGATTCAGAATGCGAAAGCATTTCTTGCCGCGCAAAAAGAGTTCGGAAGCTTCGACAAATTCATCTGGCAGTTTGTGGACGGAAAGCCGGTGATCAATCGTCCGAGCAGAGGGAGTGAAATTCCGGCGCGGACACCGGTTTCGGACGCAATGAGCAAAGCGTTAAAACAGCGTGGCTTTTCGTTTGTTGGCTCGACGATTTGCTACGCATTCATGCAGGCCGTGGGAATGGTGAATGATCACGTCGCCGACTGCTTTCGAGCGAAGAAACGGTTGAAGTAACAAGTGATGAGAAATACTCGCGCAAAAAAATTCCGAAAAATGTTGTTGCGGTGCGGATGAAGTTTGGTAGTTTCCTCACCCCGCCGGAAACGGCGACGAGACACGGCTGAAATGCCGAAACTTGGGCAGCGAAAAAATTTTAAAAAAAATCGTTGACCGGATTTCAAATTCAGCTACGTTGTTCTCCCCGCAAGAAACGGGGGCTCGCAAAGCGAAAGCAGCGCGAGTGGTTCTTCAAACTTTGTGGGACTTCAGATTGACTCAATCTTGTCCCGACTAATGACGAAGCCCGCGAGGGCAAAAACATTGTCGGTGGCGGGATTGAGTTTTTTGTCGCCCGAAAGTTTGAATGACAGCGATCTTTGAAAGTTTGGTTCTGGAAATTTCAATGGGAAATTCAGAACGGTCGGCCTCGAAGAAATTCGGGGCTTAAATGACAGCAAAAATTGAATTGTGCGTTATACGTCAAATCTTTGATTCAAATATTTAAAGATCGAACAAACCCTGTTCCCGATAACCTCGGGGCAGGCAATTGAAACGGTCAGATTTTTGTCGGCACCTTAGCAGTGCCGGCACAAACTTTTCACGGAGAGTTTGATTCTGGCTCAGAACGAACGCTGGCGGCGTGGATAAGACATGCAAGTCGAACGGGACTTATCTTGTAGCAATACAAGGTAAGTTCAGTGGCGTAAGGGTGCGTAACACGTGGGCAACCTGCCGAAGAGTGGGGGATAGCTCGCCGAAAGGCGAATTAATACCGCATGTGGCCAGGCGAGACATCTCGCTGAAGCTAAAGTCGGGGCAACCTGACGCTCTTTGATGGGCCCGCGGCCTATCAGCTAGTTGGTGAGGTAACGGCTCACCAAGGCTATGACGGGTAGCTGGTCTGAGAGGACGACCAGCCACACTGGGACTGAGACACGGCCCAGACACCTACGGGTGGCAGCAGTCGAGAATTTT
>Ga0070741_10003103_pt1 | contig 42157 bp, 45 predicted proteins | sample Coa_R1_4_FD_66440 | JGI IMG/M metagenome (GOLD analysis project Ga0070741, IMG submission 66440) | Surface soil microbial communities from Centralia Pennsylvania, which are recovering from an underground coalmine fire - Coalmine... | ecosystem: Environmental > Terrestrial > Soil > Unclassified ... | reverse complement strand
GAGCACCACCTGCTGCCTTTCTTCGGCCGCTGCCACATCGGCTACATCCCGAACGGGCGCGTCTTCGGCGTGAGCAAGCTCGCGCGCCTGGTGGACATGTACGCGCGCCGCCTGCAGCTGCAGGAGCGCCTCACCGAGCAGATCTCCCGGGTGGTCATGGATTCGATCGACGCCCGCGGCGTGGGCGTGATGATCGAGGCGCGCCACCTCTGCATGATGATGCGCGGGGTCGAGAAGCAGAACTCGACCATGGTCACCTCCGCGGTGCTCGGGGTGATGCGCGACTCGGTCGCGACGCGCGAGGAATTCCTGTCCCTCGTCTCCCGGCGCGGACCCTAGCCCCGGGCACGCCGGTTGCTGGGTACTCCGGCATCGGCCCGGTGGCGGGCCCCAGCGGCGATGGAGGCTTGGATGCAAAAGGTTCGGCAGTGGCGGCGCAGGCAGGAAGGCAAGCTTGGCTACATCCTCCTCTGGGCGCTGGGAGTCCCGATTCCGGTGCTGTTCGTCTTCTTCCTGCTGCGCGGCTGCACCTGAGCCGGCTGCGGAAGCTTTCTTTTTTACAAAGGAGTGCGACATGATGAAGCTCTTCGTGGCAGTGGCGCTGGCGCTGGGCCTCGCGGCTTGCGGCGGACGCGGTGAAACGGTAGGGACCGTGGGCGGTGCGGCGCTCGGCGGCGCGGTTGGCTCGTCGGTGACCGGCGGCAGCACCCTCGGCACCCTCGGTGGCGCGGCCGTGGGCGGCTACGTCGGCAACAAGGCCGGCGAGAGCTACGACCAGAAACATCCCCGCTAGGCGGTTCGCTGCCGCAGAAAGGCGCCTTCGGGCGCCTTTTATTTTGCGGGCGGCGCCGGCTTGTCGAGCGACTTCAGCGCGACCTTGCCGTTGACGAAGCGTACGGTGATGGCGGTGTCGCCGCTCACCCAGCGCGACGAGGTGCCCGAGACCCCGAGCACGCTGACGCTGCTCGATTCGTTCGGCTTGCCGAGGATGTCGAGGACCTGCTGCTCGGTCATGCCGTCCTGCAGCTTCGCGAAGTTCTCCGGCGTGACCTTCGAGCAGGCGACGAGGAGAAGGAGCAGGCAGGCCGCAGCAAGGGCTCGCATGGCGCCACTATAATCGACGCCGTGGGGACCCTGAAGGAGCTCGCTCGAAGCGGGGCCGAAATCCGGCAGGCCGAGCGCGAGGCGCGCGCCGACCTCGCCGCCGCCTTCCGGCTCGCCGTGCGCATGGAGCTCCACGAGGGCGTCTGCAATCACTTCAGCGTGATGCTCGAGGGCGGCCGGTTCCTGCTCAACCGCTACGGCCTGCACTGGAGCGAGGTGAGCGCCTCGAACCTGCTCTGCCTCGATGCCGGGGGCACGGTGCTCGAGGGGGACGGCGAGGTCGAGAAGACGGCGTTCTACATCCATTCGCGCATCCACCTCGCGCACCCGCGCGCCGCCTGCGTGCTCCACACGCACATGCCGTACGCGACGGCGCTGACCCTTCTCGAAGGCGGCCGGCTCGAAATGGCGGAGCAGAACGCGCTGCGGTTCCATGACGACATCGCGTACGACGACGTGTACAACGGGCTGGTGGTGGATCCCGGCGAAGGCGACCGCCTCGCCGCGGCGCTCGGCGCGAAGCGAGTGCTCTTCCTCGCCAGCCACGGCGTCATCGTCACGGGCGCGAGCGTTGCGGAGGCCTTCGACTCGCTCTACTACCTCGAGCGTGCCTGCCGCCTGCAGGTGCTGGCGCGCTCGACGGGCGGCAAGCTTCGGGCCGTGCGCCCCGAAGTCGTGCGCGAGACGCATCGCCTGCTGGGCGCCGACCTGCCGAAGTATGCCGAGGCGCACTTCTCGGCGCTGAAGCGCATCCTGGACCGCGAGGAGCCCGGTTATTCTCGCTAAGCTGGTCGCCGTCCGGCCAGCGCGCAGCGAGGATTTGCCTGCGATCCAGGCGATCTACGCGCACCACGTCCTGCATGGCCTCGCCTCGTTCGAGGAGGCGCCGCCCTCGATCGACGAGATGCGCAGGCGATTCGACGAGGTCTCGGGGCGCGGCCTGCCGTACCTCGTCGCCGACCTGGAAGGCACGGTGGCCGGCTACGGCTATTGCGCGCCCTATCGCGCACGCTCGGCGTATCGCTATGCGCTGGAGGACTCGGTATACGTGCGCGAGGACATGGCGGGACGCGGGGTCGGCGCCGCGCTTCTGGGCGCCCTGGTGGAGCGCGCGGCGGCGCTCGGCTACCGCCAGATGGTCGCGGTCATCGGCGACAGCGCGCACCATGCCTCGATCGGGCTGCACGAGGGCCAGGGATTCGTGCGCGTTGGCACGCTGCGCTCGGTGGGCTACAAGCACGGCCGTTGGGTCGACAGCGTGCTGATGCAGCGTCCCCTGGGGCCGGGGGACGGGCTTGCGCCGAAGGACTAGACGCCCAGGACGAAGCGCTTCGCCGGCGCGCCGATGACCTGCGGCTTGAGCTGCGCCGCGAGACGCTCGCGCTCGCGCTCGATCTCCGCCTCGATCTCCTCGCGCATGTGGGCGAGTTCCGCCTTGCGGGGCGCCGGCGCGCTGCTGTTCGCGGCCGCCGCGAACTCCAGGGATCCGGAAACCGGGGCGGCCAGCGCCACGAGCGGGTGCGAATCCGCAGGCGTCGCCTTGTCATGGACGCTCGGTTCCACCACGCGCGGCGCGAGAGCGGCGAGCACCGGATGGGCGACGCGCGGGGGTGCGGCACCGGCAACGTCCACCGCGAACTGCGCCTTCGCTTCGCCGCGAGGCGCCACGGAGAGCGGCTCGGCAACGGCCGCGCCTCCCACCCCCGGCGGGACAAGCGCGGCCACCAGCATCGGGGCATCGCCGGACGCGGCCGCGATCGCGTCGACCGGAACCGAGATCGAGGCTTGCGGCACCGCGCCCGCCCTGGAAGCCGCTGCGTTTGCCAGCGGTTGCGGGAAGGAGGCGCCCGCGAGAGCGGCGAGCGTGATCGTCTCTTTGCGCGGCTGCGGGATCGACACCGCCGCGATATCGACGCGCAAGTCCGCCGTCGGAGCGGCGCGCGAGCCGGCGCCCGCGGTGCGCGCCTGCGGCGCCAGGAACGAGGGCAGCGCGGCGAGCGCGATCGGCTCGAATTGCGCCTGCGGAAGCATTGGGACCGCGGCGAAGGCAACGAAGTCGCGAGCGATTTCCGGAGCAACCGGGCGGGCTCCCGGCCGCGCGGCAGGAAGCATGGCGGGCCGCGCCGGCGCGATGGCGGGCGAGGCGAGCGCCGTCACGAACGTTTCGGCAGCCGGCGCCTTGGCGAGCTGAACGGGCAGGCCGGCCGAAGGCAGGAGCGCTGCGAGCTGCACCGTGCCGGCGCCGTGCAGCGCCACCTTGCCGTCGAGGTCGATGCTCGCCTCGAGCGCGTTGGCGCCGCCCGGCTTCACGAGCAGCGCGAGCGCCTTGCCGAGATCGGATGCGGCGAGGTTGCCGAGCAGCATCGGCTCGGTCTCCGGCGCCTTGATCTCGACATGGATGGAAGGTGAGAGCGCGTCGTTCACCGTGAGCGTGCTGCCCGCGGCGAGGATCATCGCGACCTTGTCGGGCGCCGACGCGCTTCGCTTCTCCGGCGCGGCGGTCTCCGGCGTGACGATGTAGAGCCGCCCGGTACCGCGCAGGTCGAGCCGCCCGGCGGCGAGCGAGCCCTGGGGAAGGTTCAGCGTTGAGACCACGAGCCGCGCGACCTCGTTCGGCGGCGGCGAATACTGCGCGCTGCCGCCGAAGACGTAGCGCCATGCCGTCCGGCCGATGGACTTCGTCCCGGAGAACTCGGCCTGCTTCCACAGCGCTTCGTCGGCCGCGGCGCGCAGCCACACGATCTCGAGCGGTGTCTTCATGGCGCGGTCGAGGCCTGCGAGGAAGCCGGTGCTCACCGCCCGGTCGAGCGCGCTTTGCGCGAGCGCGCCGGCGCTCCACATCGCGCCCGCGCCGAACGCCGCGCACACCGCTGCTGCGCAAAGCCGCTGCTTCATGCGCCTCCCCTGGAAGGACTAGGACCGTCCCGGCAGGACTCCCTGCGCGAGTTTACGCCTGTTCAACCGTCAGGACGACCTTGCCGGTCACACGCCGCTCCGCCATGAGCCTGAGCGCCTCGGGCGCCCGGGCAAGCGGAAAGGTGCGCGAAACGTGCGGCCGCAGCTTGCCCGCCGCATGCCATTCCCCGAGCTGGCGCACGCTCTCGGCCAGGCGCGCCGGCTCGCGCCGCGCGAAATCGCCCCAGAAGACGCCGACCACGCTCGCGCCTTTGAGCAGGGCAAGGTTGAGGGGCAGGCGCGGGATCTCGCCCGCGGCGAAGCCGACCACGAGGTGCCGGCCGCGCCAGGCGATCGAGCGGAAGGCGGGCTCGCTGTAGGCGCCGCCCACCGCGTCGTACACCACGTCCGGCCCGCGGCCGTCGGTCAGCGCCCGCACGCGCTCGCGCAGGTCCTCGCGGCTGTAGTCGATCGCCGCGTCGGCGCCGTGCTCGCGGCAAACGGCGAGCTTCTCCGCGCTCGAGGCGCACGCGAGGACGCGCGCGCCGAGCGCCTTGCCGATCTCGATGGCGGCGAGGCCGACGCCGCCCGCTGCGCCGAGCACGAGCAGCGTTTCCCCGGCACGCAAGGCGCCCCGGTCGCGCAGAGCGTGATCCGAGGTGCCGTAAGCGAGCAGGAATGCCGCCGCGGTTTCGAAAGTCATCCCCTCGGGGATGGCGACCAGCCGCGAGGCCTCGGTCTTCACCTCCTCGGCGAAGGCGCCATAGGTCGTGAAGGCCATGACCCGCTGCCCCGGCTGGAAGCGCTCCACGCCGGCGCCGACCGCCTTCACCACGCCGGCAAGCTCGCTCCCCGGCGAGAACGGCAGCGGCGGCTTGAACTGGTACTTGTTCTGGATGATGAGCACGTCGGGGAAGTTCAGGCTCGCCGCCTTGACGCGCACCACGACCTCGCCCGGGCCCGCCTCGGGCGCGGGTACCTCCTCGAGCACGAGCGACTCCGGCGGGCCGTGCGTTTTGCAGACAATCGCTTTCATCGACATAGAATGCCACATGCCTTTCGTGCAGACCGATGACGGCGTGCGCCTGCACTGCGAGGAGACCGGCGCCGGGAGCGCGATCGTCTTCGTGCACGAGTTCGCCGGCGACCATCGCAGCTGGGAGCCGCAGGTGCGGCACTTCTCGCGGCGCTATCGCTGCGTCACCTACGCGGCGCGCGGCTATCCGCCTTCCGAGGTGCCGGAGGACGTCGAGCGCTACTCGCAGGCGCGCGCGCGGGACGACGTGCGCGACGTCATGGACGCGCTCGAGATCGAGCGCGCGCACGTCGTCGGCCTCTCCATGGGCTCCTTCGCCGCGCTGCATTTCGGCATGGCCTACCCGGCGCGCGCTCTCTCGCTCGTCGTCGCCGGCTGCGGCTACGGCGCGCATCCCGCGCAGCACGCGCGCTTCCAGGAGGAGTCGCGCGCGCTCGCCAAGCGCATCCTCGAGGCCGGCATGGCGGAAGTCGCCGCCACCTACGGTCACGGCCCGTCGCGCGTCCAGTACCAGGCCAAGGACCCGCGCGGCTTCGCCGAGTTCGAGCGCCAGCTCGCGGCGCATTCGGCGCGCGGCTCGGCGAATACCATGCTCGGCTACCAGGCGCGCCGGCCCTCGCTCTATGCGCTGGTCGAGGACCTGAAGCGCCTCGCCGTGCCCACGCTCGTCGTCGCCGGGGACGAGGACGACGCGACGCTCGAGCCGGGGCTGCTGATGAAGCGCGCCATCCCGGGCGCCGCGCTCGCGGTGCTGCCGAAGACCGGGCACATCATCAACCTCGAGGAGCCGGCGCTTTTCAACCAGCTCGTCGAGAGCTTCTTTCACCAGGTCGAGGCCGGGCGCTGGAGCGCGCGCGATCGGCGCAGCCCGGTGGAATCCATTTACGGCCCGGGAGGCAAGCCATGAGCGAGGGCCGGCTCGTCACGGAGCGGCGCGGCGCCGTGGGCTGGGTGATCTTCGACCATCCGGCGCGGCGCAACGCGATCAACGGCGCGATGTGGCGCGGCATCCCGCCGGCCATGGAGGCGTTCGAGCGCGACCCGGAGGTGCGCTGCGTCGTGTTCCGCGGCGCCGGCACCGAGGCCTTCGCGGCGGGCGCCGACATCTCGGAGTTCGAGAAGGTGCGCTCGGCGCGCGGCGCGGTCGCGGAATACGACGATCTGCTCGACCGCGTGCTGCATTCCATCCAGGACGCGCGCAAGCCCTCGGTCGCGATGATCCACGGCTACTGCATCGGCGGCGGCCTCGAGATCGCGCTCGCGTGCGACCTGCGCTATTGCGGCGAGTCGGCGCAGTTCGGCATCCCGGCGGCGAAGCTCGGGCTCGCCTACAACGTCGAAGGGCACAAGCGGCTCGTCGAGACGGTCGGCCACGCCCGCGCGCGGGAGATCATGTTCCTCGGCCGGCGCTATGGCGCCGCCGAGGCCCTGCGGATGGGGCTCGTCGAGCAGGTGGTGGCCGATGCTGGCCTCGAGGCGCACGTCGCCGAGATCGCGCGCACGCTCTGCGACAACGCGCCGCTCTCCATCGCGAACTCCAAGACCATCATCGAGGAGTACGCCAAGGCGGAGGGCGCGCCCGACTTCGCGCGCATGCGGCAGGCGATCGCGCGCTGCGCCGCGAGCGAGGACTACGCCGAGGGCCGCAAGGCCTTCATGGAAAAGCGCAAGCCCGTCTTCAAGGGACGCTGAATGAAAGTCGACAAGCTCAAGATCCGCGCCATCCGCGCGCGCGCGGTCGCTGCGCCCATGAAGCGGCCGCTGCACACGAGCATCGCCGCCGTGACCGTGGCGCCGCTGGTGCTCATCGACCTGCAGACCGACGGCGGCATCGTCGGGCGCTCGTATCTCTTCGGCGTATCGAAGAGCGCGCTTGCGCCCATCCTCAAGCTCGTCGAGGGCATGGCCGAGATGGTCAAGGGCGATGCCGTCGCGCCTTTCGACCTGGAGAAGAAGCTGCGCGCGCGCCATGCGCTCCTCGGCGTGCACAACATCGTGCTCTTCGCGATGTCCGGCATCGACATGGCGGCTTGGGACGCGCTCGGCCAGGCGCTCGGCCAGCCGCTCGTGCGCCTGCTCGGCGGCACGCCGCGCCCGATCCCGGCGTACAACTCGAAGGGGCTCGGCATCATGGAGCGCAGGAAGCTCGAGAAGGAAGCCCGCGAGCTCCTCGACGAGGGCTTCAGCGCCGTGAAGCTTCGCCTCGGCCGCGCATCGGCGCGCGAGGACCTGGAAGCGCTGCGCGCGGTGAAGAAGGCGATCGGCGCCGGGGTGACGCTGATGGTGGACTTCAACCAGGGGCTCACGGTCGCCGAGGCGCTCAAGCGCGGGCGCATGATCGACGAGGAGGGCGGGGTGAGCTGGATCGAGGAGCCGGTCCGCGCCGACGACTTCGCCGGCTGCTCCCGTCTCGCGCGGGAGATCGCCACGCCGATCCAGATCGGGGAGAACTTCATGGGGCCGGAGCAGATGCAGCAGGCGCTCGCGGCGCGCGCCTGCGACTACGTGATGCCCGATGCGCAGCGCATCGGCGGCGTCACCGGATGGATGCGCGCCGCGGCCCTGGCGCAGGGCGCGGAGATGGAGATGTCGAGCCATCTCTTCCCCGAGGTGAGCGCGCATCTCCTCGCGGTGACCCCGACCTGCCATTGGCTCGAGTTCGTCGACTGGGCGGAGCCGGTGCTGGAGCAGCCGGCGCGGGTCTCGGCCGGGCATGTCCTGCCCGGCGAGCGTCCCGGCATCGGCATGCGCTGGGACGAGAAGGCGGTCAAGCGCTACGCGCTTTGATGTTCCAGCGGCACTACGCGCACTGGCCGCCGGGGATCCCGAAGACGCTCGAGGTCCCGCGCGCGAGCGTCTACACGAACCTGGCGCGCGCGGCAGCGCGGCATCCCGCGCGCGCGGCGCTCGACTTCTACGGCTCGCGCATTCCGTATGCGGAGCTCGAGGCGGACGCCCTTCGGCTCGCCGGCTTCCTGCGCGAGCGCTGCGGGGTGCGCAAGGGCGAGCGGGTCCTGCTGCTGCTTCAAAACAGCCCTCAGTTCGTGATCGCCTTCCATGCAGTGCTGCGCGCCGACGCGGTCGTCGTGCCGGTCAACACGATGAATCGCACCGAGGAGCTGCGCCACTATGCGCAGGATTCCGGCGCGCGCGTGGCGATCGTCGGCCAGGAGCTGCTCGCCGAAGTGCGGCCGCTCGCGCTGGAGCACCTCGTCGTTGCGGCGTACTCGGACTATCTGCGCGCAGCGACGGACCTGCCGGTGCCGCCGTTCGTCAGCGCCCCGCGAGAAGCCCTCGGCGAAGCGATCCAGTGGGCGCAGGCGCTGCATGCCGGCTGCGAGCCCGGCGAGCATACCGCCGGCCCGGACGACCTCGCGGTCATGCCCTATACGTCCGGCACGACGGGCAAGCCGAAGGGCTGCATGCACACGCATTCGAACGTCCAGGCCACCGCGAGCGCCTACCTGGAATGGCGCGGCGGGCCGCGGCCGCCGGTCGTGCTCACTGCGCTGCCGATGTTCCACGTCACCGGCATGCAGGCGGGAATGAACGCGCCGCTCAACGCCGGCGGGACGCTGGTGCTGCTGTCGCGCTGGGATCGCGATTGCGCGGCGCGGCAGATCGAGCGCGCGCGAATCACGACCTGGTCCGCGATCACGACGATGCTCGTCGATTTTCTCTCGAACCCGAAGCTGCGCGACTACGACCTGTCCTCGCTCCAGGTGCTCGGCGGCGGCGGCGCCGCGATGCCCGAGGCGCTCGCCGCGAAGCTCGAGCAGGCCTTCGGCCTCAAGTACGTCGAAGGCTACGGACTCTCGGAGACCATGGCGCCCACGCACATCAACCCGCCGCAGCGGCCCAAGCGCCAGTGCGGCGGCATCCCGATCTTCAACACCGACGCGCGGATCCTCGACGTCGAGACGCAGCGCGAGCTGGGCATCGGGGAAATCGGGGAAATCGTGGTGCACGGGCCCCAGGTGTTCCAGGGCTACTGGAAGCAGCCCGAGGCCACGGCGCAGGCGTTCGTCGTGCATGACGGCAAGCGGTTCTTCCGCACCGGCGATCTCGGCTACTACGACGAGGACGGCTATTTCTTCGTCACCGACCGGCTGAAGCGCATGATCAACGCCTCGGGCTTCAAGGTCTGGCCCGCGGAGGTCGAGGCGCTGCTCTACGCGCATCCGGACATCCAGGAGGCGTGCGTCATCGGCGCGCCCGACGGCTACCGCGGCGAGACGGTCAAGGCGCTGGTGGTGCCGCGGCCTTCGGCGCGCGGGCGGCTCGCGGGAGATGAGATCATCGCCTGGGCGCGCGGCCGCATGGCGGCGTTCAAGGTGCCGCGCATCGTCGAGCTGGTGGACGAGCTGCCCAAGACCGCCACGGGCAAGATCCTGTGGCGCGAGCTCCAGGAAAACGAACGGAGGAAGCACCCATGAAAGTCCTTGCACTTCTCCTTGCTTTCATCGCGCTGCCGGCCTGGGCGCAGGTCGAGATCGAGCGCCCGTGGACGCGCGCCACGCCGCCGGGGGCGAAGGTCGCCGCCGGCTACATGGTGATCCGCAACAAGGCGAGCGCGCCCGACCGGCTGGTCTCGGCCGCCTCGCCGGTCGCGGCGCGCGTCGAGACGCACATCACGGTGCAGGAGGGCAACGTCAGCCGCATGCGCGAGGTGAAGGGCTATGCGATCCCGGCGGGCGGCAGCTTCGAGCTCAAGCCCGGCGGCGCGCACCTCATGCTCGTGGACATCAAGCATCCGATCAAGCAGGGCGAGAAGGTCCCCGCCACCCTGCATTTCGAGCGCGCCGGCGACGTCAATGTCGAGCTCGAGGCCGAGGCCATGGGCGCCGCGGCGCACGGCCACGGCGGCATGGACATGAAGATGCACTAAGAGAAGCGCTCGCGCTTCAGCCGGCGAGCGTCAGGCGCGCGAGCCACCACGCGAGCCCGGCGATGAACGCCGAGCAAGGGATGGTGAGGATCCAGGCCCACACGATGTTGCCGGCAATCCCCCAGCGCACGGCGGAGGTCGACTGGGTCGTCCCGACGCCGAAAATCGATCCGGTGATCGTATGCGTGGTGGAGACCGGGATGCCGAACGCGGTGGCGGTGAAGAGCGTGATCGAGCCCGACAGCTCGGCGCAGAAGCCGCCGACCGGCCGGATTTTCGTGATGCGCTGGCCCATGGTCTTCACGATGCGCCAGCCGCCGAAGAGCGTTCCGAAGCCGATCGCCACGTAGCACACGATGATCACCCAGCCCGGCGCCGGCGCATCGCGCGCCGTGTAGCCGCCGGCGATGAGCAGCATCCAGATGATGCCGATCGTCTTCTGCGCGTCGTTGCCGCCGTGGCCCAGGCTGTAGAGCGACGAGGAGAGCAACTGCAGGCGGCGGAACAGCCGGTCGACCCGGCTCGGGGTGGAGCGCACGAAGATCCACGAGATGAGAAGAAAGAGGAGGGCGCCGATGACGAAGCCGAGCAGCGGCGAAAGGATGATGAACGCGACGGTCTTCAGGATGCCCGCGGGCTGGAGGACCCAGGTGCCGCCTTTCGCCACGCCCGCGCCCACCAGGCCGCCGATGAGCGCATGCGAGGATGACGAAGGGATGCCGTAGTACCACGTGAGCAGGTTCCACGCGATCGCGCCGACGAGCGCGCCGAACACCACGTAGTGGTCGACGATGCCCTGGTCGATGATCCCCTTGCCGACGGTCGCGGCCACGCTCAGGTGGAAAATGAACACGGCGAGGAAGTTGGCGCACGCCGCCATCATCACGGCCTGGTACGGCTTCAGCACGCGCGTCGAGACGACGGTCGCGATGGAGTTCGCGGCATCGTGGAAGCCGTTCAGGAAGTCGAAGACGAGGGCGACCACGACGAGCCCGGCCACGACGCCGAGGCCGAGCTGGCCCGCCACGTCGCCGTCCATCAGGAGTTTTCCAGGACGATGCCCTCGACGATGTTCGCGACGTCCTCGGCCCGGTCGGTAATGGCCTCGAGCAGCTCGTAGATCGCCCGCAGCTTCATCAGCTGCTTCAAATCGTTCTCCTCGCGGAAGAGCTTGGAGAGCGCGCTGCGCATCACCCGGTCGGCGTCGGACTCGAGGCGGTCGATCTCCTCGCAGCACTTGAGGATGGCGTCGGAGCGCTTGACGTTGGTGAGCAGGCCGACGGTGTCCTTCACGCGGTTGCAGCACATGTGGCAGATCTCGGCGAGCTGCTTCGCCTCCGGGGTGACGCGCCGCAGGTCATAGAGCGCGATGGACTCGGCGACGTCCTGGATGAGATCCAGGATGTCGTCCATGGCGGTGATCAGCTGGTGGATCTGGTCGCGGTCAAAGGGCGTGATGAACGTCTTGTGCAGCAACGCGATCGTCTCGTGGGTGATCTTGTCTGCGGCGCGCTCGGCGGCGTCGATGCGCTGCGCGTGCGCCTCGAGGTCGCTGAAGCTGCCGATCATCTGCGAGAGCTCGCGGCTGCCCTCGACGATGCGCTCGGCGTGGGCATTGAAGAGATCGAAGAACTTGCCCTCGCGGGGCATCAGGCGTCCGAGCATGCGGTCAGTCCTTGGTGGCGAGGCCGCGCGATTTTAGACGGTCTATGTCGCCCGCGCCGAAGCCCCAGTCGCCGAGCGCGGCGCCGCCGCCCTGGCCGCGCTCGGGCGGGGGGCGCCGCACTTCCCCGGGCGTCCTCGAATAGCGCGGGGCGGGCGCGGGCTGCCGGACCCCTGAAACCTCGACATGGCTCTTTCGGAACGCGTTGTGCGCGTGCTCGCGCGACTCGCTGAAGGACAGCACCGGCGCGAAGCAGGCATCGGAGCCTTCAAAGATCGCGCACCACTGCTCGCGCGTCCTCGACTTGAACGCCGCTGCGAAGCGCGCGCGCATTGCGGGCCATCCGGAGCGCTCGTGCTGCGCCATGGGCGGCAGGCCGAGGCGGGAGAGCAGCTCCTCGTAGAAACGCGCTTCGATGGCGCCGACCGAGACGAATTTTCCGTCCTTCGTCTCGTAGACGTCGTACCACGGCGCGCCGGTATCCAGCACGTTCTCGCCGCGCGTCTCGCTCCACTGCCCGGCGGCGAGGAAGCCGTGGAACATCGCCGCGAGCAGCGAGGCGCCTTCCACCATGGCGGCGTCCACGACCTGCCCGCGGCCCGAGCGCGCGGCCTCGAGCAGCGCGCACGCGACGCCGAAGGCGAGCAGCATGCCGCCGCCGCCGAAGTCGCCGACCAGGTTGAGCGGCGGCACGGGCGCCTCGCCCCTGCGCCCGAAGGCGTGCAGCACGCCGGCGAGGGCGATGTAGTTGATGTCGTGCCCGGCGCGCGGCGCCAGCGGGCCGCTCTGTCCCCACCCGGTCATGCGTCCATAGACGAGCTTCGGATTGCGCGCGAGCGCCGCGTCGGGGCCCAGGCCGAGCCGCTCCATGACGCCGGGGCGAAACCCCTCGATCAGGGCATCCGCCTTTCCGATGATTTCGAGCGCAAGGTCCCTGGAGCCCGCGGCTTTCAGATCGAGCATGATGGAGCGCTTGCCGCGCATCATGACGTCGTACCAGCGCTCGCGCTTCAGGCCGAGGCCCGGGTCGGCGGGCCGGTCGACGACGAGCACGTCGGCGCCCATGTCGGCGAGCAGCATCCCCGCGAAGGGAGCCGGGCCGATCGCCTCGAACTCGAGCACGCGGATGCCGGCGAGCGGTCCCATGGCTCGATAATACAGACCGAGAGGAAAATGAGCGCGCGCTATCCCGAGCGGATCGTCTGCCTGACGGAGGAGACGACCGAGACGCTCTACCTCCTGGGCGAGGAGCGCCGCATCGTCGGCATCTCCGGCTACACCGTGCGGCCGCCGCGGGCGCGGCGCGAGAAGCCGAAGGTGTCGGCCTTCCTCACCGCGCGGACGGAGAAGATCCTGGAGCTCGAGCCCGACCTCGTGATCGGCTTCTCGGACCTCCAGGCCGACATCGCGCGCGAGCTCGCGAAGCTCGGCCTCAACGTGCTGCTCCTCAACCAGCGCTCGGTGCAGGAGATCCTCGACATGGTTCTCGTCCTGTCGTCCATCGTCGGCGCGCCGCAGAAGGGCAAGGCCCTGGTCGAGCAGCTCGAATCGGGCCTGCGGCAGATCGAGGAACGATCCCGGGCCTTTGCGCGCCGGCCGCGCGTGTACTTCGAGGAATGGGACGAGCCGATGATCAGCGGCATCCGCTGGGTGAGCGAGCTCGTGGGGATCGCCGGCGGCGACGATGTCTTTTCCGAGAAATCCCGTTCGCACGATGCGAAGGGGCGGACCATCGCCGATCCCGGCGAGGTCGTGGCGAGAAGCCCGGACATCATCGTCGGCTCCTGGTGCGGCAAGAAATTCCGCCCCGAGCGCGTCGCGTCGCGGCCGGGATGGCAGCGCATCCCCGCGGTGAGGGACGGCGAGCTCCATGAGGTGAAGTCTTCCGAGATCCTGCAGCCGGGCCCGGCCGCGCTCACCGACGGCGTGCGCCGCCTGCACGGCATCTTCGCGCGCTGGGCGGGCCGCGCCTAGTTCCTGCGCCTCGGCTTGCGGTGCAGCGTGAGGTGGGGGAAGGGGATGCCGATGCCGTTGCGCTCGTAGGCCTCCTTCAGCCGCTTCTGGTATTCGCGCTGCACGTTCCACTGCTCCACCGGCGGCACCACCTGCACGCGGCCGCGCAGCACCACCGCGGAGTCCGCGAGGCGCTCGACGCCGACGATCTCGGGATCGGCGGCGAGCTTCGGCCCCCAGAGCGCGTCCTTGCGCATCTCCAGGCCGACCTCCTTCATGAGGGCGAGGGCGCGGTCCACGTCCGCGTCGTAGTCGATGCCGACCTCGATCACGGCGTGGGCGAAGCCGCGCGTGCGGTTGGTGACCACCTTGATCTCGCCGTTCGGCACGAAGTGGACATGGCCGTTGAAGTCGCGCAGCCGCACATAGCGCAGCGTGACTTCCTCGACCATGCCGCTCTTGCCGGCGACTTCCACCACGTCGCCCTGGCGCACCTGGTCCTCGAGCAGCAGGAAGAATCCGGTGAAGTAGTCCTTCACCAGGCTCTGCGCGCCAAAGCCGATGGCGACACCCGCAACGCCGGCAGTGGCGAGGATCGGGGCCACCGAGATGCCGAGCTCGCCCAGCACGAGCGAGCCGGCGACCAGGGCGATGAGCACCGCCGCGGCGTACCGGAACACGCGCCCGAGGGTTTCGATGCGCGGCAGCTCGTCGGGCGCGGCAATGCGCCGCTCCATGTAAATCCTGAAGAGACGCAGGAGGCGCGAGGCGAGCGCCTCGAGCATCCACGCGAGCAGCAGGATCAGCGCGATCCGCGCGGCGTGGACCGCCGCGATCTTCGCGCCCTCGTCGAGGTCGCGGAAGTAGGCGAACAGCTGGTTAATGCAGCCCGGCCTGTTTCAGTTCTTCAGTGAAGGCCGAGCGAGGCCTCGATGTTGCGGATCATGGCGACGAGGCGCGGCCCGAGGTCGTCCTCGAGCTGGCCCTTCTTCACCATGAAGGCGGGTACCGTGCAGTTGAAGGCGACGATCTCGCCGTCCACCGTGCGGCGCATCGGCGCGCCGACGCCGTAGACCTCGCGGCGCAGCTCGCCCATCGAGGCGCAGAAGCCGCGGCCGCGGATATCCTCGAGCGACTTGTCGATCGAGCCGCGGTACTTGCGGTGCGCCTCGGGATCCTTCACCTTGAGGTGGTTCAGCACCGCCTCGCGCTCGGGCGGCGTGCAGGCGGCGAGGAAGGCGCGCCCGATCACCGACTGCGAGATCGGCACCGAGGTGCCGATGTCCGGAAGCGTGGTGATGCCGTTGCCGCTGCGGCAGGATTCGACGTAGACCATGTTGAGGCGGTCGCGCACGCCCATGGAGACCGAGCCGTTGCAGTAGTCGGCAAGCTCCTTCATCAGCGGCCGCGCCGCCTGGCGCACGTTCATGGAGGCGAGCAGCGGATAGCCGATGGAGAGCACCGCCGAGCCGAGCTGGTACTTGCCCAGGCGCATGTTGTGGCGCAGGTAGCCGAGCTTGGTCAGGGTGTAGGTCAGGCGCGAGACCGTCGGCTTCGGCAGGCCGGTGCGCACCGAGATCTCCTTGTTGCCGAGCAGCGGCTCGAGCGGCGTGAAGCAGCGCAGCACTTCCAGCCCGCGCGCGAGCGTCGTGGCGAACTGGCGGTCGCCCTCGTGCTCATAGCTGAAATTGGCGACCGGCTGGGAAAGCGGCGCCGCGGGTTCGGGAGCTCCCATGAATGCCTCCTCTGATCGGCTTGTTTCGAGTTGAGGTGAAGCAGAGTGTTGCCTGTTTCGTTATTCTGTCGCGCGCCGCCCGCATGTCAACTTAGTCGTACCATATTTCACATAGTGAAATCGTCGCCGTGAAACCGACGCATTGAGATCCGCTCTGTTCGACCTGAGCGGCAAGGTCGCCCTGGTCACCGGCGCAACGCGCGGCATCGGCCGCGCCATCGCGGAGGAGCTCGCGCGCGCCGGCGCGAAAGTGGCCCTTTGCAGCCGGAAGAGCGAGGCCTGCGAGGCGACGCGCGCCGAGCTCGAGCAGCAGGGATTCGAGTGCATGGCGCAGCCCTGCAACGTCTCGAGAAAGGACGAGCTGCAGGCGCTCGTCGACGCGACGCGCAAGCGCTGGGGCCGGATCGACATCGCGGTGGCGAACGCCGCCTCGAACCCGTACTTCGGCCCGCTCGCCGAGATCCCGGACGAGGCGTTCGACAAGATCTTCGCCAACAACGTGAAGAGCGCGCTCTGGCTCGCGGGCATGACGCTCCCGGGCATGGCGAAGGCGGGCGGCGGCAGCTTCATCGTGGTGGGCTCCATCGGCGGCCTCCTCGCGAACACGGTGATCGGCGCCTACGGGATGTCGAAGGCCGCGGCGCATCACCTGGTGCGCAACCTCGCCGCCGAGTGGGGGCCCAGGGGCGTGCGGGTCAACGCGATCGCGCCCGGCCTCATCAGGACCGAGTTCGCGCGCGCGCTGTGGGAGGACGAGGCGCGCCGGCGCGAGCGCGAGGCGGCGACGCCGCTGCGGCGCCTGGGCGAGCCGCGCGACATCGGCGGCATCGCGGTGTTCCTCGCCTCCGATGCCGCGGCCTTCGTTACCGGACAATGCATCGTCGCCGACGGCGGCGTTACCATCCTGTAAATGGATCTCAACTATTCGGCCGAAGAGCTCGCGTTCCGGGACGTGGCGAGATCCTGGCTCGCGCAGAACCTGCCCGCCGACCTGCGCGACAAGGTTGCGTCCTACGAGGAATTGTCACGCGAGGACCTGCTGCGCTGGCATCGCATTCTCGCCGCGAAGGGCTGGATCGCGCCGGCGTGGCCGAAGGAATGGGGCGGCACCGGATGGAACGTCGTGCAGCGCTACATCTTCGAGGAGGAGCTCGGCTACGCCGGCGCGCCGACGCTGCCGCCCTTCGGCATCGCCATGTGCGCGCCGGTGCTGCTGCGCTTCGGCACCGAGGAGCAGAAAAAGCGCTTCCTGCCGCGCATCTACAGCGGCGAGGAGTTCTGGTGCCAGGGTTATTCCGAGCCGGGCGCCGGCAGCGACCTCGCCTCGCTCAAGACGAAGGCGGTCCGCAGCGATGAGGGCTATGTCGTGAGCGGGCAGAAGATCTGGACCACGCTCGCGCACTACGCCGACTGGATCTTCTGCCTCGTGCGCACCGACAGCGGCGCGGCGAAGCGCCAGGACGGCATCTCGTTTCTCCTCATCGACATGAAATCGCCCGGCATCACGGTGCGCCCGCTCACGCTCCTCGACGGCGGCCGCGAGGTGAACGAGGTGTTCTTCGACGAGGTGAAGGTCCCGGCCGCCAACCGGGTGCACGAGGAAGGCAAGGGCTGGACCGTGGCGAAGTACCTGCTCGGCCACGAGCGCCTCAACACCGGGCGCATCGGCGCCTCCAAGCGCGAGCTCGCGAGGCTGAAGCAGTACGCCGCCTCGCGCACGCGCGAGGGCCGGCCACTGCTGCAGGACGTGCGCTTCCGCGATCGCCTGTCGCGCCTGGAAGTCGAGCTCATGGCGCTCGAGATCACGAACCTGCGCTTCCTCGACCGCATGCGGCGCAGCGGCGAGCCGCCCGGGGCGGAGGTGTCGATGCTGAAGATCAAGGGCACCGAGATCCAGCAGGCGCTCACCGAGCTCATGGTGCAGGCGGCCGGGCCCGGGGCGATGGGCTCGCCCGATCGCTTCACCGCGGCGCTCGGGCTGCGCTACTGCAACTTCCGCAAGACGAGCATCTACGCAGGCTCGAACGAGATCCAGCGCAACATCATCGCCAAGGTCACTCTCGGCCTATGAATTTCGACACCAGCGAAGAGCAGCAGCTCCTCGCCGACTCGGTGCGGCGCTTCCTGCAGAAGGACTACGCCTTCGAGGCGCGAAAGGGCATCCTCGCCTCGCCGCAGGGCTGGAGCGAGCGCGTGTGGGACAGCTTCGCCGGCATGGGGCTGCTCGGCCTGCCGCTTCCCGCCGAGCACGGCGGTTTCGGTGGCGGCGCCGTCGACCTCATGGGGGTGATGGACGCCTTTGGCGAGGCGCTGGTCCTCGAGCCCTACGTCCCGACGGTCATGGCGGCTTTCGCGATCGCCCGCGGCGGCTCGGCGAAGCTGAAGGAGGCCGTGCTGCCCGCCGTCGCGCAGGGCCGGATCCGGCTCGCGTTCTCGGCGGACGGGCGCCAGGTGCTGGGCGCTGCGGGCGCCGACAAGCTCGTCGTGCGCTCCGGCGATCAGCTCGTCGTTGCCGAGGCGAACGAGGTTGCGGTGAAGCCCTATCGCGTCCTCGACGGGCGCGCCGCCGCGGACATCGAATTGAAAGGCCGGCCGGCGGAGCGCCTGGAGGGCGGCGTTCGCCTCCTCGAGCAGGTGCTCGACTTCGCCGCGGCGCTCGCCTGCGCGGAGGCCGTGGGCGCGATGCAGTACGCCTGCGATGCGACGCTTGAGTACCTCAAGACGCGCAAGCAGTTCGGCGTGCCGATCGGCACCTTCCAGGCGCTGCAGCACCGCATGGTGGACATGGTGATCGCCACCGAGCAGGCGCGCTCCATGGCCTGCCTCGCGTGCTCCAAGGCCGACCAGGCCGTCGAAGCGGAGCGCGCGCGCGCGGTCTCGGCGGCGAAGATCAAGATCGCCGACGCGGCGCGCCACGTGAGCCAGGAGGCGATCCAGCTGCACGGCGGCATGGGGATGACCGAGGAGCTGAAGGTGAGCCACACGTTCCGCCGCCTCACCTTCCTCGCGCAGCAGTTCGGCGACGCCGACTACCACCTCGAGCGCTTCGCGCGGCTCTGATGCGCAACCGCCGCATCGTGCTGGCGAGCCGCCCGGCCGGCTGGGTGACGCAGGACAACTTCCGCATGGAGGAGGCGCCGCTGCCGGCGCCCGCCGAGGGCGAGGTGCTGGTGCGCAACCTGTGGCTCTCGCTCGACCCGTACATGCGCGGCCGCATGAGCGACGCGAAGAGCTACGCCAAGGGCGTAGAGCTGGGCGAGGTGATGGTGGGGCAGACGGTGGGCGAAGTGCTGGAGTCCAGGAATCCGAAGCTGAAGAAGGGCGAGCACGTCCTCACGCCGCTCGGCTGGCAGCTCTTCGGCGCGACGAAGGAGGCGACGAGGGTGGACGGCGCGACGGCGCCGCTCAGCTACTACCTCGGCATCCTCGGCATGCCCGGGATGACGGCCTACTTCGGCCTGAAGGAGATCGGCCGGCCGCAGCCGGGCGAAACCGTGGTGGTCTCGGCCGCCTCGGGCGCGGTGGGCAGCGTCGTGGGCCAGCTCGCGAAGCTGTGGGGCTGCCGCGCCGTCGGCATCGCCGGCGGTCCGCAGAAATGCGGCTACATCGTCGACGAGCTCGGCTTCGACGCCTGCATCGACTACAAGGCGGGGGGACTGCAGGAGGCGCTCGCGAAGGCCTGCCCCGATGGCGTGGACGTGCATTTCGAGAACGTGGGCGGCGAAATCCTCGATACGATGCTGAAGCTGATGCGGGTGGGCTCGCGCATCGTGGTGTGCGGCCTCATCTCCGAATACAACGCGACGCAGCCGTACGCCTATCGCAACATGCGCTCGGTGCTCGTCAACCGGATCAGAATGCAGGGAATGATCGTCTTCGACTGGAAAGAGCGCTACGGCGAGGCACTCAAGGCGCTCGCCGGCGGCCTTGCGCAACACAAGCTCAAATACCGCGAGTCCATTGTGGAGGGGCTGGAGAACGCGCCGAAAGGGCTGATCTCGCTCCTCAAGGGAGGCAACTTTGGAAAACAGCTCGTCAAGCTCGCCTAGCGAGGCCGCGCCTTCGCGCAGCGTCGAGTATGTCGGCTTCTGGAAGCGCTTCGTCGCTTTCGTGATCGACATGCTGATCGTCTTCGTCGTCGTCGGCCTGGCGCTGTTCGCGCTTTACGGACAGCTCATGGCCGTGCAGAGCGACGCGGTGAATTGGACGGTCAACGGGCTGCTGGTCGTCGCGACCATTCTTTTCTGGCGGTATCGCGGCGCCACGCCCGGGAAAATGGCGATCTCGGCGAAGATCGTCGACGCGAGGACCTTCGGGCCGCCCAGCACCGTGCGCCTGGTGGTGCGCTACTTCGCGTACATCCTGTCGAGCCTGCCGCTCGGCCTGGGCTTCGTGTGGATCGGCATCGACCGCAGGAAGCAAGCCTTCCACGACAAGATCGCCGGGACCGTGGTCGTCTACGACGACGATTGATCACTACAAAGGAAAAGCCATGATCGACCTCTACACGTGGCCCACGCCGAACGGCCACAAAGTCCACATCCTGCTCGAGGAGACGGGGCTCGAGTACCGCGTGCACCCGATCGACATCGGCGCCGGCGACCAGTTCAAGCCCGAGTTCATGGCCATCTCGCCGAACAGCAAGATCCCGGCGATGGTCGACCAGCGGGGGCCCGACGGAAAGCCCTTTGCGCTCGCCGAGTCGGGGGCGATGCTCTTCTACCTCGCCTCGAAAACCGGCAAGTTCCTGCCGAACGACCTGCGCAAGAGGTGGCAGGTGATGCAGTGGGTGATGACCCAGATGGGCCACGTCGGGCCGATGCTGGGGCAGGCGCACCACTTCCTGCAGTACGCCCCCGAGAAGATCGAGTATGCGATGAAGCGCTACCGCAACGAGGCGAACCGCCTGTACGGCGTCCTGGACAGGCAGCTGAAGAGATCGGAGTGGCTGGCGTGCGATGAATACACCATCGCCGACATCGCCACGATGCCGTGGCTGCGCGCGCCAGAGCGCCAGGGCGTCGACATCGAGGAGTATCCGAACGTCAAGCGCTGGCGCGACCGCATCGCGGAGCGCCCGGCGGTGCAGCGCGGCGTCGCGGTGCTGGCGGAGCGGCGCCGGCAGACGCCCGGGTTCACGAAGGAGCAGGCGGAAGTGCTTTTCGGCAATACGCAATATCAAAAACGATAATCGCGCAGCGCATAAGAAAGACAAAAACAAGATGAGCGAATCCCTGAAGGGCAAGGTCGCCTGGGTCACGGGCGGCGGTTCCGGAATCGGCCTTGCGGGCGCGATCGAGCTCGCGCGCGCCGGCGCGCACGTCATCGTCTCCGGGCGCAGCGCCGAGACGCTGAAGAGCGCGACCCGGGCCATCGGCGGCGCCGAGGCGGTGGCGATGGACGTCGGCGACCAGAAGGAGGTGGCGAAGGCCGCCGAGGCGCTCCTCAAGCGCCACGGCAGGATCGACATCCTGCTGAACAGCGCCGGCATCAACCTGCCCAAGCGCAACTGGCGCAACGTCTCCATCGAGGGCTGGGACCAGATCGTCGCCACCAACCTCTCCGGCATGTTCTATTGCTGCCAGGCCGTGCTGCCCGGCATGCGCAAGCACAAGGAAGGCCTCGTCATCAACATCTCGTCCTGGGCCGGGCGCCACGCGAGCCCGCTGTTCGGGCCGGGCTACTACGCGACGAAGAGCGCGGTGCTCGCCCTTACCGCGCAGATCAACATCGAGGAATGCAGGAACGGCATCCGCGCGACCTCCATCCTGCCGGGCGAGGTGGCGACGCCGATCCTGGAGAAGCGGCCGGTGCCGCCCTCGCCGGAGGAGCGCGCGCGCATGCTGCAGCCCGAGGACCTCGGGCGCGCGGTGCTCTTCGTCGCCACGCTGCCGCCGCGCGTGTGCATCAACGAGCTCATGATCACGCCGACGTGGAACCGCTTCATCGTCGGCGGCCTGGAGGCGGCGCCCGATTGAAGGTCATCATCTCGGGCGGGTTCGAGGGCGCCTACCGCGAGCTGCTGCCTGAATTCGAGCGCGCCGCCGGCGTCCGGGTGCAGACCGGATCGGGCGCGTCGCAGGGAACCGGACCGCAGGTCATCGCGGCGCAGCTCGCGCGCGGGGTGCCGGCCGACGTCGTCATCCTGTCGCGCGAGGGGCTGAACGAGCTCATCGCCGCGGGCCGCATCGCGCCCGGGACCGATCGCGACCTGGCGAGCACGCCGATCGGCGCCGCGGTGCGCAAGGGCGCGCCCAAGCCGGACGTGCGCACGGTGCAGGCGCTCGAGCGCGCACTGCTCGAGGCGGGAACCGTCGCGGTACCCGGAAGCACGAGCGGCATCTTCCTCGTCAGGGAAGTCTTCCCGCGCCTCGGCCTGGAGGGCAAGATCGATGTGAAAGTCACCCCGCGCGGCACCGGCGCCGCCGCCATGGTCGCTGCCGGGGAGGCGAGGCTCGCGCTGCTGCCGGTGAGCGAGATCCTCGCCGCGCCGGCGATCGAGCTCGCAGGCAGGATCGCCCCGGAGATCCAGCTCGTGCAGGTGTTCTCGGCCGCGAGCGTGGCCGGGACGAAGGAGCTCGAGCTCGCGCAGCGCCTGATCGCCTTCCTCGGCTCGCAGCGCGCGGCAGCCGCGATCACGAGGAGCGGGATGGACCCGCTCGCCCGCGGCTAGGACGTCCTCGGCGCCTCACGGTCGCACGACGCGGCCCTCGGCCGTGACCCGCACCCGCTCGCCCGGAACGAAGCTCAGGCTGTTCTCGTGGATCGTCTGCGTGCTGCCATCGTCCATTCGCAGCGTCATGAGATAGGGCGGCGCCGCGCTCGCGGAGGCCCCGGCGGACGCGGATTGCTCGGAAACCATCGAGACCACGGTGCCGGTACCGGCTCTGTAAGCGGACGCGGGAGCTGGCGCTGCGGGGACCGGGCTCGCTATGGCAACCGGGGCGCTCGGGACGCCGACGACCAGGCCATCGCGCGTGACCTCCACCCGCTCTCCGGGCTTGAACGAGGCGCTGCGCTGCGTCACGGACTGCGTGCTGCCGTCGTCCATGCGCAGGGTGAGCTGATACCCATCAGTCCAGCGCGGTCGGACAAGCTGGTCCATGGGGGTGTTGTACGACCCGCCCGCGCTCGGCGATCCTGCGATGGCATTCGCCGGGATCGCGACATGCGCGGGACGCACCGATTCGATCACGCCGCTCCCCGGCCGGTAAGCGAAGCTCTGGTCCGGGGGCGATACGGTCGTGCATCCGGCAAGCGCAATCGCAAGTGCAGAGCAGAAAAGCTTCATGGCCGCCTCCTCGAGTGAGGCGGCTGCCGCAGGATTCGTGCCGGCCTTCAGCTTTCCTTGCGGATGACGCGGACGGTGGCGATCGCCTTGGCGACGAGCGAGCCGTCCTCGTTGGTCGCCTCGCCCTCGACGAAGCTCATGCTGCGGCCGTCCTTCAGGACGCGCGCGTGCGCGAAGAGCCGCGCGCCGCTTCCGGCCCCGATGAACGAGGTGCTCATGTCGATGGTGATCGCGCCGGCGGAATTCTCGTGCAGGGTGCGCGCGGCGGTGCACAGCGCCACGTCGAGGAGCGACATGATGAGGCCGCCGTGCGCGCTGCCCATGCTGTTGGTGAGCTCGGGCCCGATGCCGACCGAAAGGCGCGCGGTCCCGTCGCCAAGCTCGTCGGTGACGATCTTCAAGTGCTGCAGGAACGGGATCTTCTTCTGATACTCCCGGGTGAACTCCAGGCGCGAGCGGCTCATATCACCGTCGCTCCGCCATCCACCGCGATCGCCTGGCCGGTGATGTGGCGCGAGGCCTCGGAGGCGAGCAGCACGACCAGGCCCTTCAGGTCCTCGTCGTTGCCCAGGCGCTTGGTCGGCGTCCAGTCGCGGATCAGCTCGCCCGTCGTGCCGAGCGTGGCGCGCGTCATCTTCGAGGGAAAGAAGCCGGGGCAGATCGCGTTCACCGTGATACCGTGCTGGCCCCATTCGGCGGCGAGCGCGCGGGTGAGGTTGACGAGCCCGCCCTTGGTCGCGTTGTAGGCGATGGTGCGCACGATGCGCGGGTCCTGGCCCATGAGGCCCGCGATCGAGGCGATGTTGACGATGCGGCCCCATTTCGCCGGGATCATCGAGCGCTTGGCGATGAGCTGGGTGAGGATGAAGGCGCCGGTGAGGTTCACGTTGACGAGCTTGTCCCAGGCCTCGAGCGGATGGTCCTCGGCCGGCGCGCCCCAGGTGGCGCCGGCGTTGTTGACGAGCACGTCCACCTTGCCGAATTTCCCGAGCACCTGGTCGGCAAGCGGTGCGATCGCCTCGCGCTTGCCGATGTCGCAGACGAACGCCTCAGCGGGAATTTCCTTTTTCCGAAGAGAGGAAACCGCTTCGTCGAGTTCGTCCTTCTTGCGCGCACTGATCGCGACGCGCGCGCCCATCTCGCCGAGCGCCTCGGCCATCTGCAGGCCGAGCCCGCGCGAGCCGCCGGTGACGAGCGCCGTCCTGCCCTTCAGGCTGAGAAGGTCCAGGACCTTCATCAGCCCTTCAGCTGGAGCGACTTGTATTCGAGGAATTCCTCGAGCCCGTAGACGCCGGCCTCGCGCCCGTGCCCGGACTGCTTGAAGCCGCCGAAGGGCGCGTTCATGTTGAAGGCGCCGCCGTTGACGTCCACCTGGCCGGCGCGGATGCGGCGCGCGACGCGCTGCGCGCGCGACTCGTCCTTCGACCACACGGCGCCGGCGAGGCCGTAGACGCTGTCGTTCGCGATGCGCACCGCGTCCTCCTCGTCGCGGTAGGGGATGATCGAGAGCACCGGCCCGAAGATCTCCTCCTGCGCGATGGTCATGTCGTTCTTCACTTTTCCGAATACCGTCGGGCGCACGTAGTAGCCGCCGGCCGGCACGCCCTCGGGGGGCGTGTCGCCGCCGGCCAGCAGCTCCGCGCCTTCGGCGACGCCCTTCCTGATGTAGCCGCGGACCCGCTCGAGCTGCGCCTGGGAGCTGAGCGGGCCGAGCTTGGTCGTCTCGGCGAGCGGGTCGCCCACCGTGAACCCTTTCGCCGCCTCGGCGGCGAGCTTCGCCGCTTCATCGTATTTCGACTGGGGAACCAGCATGCGCGTCAGCGCCGTGCAGGTCTGCCCCGAATTCAGGTAGCAGCCGTTCACCGTGCCCTTCACCGCTGCGGCGAGATCGGCGTCCTCGAGGATCACCGAGGCGCTCTTGCCGCCCAGCTCGAGGGCGATGCGCTTCACGGATTGCGCGGCGAGCTCCGAGATGCGCTTTCCGGCTCGCGTCGAGCCGGTGAAGGAGATCATGTCCACGCCCGGATGCTTGACGAGCGCCTCGCCCGCCGGCGCGCCGAAGCCCGAGACGAGGTTGAAGACGCCTTTCGGCAGCCCGGCGGCTTGCATCACCTCGGCGAGGACGAACGCGTTGAAGGGCGCGATCTCGGAGGGCTTCAGCACCACCGTGCAGCCCGCGGCGAGCGCCGGAGCGACCTTGAGCGCGATCTGGTGCAGCGGGTAGTTCCACGGCGTGATCGCGCCGACCACGCCCACCGGCTCGCGCACCACCACGGAATTTCCGACGCGCTCCTCGAACTTGAACTGCGGGAGTATTTTTGAATAATTCGAAAAGTTCGCGACCGGCAATCCCACCTGGATGCGGCTCGCCATCTTGAGCGGCATGCCGACCTCCTGCGCGATCAGCCGCGCGAGCTCGTCCGAGCGCGCCTTCAGGCCGGCCGCCACCTTCTCGAGCAGCTCCGCGCGGAAGGACGGCTCGCGGGAAGACCACGCTTCGAGCGCGCCGCGCGCCGCGCGCACCGCGGCGTCCACGTCCTTCTCGGCGCCCGCCGGGATGCGGCCCATCACTTCGCCGGTGCCGGCGTTGTGCACGTCGATCGTCTCGCGCGCCGAAGGCGCGACCCATTCGCCGCCGATGAAGAACTTGTCCTGCACCCGCATCGCTCTCTCCTGGTGTATGGACCTATTTTATACTCGGCGCATGGCGCGAAAAGCGAAAGCGGTCCTCTGCAGGGAGCTCAACCAGCCGGTCGTCGTCGAGGAGATCAGCGTCGATCCGCCGAAGCGCGGCGAGGTGACGGTGAAGATCGCGGCGTGCGGCGTATGCCACTCCGATCTCTCGGCGACGAACGGCACCATCGCGCTGCCGCCGCCGCTCGTGCTCGGCCACGAGGGCGCGGGCGAGGTGGTCGAGGCCGGCGAAGGCAGCGGGCTCGCGGTGGGCGAGCACGTGGTGGCGTCGTTCATCTACATGTGCGGCAAGTGCCGCTTCTGCGTCTCCGGGCGGCCGGTGCTCTGCTTGGAGCAGCACAAGGCGCTCACTACGCCGCTCGAGGGCACGCCGCGCGTGAAGGACGCGGCCGGCAAGCCGCTCGGCATCTTCTCGGGCTGCGGCGTCATGGCCGAGTACGCGACGCTCTCGGCCGAGAACGTGATCCGGATCGATCCGAAGATCCCGCTCGACCGCGCCGCGCTCGTGGGCTGCGCCGTCACGACCGGGGTCGGCGCGGTCTTCAACACCGCGCGCGTCGAGCCCGGCTCGACGGTCGCCGTCTTCGGCTGCGGCGGCGTCGGGCTGAACGTGATCCAGGGCGCGGCGATCGCCGGCGCCGAGCGCATCATCGCCATCGACACGATGCAGGCGAAGCTCGAGCTCGCGAAGCGCTTCGGCGCGACCGACGGCCTGCTCGCGAAGGAGGGCGAGGACCTCGGCAAGGCGCTGAAGAAGCTGACCGGCGGCGGGCCGGACTACGCGTTCGAATGCGTGGGGAGCGGCGCGCTCGCCGAGGCGGCGTACCGCGCGATCCGGCGCGGCGGCAAGGCGGTCGTGGTCGGGGTGGCGCGCCCGAGCGAGGCGCTGTCGCTCAAGCCGATGACCATGGTGTTCGAGGAGAAGACGCTCCAGGGCAGCTACTTCGGCTCGTGCGTGCCGCGCATCGACTTCCCGCGGATGCTGCAGCTCTACAGCGCGGGCAGGCTCAAGCTCGACGAGCTGATCACGCGGCGCTACCGCGTCGAGGAGGCGCCGCAGGCCTTCGAGGACCTCGCCCGCGGACGCAACGCCCGCGGCGTGATCGTCTTCTAGCTCAGTCGCCCCAGCCGCGGCTCGGCACGACCTCGCGTACGAGCGACTGCGCGTCGGCCTCGTTCCAGTCGAGGCCCAGCGTCTCCTCGTCCCAGTCCTCGGCCTCGTCGTCGAGCTCGAGCGCGTCGCAATCCTGGTCTTCCATCAGCTCGTCCATCCTGCGCAATCTCCGTTTCCTGAGTCCGTTTCCCTGAGGGGCGCAGGCATTGTTAGCGAGGCGGCGTTACACAGGCCCGCGCGCGATGGCGCCCCGAACGGACCACGCCGGGCGATAATGGCCGCATGGCTACGCGGCGCAGCTTCCTCGCAGGCACGCTCGCCCTGGCGGCGGCCCCCCTCTGGGCGCCGCAGGGCAGGGCCCAGGAGAAGCAGCGCGTCTACCGCATCGGCATGCTGGTGCCGGTGGAGCGCTCCGCGAACGAGGCCAACCTGGAGGAGTTCAGGAACGGCCTCAAGGAGCTCGGCTACGTCGAGGGACAGAATCTCCACCTCGAGTACCGCTCGGGCGACCCGAAAGCCGAGCGCTACACCGCGCTCGCCGCGGAGCTCGCCGCGCTCAAGGTGGACGCGATCGTCACCAACGGCACCCCGGCGACGCTCGCCGCGAAGAACGCGCGCGGGCCGATTCCCGTCGTCACGGTCGGCGTGGTGGATCCGGTGGACACGGGCCTCGTCGCGAGCCTGGAGAAGCCGGGCGGCAACGTGACGGGCATCGCGGTGCTGACCCAGGAGCTCGAGGCGAAGCGCCTGGAGCTCCTCAAGGCGCTCGCGCCGACGGCGAAGCGCATCGCGGCGTTCATGGACATGGGCAATCCCGCCTTCACCCCGGTGTGGAAGGCGATCGAGGCCGCAGCGCCGGCGCTCGGCGTGCAGGCGCAGCTCTACGACGTCCGCAAGGGGCGCAAGCTGCCCAAGGCGTTCCTGGCCGCGGCGGCGCAGAAGGCCGATGCGTTCGTCCTGCGCATCGGCACGCTCACCGACGCCGAGCGCAGGAGCGTCGTCGAGCTCGCCGCCCGGCACCGCATGCCGGCGATCTACGCCGCGCGCGAATTCGTCGACATGGGCGGTCTCATGTCGTACGGCGTGAATCCGTCGCACATGTACAACCGGGCGGCGACGTTCCTGGACAAGATCCTGAAGGGCGCGAAGCCCGGCGATGTGGCGATGGAGCGGCCGTCGAAATTCGAGTTCATCATCAACCGCAGGACCGCGCGCGCGCTCGACCTCGTGATCCCGCCGGACCTGCTGCTGCGCTCCGACAAGGTGGTCGGCTAGGCCGGCGCACTCGTTCAGGCCACCTCGAAGAGCCCCGCGGCGCCCATGCCGCCGCCGATGCACATGGTGACGACCACGAGCTTCGCGCCGCGGCGCCTGCCCTCGATCAGCGCATGGCCCGTGAGGCGCGCGCCGCTCATGCCGTAGGGGTGGCCGAGGGCGATGGCGCCGCCGTTGACGTTCAGCCGCTCGTTCGGGATGCCGAGGTGGTCGCGGCAATAGAGCACCTGCACGGCGAATGCCTCGTTCAGCTCCCAGAGGTCGATGTCGGCGACGCGCTTGCCCGCCATCTCCAGCAGCTTCGGCACGGCGAACACGGGCCCGATGCCCATCTCCTTCGGGTCGCAGCCGGCCACGGCGAAGCCGCGGAAGACGCCGAGCGGCTTCAGGTTTCGTTTCGCCGCTTCCTTGTCCGACATGACGACGCAGGCCGAGGCGCCGTCGGAGAACTGGCTCGCGTTCCCGGCGGCGATGCAGCCGCCTTCGATCGCCGGCTTGATCTGCGAGACGCCCTGGTAGGTGGTGTCCGGGCGGATGCCCTCGTCCTCGGCGGCGGTCACCTCCTTCATCGCCTCCTGGCCGCTCGCCTTGTCCACGACCTTCATCTTGGTCGTGATCGGGACGATCTCGTCCTTGAATTTCCCTTCGGCGCGCGCCCTTGCGGCGCGGTTCTGGCTCTGCACGCCGAATTCATCCTGCTTCTCGCGCGGGATCTCGTAGCGCCGCGCGACGTATTCCGCGGTCTGCAGCATCGGCCAGTAGACCTCGGGCTTGTGCCGGTGCAGCCACTCGTCCTCGAAGTGGTGCTTGTTCATCTCGTTCTGCACCATCGAGATGGACTCGACGCCGCCGGCGACGAAGATGCTGCCTTCGCCGGCGAGGATCCTCTGGCTCGCGAGCGCGATGGTCTGCAGTCCGGAGGAGCAGAAGCGGTTCACGGTCATGCCGGGAACCGTCATCGGGCAGCCGGCGCGCAGCGCGACCTGCCGCGCGATGTTCCAGCCGGTCGCGCCCTCGGGATTGGCGCAGCCGATGATCACGTCCTCGACCTCGTCCGCGTCCACGCGGGCGCGCTCGAGCGCGGCCTGGACGACGTGGCCGCCCATCTTCGCGCCGTGCGTCATGTTGAGGGCGCCGCGCCAGCTCTTGCAGAGCGGCGTCCTGGCGGTTGAAACGATGACGGCGTCAGCCATTGAAGCGGCCTCCTTCCTTGGCGAGCTTGACCAGAAGCGGCGCCGGTTTCCATTGGTCCCCGTGATAGCCGGCCTGGAACTTCTGAATTGCGGACAGCACCTTGTCGAGCCCCACGGTGTCGGCGTAGAACATCGGCCCGCCGCGATAGGGCGGGAAGCCGTAGCCCGTGAGGTACACCATGTCGATGTCGGAGGCGCGCAGCGCGATGCCTTCCCCAAGGATGTGCGCGCCCTCGTTGGCGAGCGCATAGATGCAGCGCTCGACGATCTCCTCGTCAGAGACCGCGCGCGGCTTGACGCCGATCTCGCTCCTGTACTTCTCGATCAAAGAATCGATCTCGGGATCCGGGATCGGCTTGCGGTTGCCCGGTTCGTAGCGATAGACGCCCTTGCCCGTCTTCTGGCCGAAGCGGCCGAGCTCGCACACGCGGTCGAGGACGCGCGAATAGACGAAGCCCGGGCGCTCCTTGTAGCGGCGCTTGCGGATCTCCCAGCCGATGTCCTGGCCGGCCATGTCGTACATCGCGAACGGCCCCATCGCCATGCCCCATTTCTGCAGCGCGGCGTCGACCTGCTGCGGGCTCGCGCCCTCGTCGACGAGGAAGAGCGCCTGCTGGCCGTATTTCTCGAGCATGCGGTTGCCGATGAAGCCGTCGCACACGCCGGAGACCACCGCCACCTTCTTCAGCGCCTTGCCGAGCTTCATGGTCGTCGCAAGCACGCTCTTGTCGGTCTTTTCCGCCCGGACGACTTCCAGCAGGCGCATGACGTTCGCCGGCGAGAAGAAATGGGTGCCGATCACGTCCTGCGGCCGCCGGGTCGCCTGCGCGATCTGGTTCACGTCGAGCGTCGAGGTATTGGTCGCGAGGATCGCGCCCGGCTTCGCGATGGCGTCGAGCTTGCGGAACACCTCCTGCTTCACGTCGAGGCGCTCGAACACCGCCTCGATCACGATGTCGGCCTCCTTCGCCGCGCCGAGGTCCGCGGCGGGGCGGATGAGGGCGAGGCGCTGGTCCATCTCCTCCTGCTTCAGGCGCCCTTTCGACACCGTGCCGGCGTAGTTGCCCTTGATCTTCGACAGCCCCTTGTCGAGCGCCTCCTGCGTGGCGTCGATGAGCGTCACCGGGATGCCCGCGTTCGCGAAGCTCATCGCGATGCCGCCGCCCATGGTGCCGGCGCCGACGATCGCCGCGCTGCGGATCTCGCGCTGCGGCGTGCTCTCCGGGACGTCGGGAATTTTCGCCGTCTGGCGCTCGGCGAAGAACATGTGGCGCAGCGCTTTCGACTCGCTCGTGGCGACGAGGCGGGCGAAGCGCTCGCGCTCGACCTTGCGTCCCTCGTCGAAGGGCCTGGTCGCCGCGGCTTCCGCGCAGGCGACGATCTCGAGCGGCGCCGGATAGCCCCGGGATTCCTTCGCCACCTGCTCGCGCACCTGCGAGAAGTAGGCTTTGATATCCCCCTGGATCTGGGGCTGCCGGTCGCGGATGCGGGGCAGGGGCTGGCCGATCTTCTGCTTTGCAAAGACCACCGCGGCCCCGAGCAGGTCGCCCTGCACGATCTCGTCGACGAGGCCGAGCGCCTTCGCCTTCTCCGAGGCAATCAGTGTCCCCGTGGTCATCATCTTCACCGCCTCGGCCATCGGGATGATGCGCGGCAGTCGCTGCGTGCCGCCCGAGCCGGGCAGGATGCCGAGCTTCACCTCGGGCAGGCCGATCTGCGCCTTGGGCAGCGCCACGCGGTAGTGGCAGGCGAGCGCGAGCTCGAGCCCGCCGCCGAGGGCGAAGCCGCCGATCGCGGCGACGAGCGGCTTCGTCATCGCGTCCTGCTGGTCGTTGACCTCCGGCAAGTCCGGCTTCTCGCGCGGGGCGTTGAACTCGCGGATGTCGGCGCCGCCGCAGAATGCCTTGGCCGAGCCGATCAGCACGACGGCCTTCGCCGCCGCGTCGGCGTCCGCCTTCTTCAGGTGCGCCATCAGCGCCGCGCGCAGCGCGTTGCTCAGGCCGTTGACCGGCGGGTTGTCGAGCGTGATGACCGCGACGCCGTCGCGGACGGAATACGAGGCCGGCTCGCTTGCGGCAGGGGGCATGGATCTCTCCGAGAGGGCCCCGATTGTAAGCGTCCCGCCACGCGTCCGGGCAAGCTGCCGCTACAATCCGAGCGGAGCGAGGAGGAAGGAAAATGCAGGGTCTGATGATGGACATGCCGCTGCTGCTCAGCATGCTGCTCCGGCATGCCGACCGGCACCACGGCGACACCGAGATCGTCTCGAAGACGGTCGAGGGCACGATCCACCGCTACACCTACCGGGCCGCGCACGCGCGCGCCCGCCGGCTCGCCAACGGGCTGAAGCGTCTGGGCGTCGGCATGCACGAGCGCGTGGCGACGCTCGCTTGGAACGGCCACCGCCACTTCGAGATCTACTACGCGGTTGCCGGATCGGGCGCCGTGATCCACACCATCAATCCGCGCCTCTTCCCCGACCAGATCACCTACATCGTCAACCACGCGGAGGACAAGGTCGTCTTCTATGACGCCACGTTCGCGCCGCTCGTGGAAAAGCTCAAGCCGCAGGCGAAGACGGTGAAGCACTGGGTCGCCCTCGGCGACCCCTACGAAGAGCTCCTGGCGGGGGAAAGCGACGCGTTCGACTGGCCAAGCTTCGACGAGCGCACCGCCGCGTGCCTGTGCTACACCTCGGGCACCACCGGCAATCCGAAGGGCGCGCTCTACTCGCACCGCTCCAGCATGCTGCACGCCTACGGTGCGGCGCTTCCCGACGCGCTCAACATCTCGGCGCGCGACATCGTGCTCCCCGTGGTGCCGATGTTCCACGTCAATGCTTGGGGCCTGCCTTATTCGTGCGCGGCCACCGGCGCGAAGATGGTGTTCCCGGGGCAGCACCTCGACGGCAAGAGCCTGCACGAGCTCTTCGAGGCCGAGGGCGTGACCATGAGCGCGGGCGTGCCCACGGTGTGGCTCGGGCTCCTGAACTACATGAAGGAGAAGGGACTGCGCTTCTCGACGCTGAAGCGGGTCGTGATCGGCGGCTCGGCCGCGCCCCCGGCGATGATCCGCGCCTTCCAGGAGGACTACGGCGTGCACGTGCTGCATGCGTGGGGCATGACCGAGATGAGCCCGCTCGGCACCGTGTGCACGTTCAAGGCGAGGCACGCGGCCGCGACCAAGGAGGAGCGCTACGCGCTGCAGAACAAGCCCGGGCGCGCCATCTTCGGCGTGGACCTGCGCATCGTGGACGAGAGCGGGAAGGAGCTGCCCTGGGATGGCAAGGCGTTCGGCAACCTCGAGGTGCGCGGCCCCTGGGTGATCAAGTCCTACTTCAAGGGCGAGGGCGGCGATCCGCTCGACCACGGCTGGTTCCCGACCGGCGACGTCGTGACGATCGATCCCGAGGGTTTCATCCAGATCACCGACCGCTCGAAGGATGTCATCAAGTCCGGCGGCGAGTGGATCAGCTCGATCGAGCTCGAGAACATCGCCGTGGCGCATCCCGCGGTCGGCGAGGCGGCGGTCATCGGCGTGAAGCATCCGAAATGGGACGAGCGCCCGATCCTCGTGGTGGTGAAAAAACCCGGCCAGGACGTCTCGAAGGAGGAGCTGCTCGGGTTCTACGAAGGCAAGATCGCCAAGTGGTGGATGCCCGACGACGTCGTGTTCGTTCCCGAGCTGCCGCACACCGCCACCGGCAAGCTCTCGAAGCTGCAGCTGCGCCAGCAGTTCCGCGACTACAAGCTGCCCTGAGATGCAGCCCATCCGCAGCCTCGAGGGCCGGGTCGGCGACGAAGTTGCGGTTTCGCCATGGGTGGACGTGACCCAGGAGCGCATCGACACCTTCGCCAGGGCGATCGAGGATTTCCAGTGGATCCACGTCGACCGCGAGCGGGCGAAGCACTCGCCCTTCGGCGGCACGATCGCGCACGGATTCCTCAGCCTCTCGCTGCTCTCGCACCTCTCCGAGATGACGTTCTCCTTCGCCGACCGCAAGATGGGGGTGAACTACGGGCTGAACCGCGTGCGCTTCACCTCACCCGTGCCTAGCGGCTCGCGCGTGCGGGCGCGCTTCACGCTGCAGAAATACGAGAAGATCGACGGCGGCGGGGTGCAGGTCACGTGGCAGGCGGTCGTCGAGCGCGAAGGCGCCGACAAGCCGGCGCTCGTCGCCGAATGGATCGGGAGGCACTACTACTGATGCGCTGGAAAAACAGGCCGCCGGGCTCCAACTGGGGCGAGTTCGGGCCCGACGACCAGCGCGGGCGCATGAACTACGTGACGCGCGAGAAGGTCCTGCAGGGCATCGCCGAGGTGAAGGAAGGCATCACCTTCTGCTGCTCGCTGCCGCTCGACTATCCCGGCGGCAATGTGCTCAACCCGCGCCGCCTGCCGCCGCGCCTCGCGGCGACCGTGCGCGACGGCAAGCAGTTCTTCTGCAGGCCGCTCGCCGAGTACAACGCCAATCTCACCGACGTGATCTCCGACGACCAGGTGCTGATGGCGCTGCAGTACTCCACCCAGTGGGACTCCTTCGCCCACGTCGGCAGCCGCTTCGACGCCGACGGCGACGGCAAGCCCGAGCTCGTCTTCTACAACGGCTGGCGCGCCGGCGAGGACGTGGTGCCGGCCGCGGACAAGAAGTCGGAGGCCTGGGACCGCTACGAGGGCACGCAGGCGAAGGCGCTCGGCATGGAGAAGCTCGCCGAGCACGGCGCGCAGGGCCGCGGCGTGATGATCGACCTGCATTTTCACTACCAGAGACAGCGCAAGGCCGTGGGCTACGACGAGCTCATGCGGGTGCTGGAGAAGGACCGCGTGCAGGTGGAGAAGGGCGACATGGTGTGCCTCTACACGGGGTTCGCCGACGTGCTGCTCGAGATGCAGAAGAAGCCCGATCCCAAGCTCGTGAACGAGACCTGCAGCGGGCTGAACGGCCGCGACGGGAAGCTCCTGCAATGGATCAGCGACTCGGGCCTCGCCTGCCTGCTCGCGGACAACTACGCGGTCGAGCTCATCTCGAGCGCGCTCACCGACCCGCTGCCGCGCGCGCAGCCGTGGCTGCCGCTGCACGAGCATTGCCTCTTCAAGAACGGCATTCACCTCGGCGAGATGTGGTATTTCACCGAGCTCGCACGGTGGCTCCGCGCGCACGGACGCAACCGCTTCCTCCTCACCGCGCCGCCGCTGCGCCTGCCCGGCGCGGTGGGCTCGCCCGCCACGCCTGTCGCTACGGTTTGAATCCTATGGCCACCGTATGAGCACGAAGGTCGCGCTGATCACCGGCGGCTCCTCCGGCATGGGGGAGGCGAGCGCGCGCCTGCTCGCGAAGAGCGGCTGGCGCGTCGCGATCCTCTATTCGAGGAACACGAGGCAGGCCGAAGACGTTGCGCGCGCCTGCGGCGAGGCCCTGGCAATCAAGGGGAACGTCGGCGCCGACGCCGACTGCCGCAAGGCGGCCGCCGAGGTGCTCGCGAAGTGGGGCCGCATCGACGCGCTCGTGAACAACGCCGGCACGACGAAGTTCGTCGCCCACAAGGACCTCGAGGGCCTGAAGGCCGAGGACTTCGAGGCGATCTTCCGCGTCAACCTGATCGGGCCGTTCCAGATGATCCGCGCCTGCGAAAGCGCGCTGCGCGAGGCGCGCGGCAGCGTGGTGAACATCTCCTCGGTCGCGCATCTGCTCGGCACCGGGTCCTCGATCGCGTACGCCGCGTCGAAGGCGGCGCTCAACACGATGAGCTTTTCGCTTGCCCGCGCGCTCGCCCCGGAGATCCGCGTCAACATCGTCTCGCCGGGCTACGTGCGCACGCCGTGGCAGGTCAGCGCGAAGGGCGAGGAAGGCTCGCGCGAGGACGAGCGCCGCTACGCCGAAAAGGCGCCGCTGCGCGCCGCGGCCAGCGCCGAGGACGTGGCGGAGGCGGTCGCGTGGCTCATTCAGGGGGCGAAAGCGCTCACGGGCGAGATCATCTACGTCGACGGCGGCATGCACATCGCCAGCCCCCGTTGACTTACGACTACATCATCGTCGGCGCGGGGTCCGCCGGGTGCGTCCTCGCGAACCGGCTTTCCGAGGATTCCCGAAAAAATGTCCTGCTGCTGGAAGCGGGGCCGCGCGACACCAATGTCTGGATCCACGTCCCGCTCGGCTACGGAAAGCTTTTCGCCCGCACCGACGTCAACTGGGCCTACGAGTCGGAGCCCGAGCCCGCGCTGAACGGCCGGCGCATCTTCACGCCGCGCGGCAAGGTGCTCGGCGGCTCCTCTTCCATCAACGGCCTCGTCTACATCCGCGGCCAGCGCGAGGATTTCGACGGCTGGGGCATCCCGGGCTGGGACTTCGAGAGCCTGCTGCCGTACTTCAGGAAGTCGGAGGACCAGGCGCGCGGCGCCGACCAATGGCACGGCAGCGGCGGGCCGCTCTCGGTGTCGGACTTGCCGCGCCACGAGCTGTGCGACGCGTTCATCGACTCGGCCGCCGCGCTCGGCATCGCGCGCAACGACGATTTCAACGGCGCCTCGCAGGAGGGCACGGGCTACTACCAGGCCACGACCTGCAAGGGACGGCGCTGCAGCAGCGCCTTCGGCTACCTGCGGCCGGCGCTCGGGCGAGCGAACCTGCGCGTGGAGGTGAACGCGCTCGCGACAAGAATCGTTTTTGAGGACCTGCGCGCCGTCGCGGTGGAGTATCGGCAGGGCGGAAAGCAGCAGGTCGCCAAGGCGAACGAAATCCTCCTCGCTGGAGGCGCGTTCAACTCGCCGCAGCTGCTGCAGCTCTCCGGCGTCGGGCCGCGCGCGCTCCTCAAGCGCCACGGCATCCCGCTCGTGCACGAGCTTCCCGGCGTCGGCGAGGACCTGCAGGACCACTTCTACGTGCGCACGTTCTGGCGCTGCAAGAAGCCGATCACGCTGAACGACGACCTCGCGAGCGTGTGGCGCCAGGCGCGCATCGGCCTGCAGTACCTGCTGTTTCGCGAAGGACCGCTCACCGTGGCGGCGGGCCATGCCGCGGCGTTCGTGCGCGCGCGGCGCGAGGCCAAGCGGCCCGATGCGCAGATCTACTTCATCAATTTCTCCAGCGCGCAGCGCGGCGGCGTGCTGCACGCGCATTCGGGCTTCACCTGCTCGGTTTCGCAGCTGCAGGTGGAGTCGCGCGGCTCGGTGCACATCCGCTCGGCCGACCCGGCGGCGGCGCCGGCGATCCGCTACAACTACCTCGACACCGAGAACGACCGGCGCGTGATGGTGGAAGGGCTGAAACTCGCGCGCCGCATCGTGAGCACGCCGCCCCTGCGCGATTACGTGGTGGACGAATTCAAGCCCGGCGCCGGCGTGCAGAGCGACGAGGAGTGGCTCGCCTACTGCCGCGAGGCGGGCGAGACGGTGTTCCATCCGACTTCCACCTGCCGCATGGGCAGCGTCGTCGACGATGCGCTGCGCGTCAAGGGCGTGCAGGGCTTGCGCGTCGTGGATGCCTCGGTGATGCCCGCCGTCCCCTCCGGCAACATCAACGCCGCAGTCATCGCGGTGGCCGAGAAGGCGGCGGACCTCCTCCGGCGATAATCGGGGTTCCATGTGGGAAGGCCTCGCCATAGCCTTGATCGCCGCAGGGGCGCTCTTCTGGGCCGACAGCCTGCGCGCGCGTGAAAGCGCGGTGAGCGCCGGGCGCTCCGCGTGCCGCCGCTACGACCTGCTGTTCCTGGACGACACGGTGTCGTTCACGCGGCTGCGCCTTGCGCGCGACGAGGACGGCCAGCTGCGCATCGCGCGCACCTACACCTTCGAGTTCTCCGACACCGGCAACAATCGCCGGCACGGCGCCATCGTCATGCTCGGCGGCCAAGTGCTCGACCTGCATCTCGAGCCGTATCCGGTGCAATGAGCGAGCGCTGGCTCGAGGCGCGGGTCGTCGACAACCGCCATTGGACCGAGGCGCTCTTCTCCCTGCGGGTGGAGGGCGCGGCGCTCTCGTTCGAGGCCGGCCAGTTCGTGCGCATCGCGCTCGACATCGGCGGCGAGCGCGTCGCGCGGCCCTTTTCGCTCGTTGGCCCGCCGCAGGACCCGGTGCTCGAGTTCTACGGCATCGTGGTGCCGCAGGGCCCGCTCTCGCCGCGCCTCGCGGCGCTCGCGCCGGGCGACGCCCTGTACGTAGCGCCCAATCCGGCCGGCTTTCTCGTGCTCTCCGAGCTGCGCGACGCGGAGACCCTGTGGCTCGTGTCCACGGGGACGGGCATCGCGCCTTTCCTCTCGATCCTTCGCACCGAGGCGCCCTGGCGGCGCTTCCGCAAGGTGGTGCTCGTGCACGCGGTGCGGCAGGCCCGCGAGCTGGTTTACCAGGATTTGATGTCCCCGCTGAAGGGGAGGGGGCTGAGCTACGTCTCCTTCGTGAGCCGGGAGGCGGCGCCGGCATCGCTCGCTGGCCGCATTCCCGCGGCGATCCGCGATGGGCGGCTCGAGGCGGCAGCAGGCGCCGCGCTCGGCCCGGATTCGCAGATCATGCTCTGCGGCAACCCCGACATGCTGAGGGATGCAGCCGCGGCGCTCGCCGAGCGCGGCCTGCGGAAGCACCGCCGCCGCGCCCCGGGGCACATCGTGGTCGAGAGCTTCTGGTGAGGCTGCTGCTCGCCGCGCTGATTGCGGCGGCGCTCCTGCCGGGCTGCAGCGCGCTGCGGGCCGGCTACGAGAACGCCGACACGCTGCTGCGCTGGCGGCTGACGAGCTACCTCGACGTGCACGACGAGCAGTCCGACCGGCTCGACGCCGCGATCGGCTCCTTCCTGAGCTGGCACCGTGCCCGGGCGCTGCCGCAGTACGCGCGGATCTGCGAGGACGGCGCGGCGCGCCTGGAGCGCGGTCTCTCGCGCGAGGACCTCGTTTGGGGGTACGATTCCCTCGTGGCGCAGTCGAGGGAGAGCCTGCGCGCCGCGGCGGAAAAGATCGCGCCGCTGCTCGACGGGCTGGACGAGCCGCAGATCCGGCACCTCGAGAGCCGGTTCGCCGAGGACAACCGCAAGTTCGCGCGCGAATACCTCTCCGGGTCGGACGAGAAGCGCCGCGAGCGGCGCCTGGAGCGCAACATCGAGCGCATGGAGGACTGGGTGGGGCGGCTCTCGGACGAGCAGCTGGAGCGCGTGAGGCAGTACTCCGAGAGCGCGCTGCTCTTCGACGGGCACCGCGACCGCGAGCGCAAGCGCCTGCAGGCCGAGTTCCTCGCCGTAGTGCGCGCGCACGAGGCGCAGAAGCGCCTGCCGGAGCTCGCCGCGAACTGGGATCGCGGCCGGGATGCGGAATACCGCACGGCGAACGCCGCGCTCCTGAAGGACTATTACGCCATGGTGCTTGACATCGACCGCACCCTGTCGCCCGAGCAGCGCGCGCAAGCGGTGCGGCGCCTGCGCTCCTACGCCGAGGATTTCTCGGCGCTCTCCAGATGAACGATCCGGCGCCGGTCCGCGGCATCGAGAATGCCGTGGAATCTCCCCCGGCGAGCTACGCCGGCCGCACGCGCTATACCCAGCTCGAATACGAGGCGCTGCTCGCCAACGCGACGCTCGGCATCGCCTTCACCCGCGATCGGCGCTTCTTCCTGTGCAACCCGAAGTTCGCCGAGATGTTCGGCTGGGGCCCCGAGGAGCTGATCGGCAGGTCCGGCGAGGTCATCTACCCGAGCGCCGAGAGCTACGCCGCGCTCGCGCGCCTGGCGGTGCCGATCCTCTCCTCTGGGCGGCAGCTCGACATCGAGTGGGAGATGCGCCGCAAGGACGGCTCGACCTTCCTTTGCCGCACCATCGCCAAGGCGATCGATGCCGCGAACACGGCGCACGGCACGGTATGGATCTGCGAGGACGTCACCGACAAGCGCCGCCACGCCGACGAGCTCGGCCGCCTGCTGCGCGAGCAGGCCGCCATCCTCGGCACCGCGTCGGTCGGCATCGTGTTCATCAAGGAGCGGCGCATCGTGCGCTGCAACCGGCGCTACGAGGAGATGTACGGCTACGGCCCGGGCGAGATGGAGGGGCAGCCGAGCTCCATCCTTTACTCCACGCGCGAGGACGAGGCCAACGCCGCGCGCGCCTACGAGAACCTGCAGCAGGTCCGCCCGGTGCGCCGGATCGAGCAGCGGCGGCGCAAGGACGGCAGCACCTTCTGGGCGCGCATCGACGGCCGCGCCGTCGACCCGCAGGATCCGCACAAGGGAACGGTGTGGGCGGTCGAGGACATCACCGAGCAAAGGCGCTTCGAGGAGGAGCTGCAGCGCGTGCTCGCCGAGCAGCAGGCGCTCCTCAACAACGTGCTCGTCGGCATCCAGTTCACGCGCGAGCGCAAGACCGTGCGCTGCAATCGCCGCTTCGAGGAGATGTTCGGCTACGCGCTCGGCGCGGCGGTCGGCGCGCCGACGCGCGACAGCTTCTTCACCGACGAGGAATACGAGCGCGTCGGGCAGGACTATGCACGGCTCGACCAGGGGCAGACGCACAGCCGCGAGGCGTGGGTGCGCCGCCAGGACGGCTCGGGCTTCTGGTGCCGCATCAGCGGGCGCGCGGTCGAGCCGGGCAACCCGGCGCAGGGCTACGTGTGGCTGCTCGAGGACATCACGCAGCAGCACGAGGCCGAGGAGCGCGTGCAGCGCGCGCTCGCCGAGCAGGAGCTGATCCTCGACAACGCCGCGGTCGGCATCGCCTTCGTCAGGAACCGGGTGATCCAGCGCTGCAACCGCTTCCTGGAGGAGATGGTGGCCGCCGGGCCGGGCGAGCTCGTCGGGCAGAGCTCGGCGCTGCTTTTCGCGAGCGAGGAGGAGTGGCGCGAGGCCGGCCGGCGCGCTTTCCCGAGCACGGAGCCGGGCGGCACCTACAGCTCGGAGCAGCTCTTCAAGCGCCACGACGGCAGCACGTTCCTCTGCCGCACGCGCGGCCGGCGCATCGACGCCGGCGACCCGGAGCAGGAATGGATCTGGAGCTACGAGGACGTCACCGCGGAGCGCGAGGCGGAGGCGCGCGTGCAGCGCGCGCTCGCCGAGCAGGAGCTTATCCTCGACAACGCCACGGTCGGCATCGCCTTCGTGCGCAACCGCACCTACCAGCGCTGCAACCCGCGCTTCGCCGGGATGTTCGGCTACAAGGCCGAGGAGCTCGCCGGCAAGAGCACCAACGTCATCTTCCCGACGCGGCGCAACTTCGACCAGGCCGCGGAGTGGTACGCCAAGCTCGCGCTGGGCGAGGCTTTCTCCATCGAGCACAAGCTCAAGCGCAAGGACGGCTCGGTGTTCTGGTGCAAGGTCGTGGCCAAGGCGATCGACCCGGCGCGGCCCGACGAGGGCTCGATCTGGATCCACGACGACATCACCGCCGAGCGCACGGCGCGCGACGCGCTGGAGCGCGCGGTCGCCGAGCGCACCGCGGAGCTGAAAAGCGCGAACGACCGCCTCGAGGCCGAGATCGCCGAGCGGAAGCAGGCCGAGGAGCGCGCGCGGCACCTCGCCGACCACGACGCGCTGACCGGGCTGCCGAACCGCCGCCTGCTCGAGGACCGCCTCACGCAGGCGCTCGCGCTCTCCTACCGCAACCGCCAGCAGACGGCGGTGATGTTCATCGACCTCGACCGCTTCAAGACGATCAACGACTCGCTCGGCCATTCGATCGGCGACGTGCTCCTCAAGGAGATCGCGCAGCGCCTGGTGAAGCAGCTGCGCATCGGCGACACCATCTGCCGCATCGGCGGCGACGAGTTCGTCGTGGTGCTGCCGGAGGTGAAGCGCTCCTCGGACGTCGCGCAGGTCGCGCAGAAGGTGATCGAGACGCTGTCGCTTCCGGTGGCGATCGAGGAGCGCGAGCTCACCGTGACGCCGTCCATCGGCATCTCGGTCTTCCCCGAGGACGGCCGCGACGCCGAGACGCTGATCCGCAACGCCGACGCCGCGATGTACCACGCGAAGGAGATGGGGCGCGCGAACTACCAGTTCTTCACCGAGCAGATGAACCTCTCGGCGGCGCGCCGGCTCGCGCTCGAGAACGACCTGCGGCGCGCGCTCGCCAAGGGCGAGCTGCGCGTGCACTATCAGCCGATCGTCGACGCGAAGAGCGGCCGTACGTCGGCGCACGAGGCGCTCGTGCGCTGGCAGCACCCGATCCGCGGCCTGATCCCGCCGGCGGAGTTCATCCAGGTCGCCGAGGACACGGGCCTCATCCTGAAGATCGGCGAATGGATGCTGCGCGAAGCATGCCGCTGGGGCACCTTCATCGGCGTCGAGCGCGGCCTGCCGGTGGCGGTGAACCTCTCCGCGCGCCAGTTCGGCGACCCGCGCCTGGTCCAGCTCGTGGGCCGTGCGCTCAAGGAGACCGGCCTGCCGCCGCACCTCCTCGAGCTCGAGATCACCGAGTCCACCGCGATGCGCGAGACCGACGTCACGCTCGGCACGCTGAAGAAGCTGAAGGAACTCGGCGTGTCGGTGGCGCTGGACGACTTCGGCACCGGCTACTCGAGCTTCTCCTACCTGAAGCGCTTCCCGGTCAACACGCTGAAGATCGACCGCTCCTTCGTCACCGAGATCGAGAGGGACGGCGATCACCGCGCCATCGTCGCCGCCATCATCGCGCTCGCGCAGGTGCTCAAGCTCAAGGTGATCGCGGAAGGCGTCGAGACCGAGGCGCAGAAGAAATTCCTGCAGGGCTTCGGCTGCGACCACGTCCAGGGCTTCCTCACCGGCCGGCCGGTCGACCCCGACACCGCGGCGAAGGACTTCGTCTAGATCATTTCCCGAAGGCCGCGCAAGGCGAGCGAGTAGCCGTAAACGCCGAACCCGGTGACCACGCCGCGGCACACGCGCCCGACGTCCGAAATGCGCCCGCGCGCAGCGGGGTTGGACAGATGCACCTCGACGACCGGAAAGCCGACCTGCGTGATCGCGGCGCACAGCGCCGGATGCTCGGTGGTGTAGCCGGCGGGATTGATCAGCGCGCCGTCGAGCTTGCGCTCGAAGGCGTCGTAGAAGCGATTGATCACCTCGCCCTCGATGTTCGAGTGGAAGATCTCCACCTCGCATTCCAGCTCGCGCGCGTAGCGCCGGATGTGCTCGTCGTACTGCGCGAGCGTGAGCGGGCCGAAAAGCTCGATCTGCGCCTTGCCGCGCATGTTCATTCCGGCGCCGTGGACCACGAGAATTCTGGGCATGGGCTTTCTTTCTAGACCGACCGGGAGCGCCGCTCGGCGGGGAGCTCGGGGAATGCGGCAGTCGCGTCGAGTGTTAGCGCCCCCAAGAGGAGTAACCTGAACCCTTTGAAAGGGGAACGTATGAAACGTTTGAAACGACTCAT
>Ga0070741_10003102_pt1 | contig 42173 bp, 30 predicted proteins | sample Coa_R1_4_FD_66440 | JGI IMG/M metagenome (GOLD analysis project Ga0070741, IMG submission 66440) | Surface soil microbial communities from Centralia Pennsylvania, which are recovering from an underground coalmine fire - Coalmine... | ecosystem: Environmental > Terrestrial > Soil > Unclassified ... | reverse complement strand
TTCAGAGAGACGAGCAATCCATCATCTACGTCACCCGTGACCGCGAGGTGCAATCGCGCCTGCAGGTCACAAACGCAATCGTGGGTTTTCGGACCAAAAACCTTTTCGGCGATCTCTTCCGTGGGGATCTCGCCGCCGAGTCTGCGCAAGAGATAGTGAAGCGCTCCGACGTCGTCACCGATCGTCCCGAGCACGAGTGCACCAATCCCGGTCATGAGTCCCCCTTGTGGCAGCTGTCCGACGCAGCGCGGGAGCTTATCGCAAGGCTTTGGCGCTAAGATGTGAAATCGACGTATCTTTGCATCGATCGTCCTTGGAGACTGGCAACTCTTTGAGATCCTGATTGACAACGCTGCCCTCCAGTCGCCAATCAGCGTGCAATCCGTCACAGACAAGCCGTTGGGCACCCCTCGTTGTCGGGATCGCGCTTGAAGGCGGCGGATCCCACGGAGTTTCTCGATCAGCGAAAGCAGTTGGCGTCAGATTGACGGGGCAACCAACCGCCGGCGATCTCCGCTTTCAGCGCCTGGGTGCTGTCGTCCATAAGCCGTTGGAACGCAACATCTGAGGCTGTCGGAAGTGGAGGAGCTGGAGCCTCCCAGCCAGCAGGCGGTTACGTGTTTTAGCCTCGAGACTCCAGCGAACGATTGACGCCTACTGGCCTAGCCTTGCTCGTATCACCTCGCGACGGCAACATCGTTGGCAGCGGCAACATCGTTGGCAGCGGCAACATCGTTGGCAGCGGCGAGAGCATTCGCGACGGCGAGATCGGCTCGTTCCGGCGCGGGGTCCGCCTTGACGGCGAGCGGCAGCGCGCGCTCTGCGCAACCCGCCATGACCGGAGCACGAGGACCCTCACGCCCCAAGACATAGGCGTGTTCGAGAGAGACGCAATGATCGGACGTCGTCACGTCTTGCAATCGCTACGCACCGGCTTGACCGGCGTCGCGCTCGGATCCAGCCGTTGCAGCTCCAGCAGCATCCGAGCCAGAAATCTTTTCCCGTCCTGGCAACTCATGTCCCAGAACTGCCCAGACGGGCAGCCCTGGCCGACATAGGTGTCCTGCTGCCGTCTTCTACAGGAACGTCCCGTTCAGCGTCAGCATGATCGATTGCAAAGTAGGGTTCACCGTTACGGTCATTGGCACGTTGCCGACGGTGAAGCTGGCCACTTCACGCCGCCAGCATTGAAGTCGACGAACGGCGCCAACCTCGCCTTGAGCAGGTCGAACACCGATTGCGAATCTGCGTCGTCCCCCGGATTAATGACGAACATGGTGCCTGGCCGATTGAGCGCGCCGGCGGCGATACGCGCGCGCACGTAGTCTGCGACCGGGTCTGGCGCCGCACCCACGTTGCCGATCTGGACTGTCAATCGCCCGAGACCTGCTCGACGTGCCCGCAGGATTGCGGCGCGTGCCCGGCAGGCCCCTGCGGCGCGCCCGACGGCACGGCGTGCGGCTACGACTGTTGCACGGGGTACAACATTTGCCGAAGCGGTCAATGCACGACCGGCTCGTGTTGCAATACCGCGCACTGCTGCAGTCTCTGACGAGCGCCTGACCGCTCGCTTCAGCAGCGAAACCGACGTCGCACCTTGGTCTTACAATCAGCGCCAGCCGCTCTGACCCGTGAAGCCGCTCGACGAGAACGGCACCACGCTGTCGAATGCCGTCGGCGGGACATGCACACCGCCCGCAGCGCAGGCGGTGCGCGCCGCCCACACCAGGCCGTCGCAGTTGACGCAATAGCGCCAGCCGTTCGCGCTCGCGGTGAACGCGCCGGGCAGCTGGTGAATCAAGACGCCGGAGCGCGGCGCGAAAATTTCGAGCGTTCTCCTGGAGGGGGGGTGCCGAGGCTACTCGACAGTCGCCGAACTGCCTTGCCGACTATGACAATCGCGTCGATCTCCAACGGCCGGCGTGACAGACAGCTCTTTCGTTTTCGCCGAGCCGCCAGAGCCCGATTTAACCGGCTCGCGGACATAATCGACCGGGCCTGCAAAGGGAAAGGTCAAAGAGTTTCGGTGTTCCACCGGTCGGCTTCGATCCGGCGGGCTCGATCGAGGACGTACTTCGCGGTCGAGCGAATCACGTCGGTGGCGCCCGCCTTCTCCCACGTCTCGAGCAGCGCCCGCGTGGCCGGCCGCTGCTCCATGCCGACGCCGAGCGAAATGATCGCGCTGCGCGCCAATCGATCTTTCCCCAGCCCCACGCAGTTGACGAGGAACGCGTACGCAAACTCCGAGGTCGGAATGGCGGTCGCGATGATCGCCGTCATGGTCTCGATCAGCGTCGGATCGTTTCGTACGCGTAGCAGCAGGAACGAGCGCAGCTCGCTGTTGCGATCGAACTGTCGAACCAGTGCCGACAGAACGTCCCTTCGCACATCGCTGTCGGATTCGATGAGCAGATCCAGCAGTGCGCTCTTTACCTCCGGTCGGTCGAGACTATGCTGCGCCAAATTTCGAATCGCGACGCGCCGAATCAGTGGACACGCCGTCGTCTGCAGCCGGTGGAGGGCCGCGGTCACGAGCGCGGGCGACGGCGCGAGCGGAGTGCCAGCGAGACCAATCGCTACTGCGACCATTGGATCTCCATCGGGTCCATCGATCAGCTCGGCGATCAGCCGTATGTCGTAGCGAGACTCGACGAGCCTGAAGTAGCGCTCGACCAGCGACCGATGACGAACTGGTGCGAGCGGGAGGATTTCGCCCAGCAGATCGCGATCGAGGGCGCTCCGCAACCGAATGGACTTGGCGAGCGAGCGCACCAGCGGCTTCCATTCATCGTCGAGCCTTCGATAGAGCCGCTCGTTCACTGCTTTAACTTGCTCGAGGTCGTCGCATTGCCCGGTGCGGATTGCCTTGAGCACCAGTTCCAACGCGCCGTCGACTTCTCTGCCGCTCCAATCTGTCGACGCGATTGTTTGAAGTTGACAAAGCAGTGCCAACATCGAGGTTTCGAGCAACAGCGCAGCATCGTTTCTGGTGGAGGACTCTGTTTCAACAGCAGCGCTGGCGCTCGACTGGCAATTGGCGTTAGCAGGACCAGTTCGATCGACCAGGTAGCGAAGCAGAACCTTGGCCGAGGCGCGGGCGGCGAACGAGTGGAATCGATCGTCCTTCGCGGGGTCTGAGTAGTCGCTCACCCCTTTGACGATCAACCACTGAAGTCCCGCCGACGACGCGGCGGCGGCGACGGCGTACGCCTCCTTGTCGAGCGCCAGCGCCCGGCGGCACTGCTGTCGCAATCGGCGAAAAAATCCAGATGTCGCGATTACGGAGCTGCCGGTGGCCATGCCGCCGAAGTGGATCTTGAAAGGCGGCTCGACGATCTCCTTGGGGTAGGCTTGCAAATCCGCATAGCCGGCGTTGAGTCCTTCTTCCGAAAGGCAGAACTCCCCTTGCCGCTGCACGACCATTCCGCTCTCGATGAGGCATTGAAGCGCGCGCGGCCAATCCGGGCACCGGTGCGGACGATCGGGATGAGCGTAAGGCGGAGACGTGTCCTCGCGATCGGCGCGCGCCATGGCCCTCAAGAGCCAGTGGGATTGAAACTCGATTGAAAGAGGTCGATCGACGCCGGGGCATTCCTCCAACGGACGGCGAATGAATTCCTCGATCTCGATGGAAGTCTGCGGCGAGAGCGCGATTGAATCGCCGTCGGGCTCGAAACGCGTCTGGGCAGTGCCGTCACCGAGCACCTCCTCAGAGTGTTTACCGGTGTCATAACGGAATGCGCGTGAGACGAAGATGACATCGCCCAGGCGCGCGCGATCGCGGTCGCCGCCGCAGATCCCGCACATGGCGATCAATCTGGGACTGAATTGATGGCGAAGTCGCTCGGCGCAGCGCGTGGCCGCCGCCTCACCCTGCTCACCGGCGCAGGCGACCACAATACGCAACGGCGCGCCACCGGCGCACAGAAACTTGCCGCGATGCCAGGGAAAGCCGTCGCGATCGAGCCCTCTCTCCCAAGAGACTTCGCTCTGATCCACCACACCGAGGAGCGCGTCCCGCTCCTCGATGAGCGCGGTGACGATTACCACATCGGCGTTCATGGATGCTTAGTACGTCTCCGCCGATTGCTATCAACACGCGATTGAAACGTGGCCAGGATGGAGGGTCCGTGATCGAAGGCGAAGCCGAGCTCGCGCGCGACAAACCAGCCGGGAACGTCCACGCTCTCGATCGCCAACCATGCATCCAGGAGCTGCGAGCACTGCTTGGTCACGCGCCATTCGAGCCAAGCGCGTTCGATCAGCGCCCTTGAGCTCATCGCGCCTCCAACAGTGAGGGCGTGGGTCACTGCCGGTCGCTGCGCGAGTGCAGGTCGCGGAAGTATTCAAACGCGGTTTCGTCGGGCGTCAATTCAGTCACGCGCTCGCCGTGAAGCTCGGCGCGAAGCGCCACGAGCGTGCGGAGTGAAAGCGAGCGCGGCGCGTCTCTCTTCCATTCCGTGCTCATGATCCCATTGCGCAGCATCATTAGCGGGCTGCCTTTTGAAAGGTCTGCTCCAGTCATCAACGCGGGCGGCACGCGTTCCGCCACGTCTGCCGCCACGGGATGTACGTAGATCAGCGGACCCAGGATGGCGGCCCTATTGAAAGGAGGCTTGGGACAATTTTCCAACATCCAGCGCACCGACTGCTTGAAGCGCTCCAAGTGCTGGCGCGTGCGGTGCGTCGAGACCGACGAGTTGTAGCCAAGCTCGAGGATGTCGATGGAGCGCATCCACGCCGCCCGGCGAGTTCCCGACTTGCCTCCGTCGAGAATATCGAGTTGATCGCCCGTGCTTCGAACGCGTCCCGAGTCCACCGTTTCGCGCGCCCTGGGATCGAGCCCGGAGGCGACCAATAGCGGCACCGTGCGTCCGCTGCGCGCGATCCCCCAGAGTCGATGTTGCCCGTCGAAGACCAGACCGTTCGAGTCAATGCCGATGCCTTGGTTGTTTACCAACCACGCGTTCGCGGCCATATCGCTCTCCCACGAATGAACGCGGGGCTCGCTGAGGCGCCGATTCGGCGCGCTGCGATCGAGCAGGCCAAGCGCCAACGCGGGACCGATCTGCACGATGTCCGGCGTGGGCTGTTTCGCTTCAACCAGCCTCGCCGCGCCGACCGCGTCCGGTTTTGGAAGCTGGACGTCGGCGCGCAGCCGACGGTGCAGGGCGCAGTAGGGCCGAAGATCCGCGCGCTCGGGCACTCGGCCTTGAACGATGTTTGCGCATCCTGCCTGTATGCACGCGCCCTTCGATGACTCTTTTTTCATGCCTTCTCCCTGAGCCAGGTTTTGAAGTCGCCGTCGAATGAGCGTCGAGGTAGCGGCCAGGAATTGCTCAGCCGCGGCGGTTGTCATCTCGAGCTTCGCTGCTAGTTGCAAGAGCGATTCGCCACGCTGGTGCGCCAGCATCGCGGCCCGTTGGATTGGATCGAGGCTCTTTAGAGCGCGATTTAGAAATGGCCCGTATTGCGACGTGAGATCCAGTTCGTCGGTTTCGAAGTCTCGCCACGAGTCCCCAACGCGAAGCCGAATCCATCCGCCCATCACGGCGTCGCTGCTGACCTCTGTGAATACGTGCCGGCCCGCTGGGATTCGAGCTGCTGAGAAGTCGCGTGGGCCGCGTCTCGATCTCATTGACAAGCTCTGCTGATTGGTACGATGGCCGGTCCAGTCATGGTGGCGGACACCTCTTACGCGCGCGCAAAGTTCTGGTCAATAGAAAAATGCGATCTCGATTGGTCGCGTGGATGAGTCGTTCGAGGCCCAACAGGTACGGGACGACCGCCATGATCTCGCCAAGCGCGCTCGCGCCGTCGATGATCGTGGCGTTGACCGCTCGCTCTTGACCGCGCGGTCGAGTGAGACGCTGTCGCTCTGCGTGTTCGCCTTCACGAACCGAAGATCTTCTCTGGCTTTTGAAAGAAGCGCTTCATCGCGGTGGGCGTAACCAGCCCCACCAGCGCCTTGCCGATCGGCCCCAACGCTTGCGGTTGTTGGTCTTCGCGGCGTTCGCGACGAGCGGCGGGCGTTTTGTTCAGCCCAGCCAGAGATTCTTCGTCGGCTGCTCGTGCTGTTCGTGCTCGATTACGAGGCGACCGTGCGCGCCATTCGTCAGCGTGATTGACAGAATTGTCATACCGGTTTGAGGCAAATCGCGCCTTACGTCTGGACTTACGACGGCAAAAGGAAACGGCCAACTTCGCGAGAAGTTGGCCGTTGGTGTTGCGGGGTGGACGGGACTCGAATTCGGCTTGATTTCCCGTCGGTGGCTATCTTTTTTTGGGGGTAGTTTTCGGACGCTACAAAAAAGGGAACCCGGGCGCGCTCCGGGCCCCTCTCGCACGCACGCCCCTACGCTCCGGTTGAGCACAACGCTCCATGTGAAGACCGCGCGCGCGCGAAAGTTGGCGAGACCTGCGCGGCTCAGGCAGTCTCGCGTCAGCATGCGCTGGACGCAGGTTCGTGCTGATCATCCCGACCAGTGGCTCGTCATCGAGGCGATCGCGGCGCGCTCGGAGGGGCAGCGCCGCGTGATTGACCGAATGGCCGTCGTCGCCATCTGCGCGGACGGATCCGCGGCGATGCACAGCTACCGCGAGTTGCACGCGGTGAGGCCCGAGCGCGAACTGTACTTCGTCCACACCGCCACGCCCGCGCTCGCAATCGACGAGCGGCTGTGGCTGGGCATCCGTCCGGGCGCGCGCTGCTGACGCCCCACTGGTCGCGATCGACATCGCGCAGATCGCGCGACCTCGCCGTGGCAGTTCGGGACATTGCCGTTGCTTTTCTCCCCACCGTCGAAAAATTGGCTCACGGTCATTCGAGGACACCCGCGGACAGCCGCGGACAAGACGACCGATGAATGTCCGCGAGTGTCCTCGAATGTCCACTGGCCCGCTCGTCGCAAACGACGACGCGACATGCCTGATCCTCGGCCGAAAAGAAGAGTCGCCTCCGCTTCCGTCGAGCCCGCACCTGCCGATCGCTTGGCGGCGGCGTACTGGACGCGTATCGGCAAGCTCTCGAAGTGGGAGCGCAACCCGCGTCGCAACGCCGACGCGGTGCCGCGCGTGGCGCGCTCGATTCGCCAGTACGGGTTCGTCGCGCCAGTGGTCGTCTGGCGTTCGCGCAGGCGCCTAGTCGCGGGCCACACGCGCATCGCGGCGCTCGAGCTGATTCTCGCCAAAGAGCCTGGGTTCGTGCCGCGCGATGCGCCGGGCGTGGGGCTCGTGCCCGTGCGCTTCCACGAATTCACCGACGAGGCGGAGGCCGCCGCGTACGCTATCGCGGACAACAAGCTCACGGAGCTCGCCGAGTGGGACGAGCAGAAGCTCGGGGAGATCTTCGCCGAGATCAAGCTCGCCGACGAGACGCTGCTCGCCGAGACCGGATTCGCCGCGGGCGACATCGAGCAGTTCATCCGCGAGGCGAGCGGCCCAGACCTGGTCGGTGAAGATCCCGGCCCGAGCGAGCCGCCGCTCCATCCCGTGAGCCGCCCGGGCGAGATCTACGAGCTCGGCCCGCACCTGCTCATGTGCGGCGACTCGACGAACGCGACCGACGTCGCGCGGCTCATGAACGGCGAGACGGCCGCGCTGCTCTCGACGGACCCGCCCTACTGCGTCGACTACACCGGAATGGACAGGCCGATCCACGACGGCAAACCGAGCGGCAAGGACTGGTCGCATGTGTATCGCGAGGTCGACATCCGCGACCTCGGCGAGTTCCTCGACAAGGTCTTCAAGGCGGTGCTGCCGCGCGTGCGCGAGGACGCGGCGATCTACGTCTGGCACGCGCACCTGCAGCAGCCGGTGATCGCTCAGACGTTCGAGAAGCACGGGCTCCTCCTGCACCAGATCCTGGTCTGGGTGAAGCCGGTGGCGACGTTCGGGCATAGCTACTATCGCTGGCGCCACGAGCCGTGCGCGTTCGGTTGGCGGCGCGGAAACAAACCGGCACACGGCTTCGGGCAAGAAGATTCGGTTTGGCAGCTCGACTGGGAAGGCAAGGCGCGCGTCGTCGGCAACGAGCATCCCACGCAGAAGCCGCTCGAGATCTTCGCGCGGCCGATGCGCGTGCACACCAAGCGCGGCGACCTCGTGCTCGAGCCGTTCGGCGGCTCAGGCTCGCAGCTGATCGCCGCCGCGAAAGAGGGGCGGCGCTGCTACGCGATGGAGGTGTCGCCGGCGTTCTGCGACGTGATCCGCACGCGCTGGACCAAGTACGCGCGCTCGGCGGGAGTGGATCCCGGTCCGGGCGCGCTCGACGCCGAGGAGCGTGCTGCATGAGCAAGCGCAAAAAGGGCGGGCGCCCCACCAAGCTCACGCCCGAGATCCTGTCCAAGATCTGCGACGCGCTCCGCGCGGGCAACTACCGCGAGACGGCGGCGGCGTTCGCGGGCATTCGCAAGAGCACGTTCTACGACTGGATCAGGCAGGGCGCGCGGGCGCCGCACGGCATCTACCGCGAGCTGCACGACGCCGTCGAGAAGGCGCTCGCCGACTCGGAGGCGCGCGACGTCGCGCTCATCGGAAAGGCGGCCGGCGACGGTGACTGGCAGGCGGCGGCGTGGCGGCTCGAGCGCAAGTTCCCGGAGCGCTGGGGGCGGCGCGACCGCCACGAGGTCGACGCCAACATCCACGGCAAGGTGAAGGTGAGCGCCGATGACGCCATCCAAGAGCTCTCTCGCCTCCTCGCTGCGCGCACTCCCACAGGAGGAACGGAAGAAGATCCTTAAGCAGCTCGGAATCGAAGCCGCGCGCGTGCTCCGGCACTCGTGGCGCTTCTGGGGACGACCTGAGCAGTTCGCACCGGGCACGCTGGGCGCGGCGATCTCGTGCGTGGATTGGTCGTTCTGGCTGCTGCTCGCCGGGCGCGGCTTCGGCAAGACGCGCGCGGGAGCGGAATTCGCGATCGAGAAGGCGCGCGCGCTCCCCGGCTCGCACGGCGCGCTCGTCGCCGCGACCGCGGACGACGCGCGCAAGACGATGGTGAGCGCGGGCCTCGAGAACTCCGAGGGTGCCTCCGGCATCCTCGCCGTCTCGCCGCCCGATTTCAGGCCGGCCTACGAGCCGTCGAAGCGCATGCTCTCGTGGCCGAACGGCAGCCGCGCCACGCTCTACAGCGCCGAAGAGCCCGACCGCCTGCGCGGGCCGCAACACCACTGGGGCTGGGTGGACGAGATCGCTGCGTGGGAGAAAGAGGGCGAGGCGTTCGATCAGTTCCTGTTTGGCCTGCGCCTCGGCGATCACCCGCAGGCGTGTATCACGACCACGCCGCGGCCGATCCGAATCGTGCGCGACTTGCTCACGGACCCGCGCACCGTCATCACGCGCGGCACCACCTACGACAACCGCGACAACCTGGCGCCGTCGTTCCTCACGAAGATCGCTGGCAAGTACGAGGGCACGCGCCTCGGGCGCCAGGAGCTCTATGCTGAGCTGCTCGACGACGCGCCGGGCGCGCTCTGGTCCTCTGCGATGATCGAAGCGCTGCGCGTGCAGGTCGCGCCGCTCAGATGTGAACGCGTCGTGGTGGCGATCGATCCGGCCGTCTCGTCGAGCGAGACCTCGGACGAAACGGGACTGGTGGTTGCCGGACTCGCACCGTGTCACTGTCGCGGACCCGAAGCGCTGCACGGCTTCGTGCTAGCCGACAAATCAGGCAAGTACAGTCCGAACCAATGGGCGCAGTCAGCAGTGCAGCTCTATCGCGAATATCGCGCGGACCGGATCGTGGCCGAAGCGAACAATGGCGGCGCGCTCGTCGAGGTCAACCTGCGAACGGTCGATCCGAACGTCTCGTATCGCGCCGTGCACGCGGCCCAGGGCAAGCGCGCGCGCGCCGAGCCAGTCGCTGCGCTCTATGAGCAGGGCAAGGTGCACCACGTCGGCCTGCATGCTCGACTCGAGGAGCAGCTCACGACATGGGATCCGCTCTCGTCGTCGAAGTCGCCCGACCGACTGGACGCACTGGTGTGGGCACTGAGCTGGGTGATGCTCGATCCGAATGCCAGTGCCAAGGTCGAATATATCTATCTCAATCTAACGAGGCGCTGACGCGGCGGCTGGCGAGCGCTATCTTGGGAGCATGATGCTCCAACACAGAAAACGACGTCGGCGAGGCGTTCCGCCTCCCGCGCGGCGCGCCGATGTGCCGGCCTGGCTCCACGCCGTATACAGCATCCCTCTCACCGCAAGCGGCCAGCCCAAGGTGGAGGGACTCGCGCTCGCTCGTGAGCGAGCTGCGCATATTACTCACGGTGACCTCTGGACTATCAGAGCCCGCCGTGAGTATTGGAGCATGCACGCGGCCCGGGCAGCCGGCGATGATTCAACTGCCAAGCATCACCACATTCAGGCGCTCAAAGCGGAATTGGCAGCCGCCGAAGGCCGCCCGTTTCCGCGAACTCGAGAGGCTGCGCGCGCGGTCCTTGTCAGTACGCTTCGCATCGAAACGGCGGGCACGCTGCCGCTCGAGGCGGCGGCGCACCTGTGCTGGATGGATGGGTATGACTCAGCAGCTCCGACGGGGGACAGCCTGCGCGCGCTGCGCCGGCTTATGAGCCGCCATTGGTAAGGCGGGCCATTTCGTTTTCTTGAACGGCCATAGTTGGGCCGAGCGCTATCGGCTACCACCAGGGATGCAATGTCCCGCAAGCGAGACCCGAGGCAGCTCACGCCGGCCCACCTGTGCAATCGCATCGAAGCCATTCTGTCGGGGCTCGTGGCGATGCATCACGAGCTCAAGGTCTTGGTTACGCTCTTGCCACGAGGACCGGGGCTCATGCCCGGCGCGTGGCTTCCCTTGCTGGACGCAGCTGACGCGCTAGGCGTTTCGGAGCGAACGATGCGGCGTTGGATTGGGGACGGCCATCTCGCCACTCGGAGGGTGGGCCGGCGCGTCGAGATCGCCAGCGACAGCATCGAGCGATACCTCAACCGAACCGCGCTCGCGGACAAGCCGCGCAAGTGAGCTTCAGCTAGAGATCGACTTCATTCGGCTTAGCGTCAGAGCACAACACGGCTCGTGCGTGGCGGCGCGGGACGCGTTGTGGCCTTCTGCCCCGCCATGGCGACGAAGTCTTATTGGCCTCGAGCGGACCCAAGCGGACCTGCGCGGCCACGCCGTCCGCTGCTGTCCGATCGGGTCCATTGGCTCTCACCTCGCAAGCAGATGCGGGCGAGGTGACTCCCATGGCATCGACCACCATACGAAGGCTCTCGAAACGATCATGAACCTTGCGACTCGAACCGAGCGACTGAAGCATCTCGACTGCGAGCTCAGCGCCAAGCGTCGGCGAGCCCAGGTCGTTCGATGAGCACCGTCAAGCACGGGGCGTCGACGTCCGCGTCTAGCCAGTCGCGCGTGCTGATGCAGTACCAATCGCGAATCCCGATGATGGAACAATCGAACGGCAGCGGCGAGTCGGCGGCGAGACGAGCGGCCACATCGGGCGGCTTGCCCGCTCCCAGCATCGCGACGAGCTTTCCGGCGACCTCGGGCGCGGCGGCGAACTCTACTCGCCACCCGTTGGTCAGCGCTCGGCCGATCGCGTCGGCGAATCCCGGGTCGAGCGCGAGCCCGCCCGCGATCCGCGTCGCGATACGGATGGTTCCTGGTGCGCCCCCTGCTTGCGCGCGCTCGAGGACGTGCGTGAGCAACTCCAGGCGCTCCGAGCAATCCAAGCTTCGGCAGACGGCTCCTCGATCGGCGATTCGCTGCTCGATCGTGACGCGCGCGTCGGCGATTAGATCATCCATCTTCGCCTCATCGTCAGCCGCAAGCGACCGCAGCGTAGTCGTCTCGTCATCGTGCGCGCCCGGCGCCGGCGGGCGGCGCACGAGGTCGCAGACCTTCGCGGTGAGCACAAACGGCCGGTCCAACGCATCCTCCTCGGCGGCTCGGCGGCGCGCGCGCTCGGTCGATCGCTGCCGCACCCACGCTGCGAACTCGTCCGAGTTGCAGAGCGTCTCGATCGCCGCGCGCAGCGACCTCGCGAGCGTCAAGTCATCGCCGGCGTGAGGGGCAAAGCGCAGCCATCCCCCGACCGCGAGGTTCTCTGCCGCCGCAAACCGCACCTCGCGGTCGTCGAGCAGGACACACGACGCGCGAACGCCCCGGCGCAGCTCCCCGACGATGAGCCGGCTGGCGATGAGCGGCTCGTCGACTCCCCGCCGCAGCAACGCCGGAACCAGCCGCTCGCGGCCTCCCGGGACCAGGACACCGAGATCGACGAACGCGCCCATCGATTTCATCTTCGACAACGCGGCGGCGATCCCCGCGGCGGCCTCGTCCCGCCATTCGTCCAACACCACCAGCGCCGACCGTGTCACGTCGTCGAGATTTTTGAACGCACTCCCTTCGCCGAGCTCCACCGTCGCGCGTGACTCGATCACTTTGGTTAGCACCGCTTCGGCATCTCTCAACTCGCTCAACTCGGACATTGACGTAGGCCGGGGAGCGCGGTCCAGCGTCTCGTTCATGGCCGCCGACCACTTCGCAAGCGTGGCCGGGAGGCTGGTGGCCGCCAGCAGATCGAGCTCGCCGTCGTCGCGCAACGCCGGTGTGGGGTCGAGCGGGAGCGTCGAGACCAACGCCCGTCCACTCTGCCTGGCGTGCGCGTTCGTCCACGAACGCGTCATCCAAAGCGGCAGATCCTCGTCGTGGACCAGCTCGACCGTTTCGTTGAAGAGCTTGATCTCATCGATCTCGAGCCACAGTGGCGCTTCTCCCGTGCGGCGGCGCGCGGTGATCTTGTCCAAGCGCCAGGCGCGCCCGTCCTCCCATTCGAGCGCCGGCTCGTGGCGCACGAGCTGCGAGATGATCTCTGCGTTCGGCAACGCGAGGAAATCGTGTACATCTGCGCTCAGCGTCTGCAGCACGACCTCGGCCGACGGGTCATCGGGACGGCGGAACCGCGGTCGCACGCGCCGCTCGACGATCACGCCGCCCGTGAAGACGTCGAACCAGATACGCTCGGTGCGATGCTCGCGATAGTTGGGCTTGGCGGCCGGATTCTCGACGCGAAGAAGTTGATTGCGATCGATGTCGAGCATTGCAAAGCCACGGCGGACCAGATCTATGAGGATGTTGTCGACGAGGTTGCGCGGCAGCCCGAAGGCTCCTGACAGCCGCTCGATGTCGCGCTCATGACGTAGCCCCTCGTAGACGAGCTCGGCGAGTGGATCCAGCCGTTCGCTCTGCGCGTAGACGAGCATGCATTCGTATACGACGCCGTGCACTCGTAGATACCGCGTCATGATCGCTGCCCAAACCGTCGCGGAGTCGCGAGCAGGTCGTAGTAGGGAAGCACCAAGCCGTGCTCTTTGATGTGCTCGTAGGCGCGGCGGATCGTGCCGTCCGAGCCATTCGTGCGTTCGAGCTGCTCGCTGCAACCGACGATGATGAGGAGCGACTCCGCGCGTGAAAAAGCCACCGTCGCACGCTTCTCCGAATCGAGGAATCCCATGGCGCCGTCCTCATTGTTGCGCACGAGGCTGAGGACGATCGCGCTCGCCTGGCGCCCTTGAAACGAGTCCACCGTCATGGCGTGGTTAGGCGTTATCGCGTCGGTGGCCGAGTAGGTCCATGACTCCGAAAGCTTCTTGAACAGGAGCAACTGTGCGCGGTAAGGCGTCAGAAAGTACGGCGCGAGGCGGCGCCCCGTCGAACGCCGAACCAGCCTGCGCATCAACTCTCCGATCGCGAGGATCTCTTCGCGATTGGTGAAGCCTCCGCCCGAAGCGGGCATTTCACGGAACCGGCCATTCGTCGAGCAATGAGGCATGTCGACCCACACGAGCGAATGTTGCTCGATCGCTCCGGGGCCGATCAGCGAGTGATGCCAATGCGGCTGTTCCTGATCGACCGTCGTCAGATCGGGATAGAACATCTTCAACAACGATCCGATCTTTGGATTCATGCGCCACTGAACCGACAGCGCTCCTGCCGCCGGCGATCGCTGGTCGAGTACGGCTCGGGCGTGGAGCGTGCCGAACATGGTGAGCATCTCGCGGACGGAGCTGCCCAGCCGGTCGCTATTCTCGAAGCCGAGGAGGCCGTCCGGCAACTTTGGAACTCCCGGCGCGTTGCCGCGAACAGCGGGCTGCGCGCGGCCGAGGCTCGGGGCGCGAGGCCGTTGACCCTTTCCCGCGGACGCTTCGTACGCGTCGATCCGCGCGCCGAGCGCTTTGTGGAACTCGGACAGGCTGAACGGAGGTAACTGGTTTTGATCGCCAATCAGCAGCCAGCGCCGGCCGAGGCTCATGGGCGCGAGCAACTCGAGCGGCAGCGCGCGCGCGGCCTCTTCGACGATCACCAAGTCGAATGAGTCTCGCTGGAACTCGAAGATCGCCCGATCGTTCGTGGTCGCATAGACGATGTTCGCCGCCGCGACCACACGATCGCTGACCGCCCGCGTCGGCTCCTTCGCCAACGCGCCGACGCGCGCGCGGTACGCATCCCCGAACGCCAGGGGAAACCCTTTGCCGCTCCACTCCGTGGCGCGCTGAAGCGCGACGCGCGCGATCTCACCGGGCGAGAAATCGCGTTCGATGCGGGCCGCCTCGTCGCCCGAGCGGCTCGCGTCCAGCCGGTCCTGCCGGGTCAACCTCACCGTCAACGGAGGCGGCACGTCGGGGGTCGCGTGAGCGACCTGGTTTACGCGCACCAACATGTTGTTGAGCGGCTCGTGCGACTGGGCGGTAACCAAGATGCGCGCCGCGCTCCCGTCGCGCAACGCTTCGAGGATGACCTCGGTGGCCAGTGTGGTCTTGCCCGTCCCGGGAGGCCCCTGGACGAGCACGAGCGGCCGCTGGTTGCGCGCGAGCCGAGCCAAGCCTCTCTTGTCTTCATCCAGGCGCTCCTGGATCGGCCGCGGATCGCTCAATCCAAGACTGAAGCCCTCTTGCGGATTCGCGATCGTGCGCAACAGGAACTCGTCCTCGGCGAGCTTCTCGAGGAACGCGGAGCGCCGTTGGTAGAGCGCGCGGCTGCCCGCGAGACTTAACGGACGGACGTAGCCGTGCTGCGGCGGTTGGCGCGCTTCCGGACGCGCCGCCCGCCGAAGGACGACATGATCATTGTCGATCTTCTCGATCGTCCAGGCGCTCCCGTGGTGGAAACTCGCGGTCGGATCGCTGCTCCTCGAGAGGTCGACGCGAGCGCCCTCGCGATCGACGAGCTGGCGGAGCGCGTGGCTCAAGGGCAGCCGCGAGCGGCTTTGCGAGGACGGGTCACTCACCTCGCGCAACCGCACGCGGTCCTCGTGTCCAACACTTTCCAGCTTCTCGAGGTCGCAATACGCATACACGTCGCGCGACCAGACGTCGGACTCTAGGTCCAACGTCAATCGCAGCAACCCGAGTTGCCGCCGCGCGTCGGCCTCGGTCACTCCCTGCGACGACGCCGCGTCGAACAAGGGTCGCCAGCTCGAGCCTGTCGCCGCCGCGATGTTCTGCTTCAGCCGGTTGTACGGGAACGGCTCCACCGAGTCGAGCTTGGCCAACGGCGCGTCGCGCGGGGGCAGGTACCGGCGAGCGACCTGCAGGAACGCCACGTGGTCGTGCTTGGCGCTATGGTCGACGAATGGGCCCGCGCGATACGTGAGCCGCCTACCTTCGATGAGCAGCTTCCACGCCGGGTCGGCGTTGGAGTACACGCGGGCTCCCCGCAGATCGTTGCGCAAGAACTCGATGACGGCCTTTTCGTCCGCGAGCTCTTCACCGAGGTCTTCCAAGACAAAGTCCGCGAACGCACCTTTCGATCCCGGCTGCGTCGTGGTCGTCACCACAAACAGCTCTTGACGGCGGCCGCCCAGCGCCGCGAGCGCCGCGCACTCGCGCGCGAGCAAAATCACCTCGTCCAGGTTCGAGCTGCCTTCGAGCGCCTGGTCGAGGAGCGACTTGAACACCAACGCCTCTTTGAAGGTGATCTCGGCGCGCACGCGCTTCGCGTCCACCTCCGCCCGCAGACTCGCGAGCCAGCGCCGATGCTCGTCCTCCCGGTAGTCCGTGGCGACGAAGCAGCGCGCTAGCTCTTTGCGGGTGAGCGGACGGATCAGAAGCTCGAAGGACACCAGGGCGAGACCGTAGAGATCGCCGGCGAGGTACTCGCCGCCAGCGCTGGTCTCGCCCAGCCGCGCGTGAACGGCGGCGGGCAGACTATATCGGTCGGCCCATCTTGTGCCCGGCGGACGGCGGCGCGCCAGCGAGGTCAAATAGATCGAAAACTCGAAGCCGCCCAGGCGCAGGAACTCGTCTCCTATCTGCGCCTTCTCGTCCACGATGAAGATGCTCTCCGGCCGGACGGCGCGGTGCATGCAACCGGCTTCGTGGAGCGCGCGCAAGCTCTCGTAGAGCGCCGCGAGCGATCTCCAGACCGCGTGCCGGTCGGAGAGGAGGCTGCGATCGCCATCGAGCACGTCGCGCAGCGTGGAACCTGTGAGATCGTCCGTGACGGCGATGATCCGATCTTGGGTCTGGGCACCGCCGACCGCGTGCCGGAGCCGGACCAGTGCGCGACCCGAGGTGCGCAAGCCGACGCCGTACAAGGAGCGTTGCTCGTTCGCCCACAACTCTTCGAGGAATCGCCGCTGCGCCGACGGGAGTCCCTTCAAGTCGAAGACGCGGATCGAGACGCGCTCCTCATTTTCGCGTCCTTGATAGAGGGCAATCGACGGCTCGACCGCGCCGCCGACGCGATAGGCGCTTGGCCGCGCGTCGTCGATCACGAAACGGCTGCCGATGAGCTGCTGCAGTTGGTCGCGCGACAGCGAGTCTTTGGGAGTCTCCTGCGCGTCTTCGTCGAGCCATCGCTCGGGAAGATCCTTGCCGACGAACGCGCGCAGCTTCGCGAGCTGCTCGGGGCCGAGCGCGCCCGGATCCGCATGGTCCGCGCAGGCGAGAGCGAGCTGGCGCCACTTGGCCGGTTCGCGGGCGCGAACCGCCTCGGGCAGCGCCAGCACCGCAGCCAGGACAAAGGCCCTCTCGTCATTCCGTGCCTGCTGCGCGATGAGCTCGATGGCCGACTCCAGCTCCCGTGCCGGACCCGGCGCGTCCATGTCGATGACGGCGCGGACGAGCGGCTCGAGATCGCTGCACAGCGTGTCGAGTCGTCCCAAGACGCGCGTAACCAGCGCGACGAGCCGAGCGTCTCCTTTGCCGAGGCGCGTGCCCGCGAGTCCAGCCAGCGCCCGCTCCGGCCTCTTCGCGCGCGCGAGATGGCCGAGCGCCCAGCCGAGCAGCTCCTCTGCGTGCAACGACGGGCTTCCGGCCGCTTGCCGCAGCAGTTGCGCGACCGCGGGATCGTCGATCAGCTCCGCCGCGGCGAGTAGCGTCGCCTGCTTGGTAGACAGCAACGGGAGATGCTCGATCAACAGCGGCGCGGAACCCGCGAGCCAGTCGACGACGCCGCGCGCAGCGGCATCGAAGTGCTTGACCGCGACCTCGCCGAGCGCAGCGGCCAACCGCCCCGCGTGGTGGCGGGGACAATCCTTGAACGCATCGTGCGTCAACCCTTCCCACGAGGATGCGGCGTGGTCGCGGAGGTGGGTCGCATACGAGGCCTTGGCCACGGCGATGAAGGCCTCGAGCGGCAGCGCGCATTCGAGGTTGCCGTCGTACGCGCGGCTCTCCGCCAAGAGCGCGGCAGCTCGTTCCGGGTCCGCGGCGAGGGCATTCATCGCCTCCTGCGCCAGCCAGTCGCGAAGCAACTCGCGTGCCTCGTCGTTGCGCACCGTCTCGGTGAGCGCGCGGAGCTGCACGATCGCGCCTTCTCGCTTGCCCGAGTGCCACATCGAGCGCGCGCGCAACAACATGGACGCTTGGTCCTGGGGCGCCTCCGCGAGAACGGTGTCCACATGCTCGCGAACCACGTCCCATTGGCCGGCTTCGGCCGCTCGATTCGCCCGGGCGAGCGCTTCCCTGTTCGGCAGCGGCTCCTGCGAAGTTGCGTCCTCGTCCCCGAGCTCGCGCACGAACCTCCAGAACAGCGGCTGGACCGCGGCGACGCCGCCGGCGCGCTCGCGGACGAGCCAGTTGTCCTCGAACGCCCGCAAGGCTTCGATTACCGCCTCGTGGCCGATGCCTCGTCCGCGGGCAAGATCGATCAAGTCGATGACCGGGAGTGTCTCCTCACACTCTGCGCCGAGTCCGATCGCGATCAGCCAACCGACGCACCGGCGCTGCCGCGTGCCTTGCTGCCACACATAGTTCAACGACTCGCGAGACAGCTTCATCGCTTCGTCGGCGATCCCGTCCACGTCCTTGGCGTCGATCACAGCGTGCGGAACCGACTGCCAGAGGGTGCGCGCGAGGCTGTTCACCAACAACGGAAGGCCCCCCGACAGCCGATGGATCCTATCGATGGCTCCGTCCGTCCATTCGAGGATCTCCGCCGATGGAACCCGCACGGCCTGTTCCACCGTTCGGAGCTCGAAGGGCTCGATGTCGTAAGAGTGCGCAAAGCGCGCCACGTGGCGCCGCGATCGGTGCCGTCCCACCGTGCGTCCGACGCTGGCGACTAGCCGCCACCGTGCGTTGCTGGTCTCCGCATAGAGGTCGTCGAGGAACTCCGGCGCTTCGAGCTCGAGCACTTCGGCCTCGTCGAGAATCAGCACCGGCTCGCGCTGCAAGATCGATCGCGCGGTTGCAAACGACAGCGGCGCGAGCTCGGGGAACTGCCGTTCGAGGCTCACGACGATGCGGCGCTCGACGGCGTCTATGGTTCTCACGTCGGGGGAGACAGCATCGATGAACGCGGCCGGGATTCCTCGCTGCTGCAACCGCCTACAGACGCGCAGCAGGACCGTCGTCTTGCCGCAGCGACGCGGCCCGTGCAGTTGCACGATGCGAGCTTCGCGCGAGTCGGAGACCAGCTTGTCGACGAGGTCGTGACGCCCGAAGAAGAACGGAGATGTCGGATCGAGCGGCGGTCCGACGACGTATGGACTGTCACCTCGATCCATTTACGGCCGAAGCGCGTGCGCGAGCTGTTGCTTCCACGGCTCGTCGAGCGTCAACCGCCCGGACTCGTCCACGACGTTGAGACTAATGAGGGTCTTGCTCGTCTTTCCGTCGAGGGCGTCGATCAACGCGCGTTGCAGCTCCTCGGGCAACTGCTCGACGAAGTGAACCATGTTCTCGCGCGTCGGCGGCGCGGGCAAGGGGCGCGCGTGATCCCGCGTGAAATAGTCGGTGGGGGCTCTAGAACCTGCTGCGCCGCGAACGCAAAAATCGGGGATCCTCGTCGCCACGACGACGCGCGTCCGTCGAATCAGCTCGTTCTTGTGCGTTCGAGCGAAGCGGTCCTGGCCCATCCGCCCGATGGCGTGTAGATCGTCGATCAGCACGAGCCAACCGTCGTCGAGCTGCTCGATCCTCGTCCCGAAATAGCTCGCTCTCCGCGCCAGCGCGGCGTCCAACTCCGCCAGCGTGCCGAGCGGGTTCGCGTCGACGCGAAGCACCTTGCCGGAGTGCCGTGCCTCGAGCTCATCGAGCAGCGTCGTCTTGCCGAAGCCCGGCGGCGCGCAGATGATGCCGATCCGCCCGCACGCCGGCTCGACCGAGGACGACGCGAACACGTGAGCTCCGATCGGCCGGTCGCGCATCAAGACGAGCCGGCCGGCCATCCGCGGGGCGAGCACGCGGAGATCGCGTCCCCGTGGAGGATCGCACTCCACGACCACGCCGACGACGTCGCCGTACCCGTCGACGATTGGGGCTCCCGACATGCCAGGACGGATCCCGGAGAGGGTGAACGTCCCCGCGCAAACCGCCACGGATTCCTGCGCCGACGTGGCCACGATGCCCCATTCGTCATCGGCGAACAGGATACTATGCGGGCCCACGCTAGGCTCCATGCGGCTCGGCCAGACGCCCAGGTCGTGGATCCCGGGGAAGCGCAGCACCGCGATGTCTTCATCCGGCCACACTCCCACGCAATCGCAGAGCACCGCGCCCGCGGGCGTCGCCAAACGGGCGCTCGAGCCCTCAAGGACGTGCGCTGCGGTCACCAGCGTGGTGTCATCGAACGCCCACGCGCAGCCCCGCAACTTTCCCTTCGAGTCGACGATGCGTCCCACACGATTGTCGTAGACTCGCTCCGGCAATGGTACCACTTTCCATTCCTGCTGCGGGAAGACGCGGGCGCGCGGCTGACCACCGCCGTCCTGGATCTCGAGCACCGATTGGCCGGGACTGGCGGCGAGGCGCTTCTCGACCAGGAGTCCCGATCTCGACGCCGCGCGATCGATCGCTTCGGCGCTCCGTGTCGACAAGGCTTCCGCGAGGGCGGCCTCCACGTCGACTGGATCGAGCGCTGCCACGCGGCGGCTGAACGCGAGCCGCAAGGCGTCGACGGTCGACCAGCCGTCCTCGGCGCGGTCGCCGGGAGCAGCCCCGGACGCGTGAACGGCATCGCTGGGCTCACCGGCGGCCGCGCACGCGCTGAGCGTCCCCGGCCCTGCCAGCGCGACGTAGTGCGCCAGGTTGCTCGCGCTCGTCCACGCGCGCGCACCCGGCACCGCCGCATAGCCGGCGAGATCATCGAGGACGACCACGCCGGGCGAATACTCGTCGACGAGGGCTTGAATCCTCACGACCTCGGCGCCTTCGTCCTTTGCGGCCTCTATCACCAGCACGAAGAAGTCCGGCTCAGCCCAGTGCGCGTCGCCCGGACGCCGCAGCGTCCATACCGCTCCTCGCGAGCGCTTGGGCGCCACCGCCCGCCGCAGCCCGGGCTCGAGGGCCGGCAACCGGCCGACGAGCCACCCCGCTCCGCCGCCGGAGCTGGCCGGCGCCGCCAGGATCGAGCGGCACGCGGCGCATCGTTCGAGGTGCAGCTGCACCTCGAACGGCCGCGGATCGGCGTGCAGGGCGTCTTCCGATGGACACCGATGAGGTCTCATTGTGCACCATCCTTCGCGAGCAACGCGCGGAGCTCTTCGACCTTGAGCAGGAGATCCGCTTCATCCGAGGCGTGCTCCATGACGGCGGAGGACAACCGCGTCCAGGTCGCTCCTCGCCGTTCCGCGAGCCCGTCGAGCAACTCCGCCCGAGTGAATTGGCGCTCGAGCGCGTCGACGATCTCGCGCGCGTCCCACTCGGAGTCATCGACCTCCTCGATCGGAACACCGTCCTGGATGCCCTTGAGCACGTGCGCCACTCGCCAGACCTCAGCGCGCTTGGGCAACTTCGCCTCCCATCGCGCGACCAGCCAAAGGGCGGCCTCCTGTTTGCCCGACGGCGCACGTTCGGCGCCGTTCGGTCCCAGCTCTGCGAGCTCCGACGGTTGTGCGACCGGCCTCGCCAGCAGCGCTTCGCCTGGAGGAGCAGCCCAGGCGACCCGCTGAATCTGTTTTCTCTCGAAGCAAGCGCGTCGAAGCGCGATCAACAACTTTTGCCGCGCCCATTGATAGTCGGGATCACTGCTGCGATGGACTTCCTCGGCGTCTTGAAACACGCGGAGCCTCAACGCGCGGGTGAGCTCCGAGACCGGCTCGCTCGTCGAGGCCACCCTCAGAGTCGTGCGCACCAGCCAATCCTTCCACCAGGGCCGCGACAAACACTTCTCCACCCATAAATCGTGAGCCATGTCGAGCGTGAGCCCGGTCTCGGTGCGGCACTTCCTGGCGAGGGCGCGATTGGCCTCCGACTCGAGGAGCATGGCGAACCCACGCGGCACGTCGAGCCCGCGCGGCCTCGAACGAGCCCACGCGACGAGCGCCTCGATATCGCTCGCGTTCACGGCTCGACCCTCCATTCACCGAGTTGGCTCGCCAGCGCCGCCGGATTTCGCAATCGGGGACCGACCTCCAGTGCGTTCAGCAGCAGGTCTCGCCGGTCGATCCGCAAGAGCCGACCGGCCTCGATCCAGGTGTCGCCGTTGCACTTCCAAGGATCATCGGAAGAGTCGCTCAATCGGCGCGACTCACCTAGCGGTTTTTGCGAACTCCCCGGCACCCACGCGAAGCAGCCGTCGCGCGGAACGACCAGGATCGGGTGCAGCCAATTCGTCCTGCTCCATCCGGGCGCGGACGAGACCAGCTCCTTGGTCGCCCACAGCAAACAGGCAGGCGCCTTGAGCGCCTCGGCCAAGCGCGCGCTCAGATCTCGGATCGCCGCGCACAGGGCATCGTGGTCGGCGCCGCTGAGTGGCGCCGGCACGCTGAGCTTCACCACGCCGCGCCCCTTCAGGTCCGCCCAGCCCCCGGACAGTCTGGGGTTGGGCGGACGCGAGCGCGGCACAATCGGGAACGCGCCCTGCTCCAGCGACACGAGCTCGAGCCACGACGGCACCGCCGCGCGCGTGGCGCCGCCCCGCAGGGAACCTTGCACCACGCCATCGCCGAGCCCACCGGGCCGTCCCATCACCCAGGGCCGCATCGTTTGGATCTGTTGGATGCGCGTGTGGGCCTGTAACTCGCTCCAGCCGCGCGGCACGCGCACAACCAGCGAGGCGGCGACGGGATACTCTTTGCCGCCGCATTGACAGGCTCGCTGTTCACAGGCGAGACAGACGCTGTTTGGATCCTCGTCCACCCATCTTGCAATACGGAGTAGGTTCGCGATCGAGTACTCACGGCGTGGCGCCGGGTGTCGCCGCCGCGGCCGCGGAGCTGGAGAAGACCTTCGGTCCGCTCGGCGCGCTCGATCCGAAGACGCACGTCGGGCTGGTCTTGATCGACAGCACGCACGGCGTCGAGGAGGAGACCAAGGTCGAGCGCGGCAATCACGCGCCGCTCATCTCCTTCGTCGGCGGCTCGGCCGGCGACGACCTCGCCTTCAAGGAGACGCGCGTGGTCACCTCCGCGGGCTCGACGCGGCACGGCGCCGCGCTGATGCTGCTCGAGCTGGCGCGCCCGTTTCGCGTCTCCAAGGCCTGTCACTTCGCGCCGACGGAGATGAGCTGCGACCCCGATCCACCGAACGGTTCGAGCACGAGGTCGCCGGGTTTGGTATGGACGCGCATCGGGCGGCGGTAGATCTCGAGGGGCTTCTGCGTCGGATGCTCGTTGCCCTTCACGCGCGACTTGCCCTCCCAGTCGATCTCCCACACCGAGTCTTCCTGGCCGAAGCCGTGCGCGGGCTTGTTGCCCTTGCGCCAGCCGAAGGCGCACGGCTCGTGGCGCCAGCGGTAGTAGCTGTGACCGAACGTCGCGACGGGCTTGATCTTCCCCGCACAGGAACCCGAAGAACGTCTTCGACAACACCTCCACGAACGAACCGTTCGCAAGCCGCATCAAGATCCACGTCGTCGTGCGGCTGAGGCCGAGGTCCGGCCCGACCCGCGCGCCATCGAGCGCCGTCGCTTGGTCGTGTTCGATGACGTCCGCGGCGATCGCTTTGCGGAGGCGCTCCGCGCTCGGCGTTTCTCCGCCTTCGCCGCCCTCGCCGAAGCGAACCGCAATGCGCGGTGGAGCGCATTCACGTGCGCTCCACCGCCTGCGCGGAAGCTTTGAACAACCCGACCTCGCCGGCCGAATTGTAGCGACGACCGCGCATTCATCTTCGCTCCATTCCCGTCGGTGAGCGCCGCATCTCCGCGGAAGCTCGAAGTCCAAAAACTGGAGCGCTTCACGCATCGGCACGTCGTCGAAAGCGAGATCGACGATGACGCCGATACAGCACAAGAAGGAGCTCAACGCGCTGATCAAGAAGATCGACGCCACGACCGACGGATTGATCGCGTACGAGGGCGCCGTCGGCGTCTGCACGCTTTCGGCGACCGCCAAGGCGCGACTGGCCAGCGCGCGCCTCGCGCTCTCGACGCTGATCGAGTCGGTCGCCGACGGCAGGAAAAACAACAAGTAGCCCAACAAGGAGACGACCATGAAGACCAAAACCAGCACGACGAAGTTCGACTACAACGCGCTCAAGAACGTCGCTAACGAGCACGAGCGCGAGGGGCGCTGGGCCGACGCCGCTGAGGTGTGGACTCAGATCGCCGCCGAGTCGCCCAACAAGATGATCATCGACAACGCGAAGCGCCGCGCGAAGGCCGCCCGCGCGAACATGGCCGCCGACGACACGCAGACGACGCGCCACGTGGTGGCGGGGCGCGACGGCGAGCCGGTCGAGGTGGTCGTGCCCGGCAGCGAATCGGACGCGTCCGCCGCCAACGATGGTGCCACGGGCGCGCCGGTCGAGGAGGCCGCGTCCCCTACCCCGCCGTCGTCGAACGACGCCAACGTGACCAACCCGGGCGCGCCGGGCGCGCAACCCGACGCCGCCGCGCCCGCGGCGAAACCGGCGCGCGACCTCCCGCCGGCGGGCACGGTGGTCCAGAAGCGCGACCGCAAGGGCAAGCTGCGCTGCGAGTGCAAGGTGGTCGAGGGCGGCATCGAGTACCAGGGCACCACGTACAAGTCGCTCTCCTCCGCCGCGCTCGCCGCCTCGAAGGATCTCGGGCTCGGCGCCTCCACGCTCGACGGCTGGGCCTGGTGGGGCCTGAAGACGCGGCCCGCGCAGCCCGCCGCGAAGAAGGACCTCGTCGCCTCGCTCGAGCGCGCTTTTGCCAAGTACCGCGAGAAGGCCGATGCGCTCGTCAAGGCCACGACCGGCGACGACGCCGCGAAGGTGCTCGGAGCGATCCGCGCCCAGGGCGCCGCGCTCCTCGCGATGACCACGCCGGCCGAGTCGACGGAAGCGTAGCACCACCTACCGAGCGCGTCGCGACGGTCAATGGTCGTCGCGACGCGCTCTCACCGATGAGGACACCATGGGCTACGTCTACGCACGCGGCTCCAGGCTCTGGATTGGCTACTGGGACCAAAGCAAGAAGCTGCATCAGAAGCGAACCGACTTCCTCCTCGGCCAGGAGACCGAGGCCCGCGCTGAGCTCAACAAGATCGAGGCCGAGATCAAAGCCGGCGCTGATCCCAACGCCGCCTTCGTTGGAGCGATCACCGTGCGCCGCTACACCGAGCGCTGGTCGAAGGGCCGCACCGACCAGGGGCTCGCGAGCGCCCACGACGACTTCACGCGCCTGCGCCTCCACGCGCTGCCATCGATTGGCCACCTTGATATGCAGGACGTCCGGCCGCGCCACATCCGCGACCTCGTCAAGTTGCTGCGCGCGCGCGGCAAGCTCGCGCCCCGCTCGATCCGGCACATCTACGGCGCGCTCCACACCATGTTTCGCGACGCGGTCGTCGACGAGCTCATCTCCGCCAATCCCTGCATCCTCAAACGCGGCGAATTGCCGAGGCGCATCGACAAAGACCCGCGCTGGCGGGCAACGGCCGTCTTCACCCGCGGCGAGGTCGAACTTCTGCTCTCGAGTGAGGCGCTCCCGCCCGACCGGCACGTGCTCTACGCCCTGCTCGCGCTCGCTGGTCTGCGCTTCGGCGAGGCCTCCGCGCTCAGATGGCAGAGCTACGACACGGCGCTCGAGCCGCTCGGGCGCCTGCTCATCGCCTCGTCCTGGTGCACGCGAAAAAGCAAAGAGAAGGCGACCAAAACCGAGCAGCCGCGCTCGGTGCCGGTGCATCCGGTACTGGCCGGCGTCCTGGCTCAGTGGAAGCTCTCGGGCTGGTCATTAATGATGGGGCGTGCGCCGACTCCCAATGACCTCATCATCCCATCTCGCCGCGGCGCCAATCGCGGGTGCAATCACTCGCTCGTGAGATTCCGCGAAGACCTCGCACGTCTCGGGCTGCGCCGCCGCCGCCAGCACGATCTACGGCGCACCTTCATCTCGCTCGCGCGCACTGAAGGCGCGCGCAAGGACGTGCTCGAGCGCGTCACTCACGGCAGCAGCGGCGACATCGTCGACCTCTACACCGAGTTGCCGTGGTCGCTCCTCTGCGAGGAAGTGGCGAAGCTCAAGATGTCGCTTTCGACCGGCAAGATCCTCCGATTGCCGACCACCGCCCACTCTGCAGAATAAGCCCGCGCTCGTCGCTAATCTGTGGAAATCCTCGGCCGCGAATGGCTAATCCGTCGCCATGCCGAAATCCAAACCGGCCGCGCGCGCCGACGTCGAAGAATTCGATCTCGCCCACGTCTGGATCCCGCTCTCCGATGCGCACGCCCTTCTCTCCATCGCCAGCGAGCTCGTTGGCGACCGGCACTACTACGAGCGGGCTCAGGCTCTCATCGCGGCGGCGCTGCCGCACGTCGACACCGCGCTGAAGCTCGTCGAAGACCTGCGCGAACGCGACGGCCGCAGTCGAGCACGAGGTGCATCATGAAGAGCCACGAATACGAGATCGCCATCGAGGATGCCGATGGCCGCATCCTCCGCACCGTGTCGCGCACCACGCTGGCCGGGCGCCCGGTCGTCGGCGAGGAGGTCGTCGTCGATGGCGCAGTCTACGTCGTCCGCGCCGTGCGGCACGAGCAAGGGGATGGTCGCACAATGCGGACCTACACGTGGCCGCGCGTGTTCGTTCGCGCGAAGCGGAAGCGCGGGCCCCTGTGACCCGTCGGCGGCGCGGGTCTCGCTCTGGTCCTCGACGTCTTCACGACAGCCATCGCCGACCGCGCGCGCTGCCGCTTAGCGTCCTGAGTCCCGCCGAATGGCGTGAACGCCTCGTCGAACTCGTCGGCGAGGCCACGATCGACGCCGCTTTGAAAGAGCGGCATCTCCTGCCCGAGCTGCCGTCGTCGCTGTGGCTTCGATTGGAACAGATGCTCGACCGACTCGTTCGTCTCCAGCCCAAGGACAGAAAGCGGTTCTGCGCCAACCAGCCCGAGATCCTCCGTCGACTGATGGTCCTGTTCGTGCTCGACCACGAGGCGACGGCGCGAGCGATGCGGATCAAGCTCTCCACTTGAACTCGATGCGCCCGCGCCGCCACGCACCTTCGCACCTTGGTTCGACTCCCGGCGGCTTCCACCAATCAGATCGTACTTCGCACACTTAAGAGCGCGGGGTTGTCGGATGCGTTCTAATCATCAAACTCGCCACGAATGCTACCCTCATCCGTTCCTTCCTGGACGCGATCCTAGTGGGGACTACACAAGGACTTCTATTCCCACGAGGACACCTTCTTCATCGAAATCAAGATTGATGTCGGGCCCGTCGTAAGACCCCATTAGATCGTAAAGCCTGACCGTGCGCGACATCTTGCATTTTCCCTGCGCCGGATATGTCGGGAGCCTGAGATACGCTACCTCTTGCTTCTCCTCCCCGAGGCGCAGCTCGAATTGACCACTTCGTTTGGTACTCATGCTGGCACCCTTTCTTTGACCGTCACTTTGGAGGAATCCATTGGAGCACGGTCTTCAGAGTCAGTTTGCCGCCGTCCACTTGATATACGACGGCACCGCCTTGTCCAAAGCCCGGAACGATGATGCGATTGGCTCGCGCTGGATCGACGATAGCGTTTGTCGGGATCCGCCCGGCTTCCTTGATCGCTTTTCCGAAAGACTGCAATGCCTCACGGGCCTCCGTCTCGGTTGCGAATCCTGCGCGTTCGACGGCCCTCTCGGCGGCATGCGCCATATTGGAATTCACAACCCTTGCGACGGCCTCGTCGCCGCCCATACTACCTGGCCCCAAATAGAGCGGACGCTCGATCCCGGCTCGTTCGATCGAGCCTTCAATTCCAACCGCGCTCACCTCACCAAGGTCGGTTCCAACACCAGCAACTACACCTGCGCCAGCGCCTCGCGCGAGCAACGCCGGGGCGCCACCAAGGCCAGTCGCCATCAACAACGTACCCGCGCCTTTTACTACCTCTGCGACGATTCGATCGAACAACGTTGGCTGGTGATAGGCGTCATTAGGAACTTGAACGCACGTCACTTCCACGCAGACCCATGTCCCCAATCGCGGATCCTTGGTATCCGGCGCGGGACCGACTCGGCTCGAAGAGTCTCGCGCATAGGCCAAGTCCTTCGGCGAGAGCCCGAAGTCGCCCTGCGCGATTACAGGATCTCGATCCGGTCGCGGCTCGCGTGCGAACGACGCTGGTGAAGTGAGCGGTGCACGCCGTCTCGCTTTCGCCCGTGGCGTCGCCTGGCCCGCGGTTCGAAGTCCGAACGGATCCCGAAATAGCGAGGGCCGCCCGTCGACAAATGCGTACAGGTTTGTTCCACCGTCGAGCCCAATCGGATCTGGCGACAAAAAACGCCCCAAAGCAGGTTGGTACTCTCGCGCCCGCATCGAATACGATTGAAGCGCGCCATCGTAAAGCTGCCCCTGGAACAGCAACCGATTGCCAATGGTAGAAGTCGTTGAGGGTCGCCCCTGCGCGCCTTTTGCCGGCGCGCCGCTTTTGTCGAAGAAAGCTGTTTCACCAAACCCCGAATACGAGTAGCCCTCTAGTAGTCCTTGATCGCTCGTCGCCGCGATGACCGACGCATCTGCTGTTTGGTGTAGGTAGCGCACGGTACCGGCGCCGAATCGGTCAACGAGCGCCAGGTGATCGTCGACGTCGTCGCCGCCGACTCGGATCGTGTAGCTGCTCGCGTTCTGACGGCTCGAGCCTAGCGCGGCAATCTCGGCGCCATCCCAAATGACCTCAACTTCCTCACCGCTCGAACGCTCGAGCACGCGGCGCCCGAGCGCGTCGTAGCCAAATTGTACCGATGCGCCATTGACAGTCGCGGACACCAACTCGCCGAGCCCATCGAACTTGAAGCTGTCGCCGCCTATCGCCGTTGTGTTGCGAGCATCATCGTAGGTGAACGAAGATGAACCGAACTGGGCATATCCGTCGAGCGCGTCGAGCTTGGGCGTGACGCTGCCGGCGTCGCTGGCGCGCTTTGACCAGTTCGCGACACCGTCTACTTCATAGCGCCGCCAATGCGCTCCAGTCTGCACCGACGCGTCGACGCCCTGATTTGTGAGGTCAGAGCCGAATACCGGGCTGCCGGTTACGGAGAGCCCCTCGGCCACGAGGCGCGCGGAATCGTCGACCTCGAACACATCGTTCGCCGCCGCCTGTGCGCCGAACTTTCGTTGCCGTGCACGCGGAGCACCGTCGAGTCCCAGTCCATCACGTAGCGACGCAACGACCGAGTTGTTCAGCAGCACGTCGAGTCCGGTGAACCGTCCACGATGGTCGTAGTAATTGGTCTGCGAAATCGCGCTTTGGTTGTTCTGAATCTGCCCAAACTGGATCGAGACCGGAGTACCGAGCCCTTGATACTTCAGCGCTGCGACCGCGCGATTACCAACGCTTGCCGACGTAACTCGCCCGCGTGCGTCGAATGTGCGCGCGATCGAAGCGGAGGCACCGCCGCCGTGCTGGGTGAGCGTCGTCGAGCGAGGACGCCCGCGCAGATCATACGCGTGGGCGATATCGATCGGCAGATAGCCACCGCTCGACTCGGAGATGCGGTTGCCGAGCGAATCATAGTCGAAGGTGAGCTTGAGTCCCGCCGTCGGGTAAGGTGCTGCCGCCTTCAGCGCGGCCGTCGCCAATTGCCCGCGTGGCGTATACGTGAAATCCCGTTCGAAGGGAGTTGTATCCAGCCCGTGGTTCGTACCTGGCGCGACGTTGATCGCCTGCAATCTCCCGACGGTGTCGTACGCGAACCCTTGGATGGTCTGCGACGCGTTGTCGACGATCCGTCTCAGGCGCAGCGAGTCGGGATAGTAGTCGCGCCTCACCTGGCGTCCAAGAGGGTCCGTCGATGATAGCTCACGACCGAGTCCGTCAAGCGCGTACACAGTCTGGTGCGACCCGCCGGCTGCGTTTGCGGTCACGATCGAAATCAGCTGATCATTGCGGTTCCAACCGTACGCCTGCGTTTGGTCGGGCCGCGTGCCCGCGCCCTGTGTGAGCGACGTGATGCGGTCGAAGGCGTCGTAGCTCCACTTGGCGACAACTCGCTGCGCATACAACTCCGAAGTCTTGCGCCCAAAACGATCGTAGCCCGCGCTCCACAGCTCGATGTTCTTGTCGTCGAGAACTTGCTTGAGCTGGGCCTGATTATCGTAAAGCTCCTGCTCCTTGATGAGCCCATTCGGCCCGGTTTGTTGCCTGACGATCTTGTCGCCCTGTTTGCCGTTCTCGGAGTATTGGGTGAGCACCTGCGATTGATCGGGCAGCTTCATGGAACGCAGGCGTCCACGCCCGTCGCGTTCCATGACGGTGAGTGCGCCGTCGTCCTCTGCGATTGTCACGCGCGCGTTCGCGTCGTCGTACGTGTAGCGCGTGATCAGCTTCAGGTTTTCGCCGGGGATGACCTGACGGTCGGCGAAGTGCCACCGCACGAGCTGCGTGATTCGATCAAGATCGTCGTAAACGAATTCCACCATCGACTCGAGCGGCACCTTGGGATCGAGCCCAGTCGGTTTGGCATAGGTCGGGGCATTGGGGCCGAGCAGCGCTTCCCACGTGATCCTGTTCCGCGTGTCGTAGCCGCGCCAGAGCTGGTTGCCGACGCCGTCTTGGGTCACGATGGCGCGACCGAATCCGTCAGTAGTAAATTTGACGCCGACGCCGCTGCCGTCAGCCTGGCTCGCCGGGAAACCGCCAGGTTGATACGCCTCGACAGTGAGTGTCTGAATACCTGGATCAAACGGCGGCGCGCTCGAGGGCCATTTGGGCACGACCCCGGTGCACGCATCGAAATGAAACTTCGAGATCGTCCGCACCGGCGCCATGCCAAACGGAGCGGGCGTCGGAGCCGGGGACTTTGAGCCGCGCCGTGTCGGTGCTAAGGGCGGATTCTTCGCCGCAGCATGAGCGGCGACGGCTTGCGCCGGCGGTGGCTGCGAATTCAAGCAGGCGTCGGTCCACGGGCCGAGGTTAGAAGGGAAGCCCTCCTTCCGCGATGTCAGGCGGCCGGCGGCGTCGTATTGGAACCACGAGACGTTGCCCTCGGGGTGTACAACGTACTCGAGCCGGCCATCGGGATCGTATTTGTAGCAGGTCGACTTCGACGCGCTCGTGTCCTTCGGCTGCTCGACCGCCACGTGCATTTGATCGAGCGCATCGAAATCAAAGCAGGTCGCCACTTTCGGATCGGAGACGTGCCTCGTCTGCTCGCTATCATTATAGGTGATGGTCGTGTCGACCCAGCTTCCGGGCGGCGCTGTCAGATCGGCAACCCCCTCCTTGATGAGCATGCCCGCCGCATCGTACTGACTATGGCTTTGTGAGCCTGCGTGATTGGTCCGCCCGGCGAGGACCAGCCGCCCGAACGGATCGAACTTCTGCGTGCTGTGCAGCGGATCGGTACCCGTCGCGTCGACACTCGCTTGTTGCGGGCCACCACCGCGCGGGTCGTACGCCGTGAGCCGCACGATTGATCCATCGGGGCGCGTCACCGTGTTCGGGTTGACGCTGTGTGGATTCGTCGGCGGCGTTTGGTCGTAGCCGAAGAGCGTCCGCTCCGCGTGCTGCGCATCGACCTGCGTCTTGACTTCCGTGACCCTGTCCCAAGCATCGCGCTCGAGATGAATAGTCGACGCGCTCGGGCCACCGGCGTCGGTCACCACATCGGTAAGAAAATTGTCCGCGTTGTATGCGTACGCGCTGATCTGTGGCTGCGCATCACCGCCGTAGCCGGGCGCCGGGTGGTGCGCGACCTGCAACGGGTGCGCAAAGAAGTCGACCTCCTGGCAAATCCGATCGCCAGCCGGCAACTGCGCGGCAGCGAGGCTGCCATCTTGATAATTGTAATTCGAGGTCTCTTTTGCGTCGTGGTTGACGACGCGCAGTAGGCGCCAACTCGAATCGTAGTAGTTCGTACGAGTGACGCCGTGCAGATCATGAACCACGACGGCATACCGCGGCATCTGCGGCGCGCTTGCTGCGCCCGGCGCCGTGTGCGCCGCGGTGGTAACCCATTGCTGACATCCGATCGCCGGTTGGTCGCCGGTCCAATGCACGACGTCGTAGTGACTTCCGAGCTGTTTCCAGATCTTCTTCGCGGCGGCGCTCGCCTGGTCGGCAGGGACGCCGGTTACGCTACCGTCACTACCGCTGAAGATCCGTGCTCGACCGCTGGCATCGAAGAGGCCCTCCGGTTTCCCGTCCAGCCGAAAGAAGTTGGGCCTCCCAGTCGCGATCAATCCTACCGAACCCTTTAAGAACATGATCGGCTCGACCCGCGTGCCGGCTGGTAACGCGGACGTGATACGCGCTGCCTGTGGCCCGGCACGCGTGAGTGTCAGCGGAGCGCTCCCGACGGCAAAGCCTCTCGCATACAAGCTCGTGAACAGAGAACCTGCGCGTGGCTTCGGTAGTTGTGGCGCGCGCGACGTCGCAAGCGGTCCCGGCGCTAGACCGCCCTTCATTTTGGGCGGATGCACGATGCTCGCACGGTACTGCTGCTCGAGTTGGGCCGGGAGATCGCCCGCGGAAACAACAACACCGCTCGAGGCAGCACGCGACGAACGTACGGCGGCACGTTTGGGAGTAACGATGGCGCGCGCGCCCTGGCTCAAGCGTGCCGTCAACTGACCGCCCGAGCCGAATACTTGATCGATCGCGGATTGCTCACCCACCAATTGGAACTCGTCGGGCTTGCGCGTGCGAAGGACCGTCACTTCGCCGTTCGCCGTCCTTAGCCGCAGCAGCGCATCGGCCCTCACCTTACCGATCGTCTTCTTCGTAGCAACTACCTCCACGAGATCGCCTTCACGCTTTTGCAAGTAGATGGGTGCGCTGTCGAGGAGCGCGGCACGATCGGCGGGATTGAGTCGCGCGATCGGAATCAACTCGTCCTGTTCTCGCCGAATTGGGACCGTCGTCTTCTGTACGCACTTGGAAGGACAAATTTCAACAGACGAAAACTGATTGAGCGGGACGACGTGCGCCGGATCGAGATGTAGTGAATACCCCTCAAATGCACCAAAGACCTGCCCGAACGCATGGGTCACGCCGGTTGCGCGAATCGCGTTAACGATCGCGTGCAGGATGTCGGCGAGTGGGCCAGATGCGCCCGCGATCGAATCCGAAAGAGGCGCGAGCTTGCCATCGAGCACTGACTGCTCGAGCGTCAAATCGTGATAATCGAATTTGATAACGTTGTCCGGCATCGCATCGGTGAGCTGTTGAGCGATGACGCGATCAAATGATGCGTCAAAGAGATCCGTGCCATAGCTATTGACGAGTACGAGCCGACCGTCGCCACCGTCAACCTCCACGAGATTGTGATTGAGCTGTTGAATACGTCCGAAGGCATATCGCCGGTTGCCGACGCTATCCTTTGCGCTGAGCGCATCGGTGCACCTCGAGTAACAATTAGATCGGCAGGCTGGCGTCAGTGAGTCGAATTGTGACCGCCAAAACTGTCGGCAATCGACCGCATACTTCGACATCATGTTTGGATCGAGATCTGTCACTCCGTTGTCAGCGAGCCCGGTGAGCCACTTCGGACAGTTGACTTCGGAGGTGTCGGAGGGGAAGGCGTGGCAGGACTTCAGATCGGCGTCGAGCGTCTTGAGCCACGTCGGGCAGTCGACCACTGAGACGTCCGTAGGGAAAGCGCGGCAGAACTGATAGTCTGCCGCCATGCCGCATCCGCATCCCTCCCGCCAGACGAACCATTCCCCGATGGTCATGCCATATCCTGCAGGCGAGAGCCGTTGCAATGACAGGTCCAAACAAAGGGGAAACACATCAGAATAGCAGGCGTGGGCGGCGGCGATGTTCGGATGTTGGTCGTAGTGGGACAAACACTGATTCACACAAAAGCCGAAACCTGGATAGCGTCCTACTGTCTCTCTTGAGTCCCAATCGAGCAACACGCCGGATCCGCTCCCGACATAGCCCATCGGAATGCCGTTCATTACATGAATTTGTTTTCCGGTTGTCGTTTGAAAATTGGGGAGACGTGATCCTACGAACGTTTCGAGAGGCGGCTGGTCAAAGTTGCAGCGCTCGTCAATCCCCGCGGCCGCGTCCCAGGAACACGCGTCGAAGTTGTGACAGGAGGCCGGATCGTCGGTCTTGGGATCGCAATACTGGTGGCAAGCGGTCGAGACGTCGGCGTCGGCGACGAAGTCAGAGTGCCGGATCTCGGTGTTGTAGGAGTACGTCGGTCCTTTGCCGTTGGCATCGAGCACGCGCACGAGGTCGTACTCTTCGCCGTTCTCGCCGCTAGAACTCATTTGAAAGCTCACGAGCGGCGAATTGCAGTTGTCGGCGAGGCTCAAGCACTGAAGGACCGCGGACGCGTGGAACCCACTGGCGTTCTCGTAGACGCGGTGGTGAAAGTAGATCACGCGTCCCGTCGTGTCCGTAACCTTCGTGATGATCCCAGCGTCGTCGGTAGTGACCGAGTGATCCCACGTCACGACGATAGCGTTGCCCGCCGGGTCTTGAATGCGATGCAATCCCCCGATGGCATCGAAGTAATAACGGAGCCCGCTACCCTCCTGCAAGACCCACGGGTCTGCAGCGTTCGCGTAGTGATCGAGTTGGAGCGGTATCTCCGAGCCGGCGCTGTAAACGACGTGGCTCTGTGAGGCGCTCACGCCAGCTGGCGAGAACTTGATGCGCTCCAAATTGTCGGAGACGTAGAATACGTCGCCTGCGCAATCGGGCGCGCCGTCGTCGGAACGATCGACAATGCGACGGTGAAAGTTGGACGTCCACCCGTAGCCGAGCGGGCCTTGATATTGAACCTGGCTCCGGTAGACGCGCGTGAATTCGAACGGGATACCAAACCCCGCAAACTTCAAATCTGTCTTGGTGAGAACGAACTCGCCGCTGCCGGCGATGGGATCGCCCGTCGAATGAAACTGGTTCGTATCGACAGCCTTTTCCTTCGCGAGCGGCGGCCCCCCCGGCGCGCTAGCACCAGGTTGCTGCCCGGCAAGGACGGGAGTGTCTTCGATCGGAGGCCATCCCGCCGGCTCCCAGGCTGAAGGCGGCGGTACAGGTGGCGCGTCGCCCGGAGGCGGTTGCGGATCATCGGGCGGTGGATCCGCCGGCGCGTTCTCATCCGCCGCTGAGTCGGCAGCGACGACCACCACGACGACGGCGAGCAGCAAACGGCCAAACGCCTTCCCCACGATTCCCCCTCGCATGAACGCGACGCACTCTACCAACCTTACCCGCCAGACGTCACCTACGACGAATTGCCGCAGGGAGCGCCAGGCTGGCCGCTCTTGTTCCTCCCTGCGTACGCACTCGCCACCTGCCAGAAGGGTTCGCGATCGATGGGCTGAACGGCCTGATCTTCTTGTGCCATTTCAACTACCAGTCCGCCCTGCTGAGGTCGCATCCTGGTCGACTGGCTCTCCGCCTGAGATGCATCGATCCGAAAACCGGTAGAGCGCGATCCGCTCGAGCGCCATGAACACACGGCCGCCTGCGCGGCGCGCTCCGCTTCGGCGTCCCATGCGCCGTTGCCCACAGAGGCGCGCCTCGAGAGCGAACGGACTATCTGGCTACACGTCGAGGGGATGACCTTCAGGTACCTTGGTCAACGTCAACACGCCAAAAGGCGCATCCGCCAGTGAAGGAATTCGCATGAGCTCAACTCGTCCGAATTGGGTATTCTTCGCGGCTTCCTCGATCAGCGCGAGGTCAGCGGTCTCCACCATCTCGCGGTTGAAATTAAGGAAACTGTCGACATCCGAATCCAAGAGCCCACTCTGTTTCATCAGGGCCTTCCAGCGTTCCAATTGCCGCTCCTTCTGCTTCTCGTTGCCGTCAAAAAAAACGTCCGCGAACAACAGAACACCATCCGGCGCGAGCAGCGTGCTCAGCCTTACAAGCACTTCTTGCACTCGTTCAGTGGATGGTTTCTTTTCGAGCAAGTCATGGAGAACGAGCGATCCGCATATGACGTGAAAGGGCGCGTTGTTTGTCACTTCGAGTGGAAAGCCGTCCACAGCGGTACCCGTTCTCAACAGCGTCCGTCCGGATGCTCGTCCAGACAACAGCCCGGCCAGTCGTCGCGACGCGATCTCGAGCATTTGATCAGCGCAGTCTACCCCCAAGAAGCGCTCGAACACGCGCTCTGCCGCTAGCTCAGCGATCGGTTCGTCGAGCGTGCGCAGCCAAGTCAATACTGGCTTTGTAAGTGCGCCGGTTCCGAACCCTATCTCGAGGACACGCAACGCTTGTGGACTGCGGCGCAACGCCGAATAGATGCTCGACATCGTATGACGCGCCGCAAACTTTATGAACTCGTTGTACTTGGGAATCCAAGTTTGGATGTGGACGTCGTAGTTCTGGAAGTAATCTGGCGTCCTCGTCCCCATTTCTTTCCAATCTTGGTTCCACCGACCAAATCCATGATGTTGTATCCATTTGCTGCGCAGATCGGCAGTACTCCATGTTGGGTCAAATTCCAGGCTCCGCTCGCGCATCTCGACATAGTGTGCCTGTGCCTGCGAGTAGAGCGCTGGGTTCTTAGCTATCCTGAGAAAGACTCCGTGCTTCGTATTGACGTAGCCACCGACCACGTCTGGATCGAGCAGCAGCAGATTACGTCCACGACCACGATCGCCGAACACGTGTCGCGGCTCCGTTTCAAACGGAACGTGGTCAAACCACACCTTGTAACGCGCGCTGTGCTTCAAGAATAGCGTATGTACTTTCTTGAGATATAGGTCGTCAAACATCTTTTCCCAGGCGATAAGAAACAAGCGTTCACTAACTGCCGTCTGGAGCGGATCAGGCTGATCGTTCCAGAACTCCTCGGTGTCATCCGTGAGATCGGCGATAGCTAACGCATGCTTGCCGAGACTTTGAAACGCCGACAAACACCCGCGGTAATAGTGCGCGTCGACTTCCAGAGCAGACTGATCGCCATAAAGCTGCTGTGCGAGTTGTTCGATCCAACCTCCAAAGAAGCTGAGTAGTGGGTGATCGCCGCCAATTTGCTGTGCCGTCGTCTGGACGGCGCGAGAAAGCTCGATACTCGCGCGACCAAGGACACTATCTTTGTCTGCGGCGATCCGGGCGTGCGATACGATGCGCGGAGGCTCTCCGGGCCAGTCACTCATTCGGAATGGATACCGCGCCCCTATCATGAAGGCGAAAGGGTCTCCGGCTGAGCCGAGCTCGTACCACTGGACCGCCATTTCATGGTCCTTGATTGACACGACCTGAAAGTGGTTCCGACGACCGTCGCCGAGCTTCTCGCGGCCAGCGCCGGCGCTGCCAGCGCCAGCGACAAGAAGGCAATGCTGCTGTTTCAGAGTAGGCGCCGAGAGCAGGCGAAGAAACGGCTGATGCTGGTGACCGTGCAGCACGAGCGTAAAGCCAGCATCGAGGAGCCGTGATTGCAGGCTCTCGGCATCCAGCGTCAGGCTGAACTGCTTGTCGGTGAGGTGTGGCTCGATCCATGTGACGGGAACCAAGTGATGGTGCAAGACGGCGATACGAACCGCGCTGGGGTTGAATGCAGTATCTTTCTGCGCTCGCTTCCAACACTCGTCCCATTGTTCGTCCCCGACATAGCCAATACCGGCGGCATTGGGAGACTCTATGCTCGCCGAATTTAAACCGACAACCGTTGCTTCCTTAGAGACATGAATCTCGGTGAGATCGGAACTCATGTCGGTCTGCTTCAACCCTTCATAGAACAGGCGATAGGCGTCGACGCGTTCTTTGTCATCTGCGATCTTGTCCTGTCCACGCCTCCAACGAATATCATGGTTCCCTGGAATCAGGAGCAGCTTCGAAACATCGAGATTCAGGAGAGTCAGGAGCTTCTTGAAGAACTTCTTCGCAAGGTTGAAGTCAGTCGGGTCGCCGTCCCATGTGAGATCTCCGGATGCGACGACGAAGCTCGGCTTTTGCCCCGCGTCCCTTAGTGCTGTCGCGATCTGCTCGGCGAAATGATCCGTGCCTTTGTTGAAGAAGTAAAAGCGATCATTGTTGTTGGTAAAGTGCGGGTCCGACAAGTGCAGGATCTCGAACATGTCAACCCTCGCTGGATGTGCCGTATGAAGTGATCTCAGTTGCAAGAGCGTCCCCTGCACATGGTAATGGCTATGGCGACGAGCCGCGGATCGACTTCGCACTGCCGGTCACCGCCAAAATCGCGGCTTGCTAGGCAGCAACCTTGATTATCCAATACACGTAGGCGTTCCTGGGCCTGCTCTCGTGATCGCCGCCTGTAACCGAATGGGCGTGTTCGCCACTAGCGTCCGTGGTTACGTCCACCATTTTGTGCCTCCCGTACCGGCAACGGTAGACCTGTCGTCTCAACCTTGGTATGCGGCAAATTGCCGCGGATCGTACGTTCAGGTTGACCGGGTCGATTTCGTGTGATTCACCAACTCGACGGATTGACGTATGAAAAACTGCGCGCTCGATGGGGGGCATCGTACGCCGCGCGGCTTGACGTACGCCGCGCGGCTTGACGACAGCCCGGACGGAAGAGTACGGACGAACCTATGCCCCTTTATCTCGTACGCTGGCCCGGCCCGCGCGCCTCGATCATCCGAGCTGCCGACGAAGAAGAGCTCATGGAGAAGATCCACGAGGTCGATACGCCCGGGCAGTGCACCTGGTCGGTCTATCCCGACGAGTTGTGGATCGACTTCGCGCTCCCGATCAAGGCCAAGGTCGAGGAGCAGCATCCGGGCCGCTGCGCGCCGACGAAAACAAGATCACCGAGGTGAGCGCATTTCTCTGCCGTGAGCTCCAGGTATCGGTGCCGAACAGCGACACGGGGACATGATGGAGGACGCGGTCCTCAGGGGCGCGTTCCCGACGACGGCGGCGGTATTCGACGATGGCAGCACGAAGGGCGAGGAAACACCGAGCCTCGATCGGCTGCGTGAGGCGATCGCGCAAGACCTCATCGACCACGACCGCGCGACGGCGCTCGACGGCGCGAAGCTCGGTTCCGATCTCAAGCTCAAAACGGACGACGATCTGGATCTTCAGGCGGCTCGAGGAAGGTTCGTTTGTCGAAGTGCCGCCAACAAACGTTCATCGAGTTTCTGCGCGGGGATTTTGCGCTCGAGCGGGAGCGCGAGGGGTACGTGCGGGTTTGTCAGGTGGAAGTGGTGCTCGAGGAAGCCGAGCCGATCGAGGCGCGCATCGATCGCTGGGCGCGCTTCCCGACGGAGAAGGATTGGGAGGATTCGCGCCGCCTATAGCGCGCGCGAGTTCATGAAGAGCGAGGCCGAAGCGCCCGCTGCCGCCGAGGGTATGCTCGACGCGGCCGCGCGGTTCATGGACAGGCGAAGGACGCGCTTCAGTGGGAGCCGGACGAAGCGGACTACGTGCGAGCGGGCGACGCCATCGACGCCAAGGCGGGCGAACCGATCTTCACCGGCGACGACGACTGAGCGGCGGGCGCGCGCGGCGGCGCGACGCGTCGAAGGTCCGATAATTCGAGCGTTACGTCAACCCGGCGATTTCGCGTCGGGACGAGGGGCCCGCCGCCGACGCCGATCCGGCCTGGGTTCCAAACTGTCAACGGTCAGGCTGAACAAGGTATGGCCGTCTCGGACGACTCGCCTCCGGCCAGCCCGAGCGAATGCTCAAGCTCATCCGCGAGCTGCGCTCTCTGACCGTGCAGGTCGCCAAAGATGCGTCGGGCAAGGAACCCCGGATGCACTTCGATCAGGGCGGCCGTGTTCATGCGGGCAACTTGGTCAGGACGATCCTGACCATCTTCTCCTCGTTCGCACGCACGTCCACTGTGAGGTCCGTCCGCGCGTAGCCGACGGCGCTTGCGCCGACGACATGGGAGCCTGGCTTGACCGCCAGGATGTTGCCGCCCTGCTGTTCCTGGTCGAGGAAATACGTTACGCCCTGCGCTGCGACGGGCTCCACGTTGACTATCAGCTTGGCGAGCTTGGGATGTAACCGAAGCCGCCAGGTCACCACGTCGTCGGTCTCGCTCAGCTCGATCTCGTCGCTGTACGGCTCGAACTCCGCGCCCTTCACCGCGAGCGGATGCTTGCCCGGCAACAGCTCGACTTGCCGCTGCCCGTCGGGGATGCGCTTGTTGTCGATATAGATCTCGGCATTCGCGACGTGCGTGTCGCCCCCTGCGGCGAGGGTGGCCGCGCCCGTGCCCTCCATCTCGAGCTGCAGTTGGAGCCTGACCAGTTTGCGCGTGAGCTTGACGTCGACGCGGGCCTCCGCGCCGAAGCGCGCGTCGATTTGACGCACTTCCTGGCGGTAGCCGGGCGCGCCGACGCTGATCACAGGGAAGCCGCGCGCGATCATGTCGCCAGAGCGCACCGACCGCTCTCCAATGGAAACCGTCAGTCCGTCGACATCGGGCGGCGCCACGTTCACCGCTAGCCGGATGTTCGATCGCAGATAGAGCAACCTGAGGTACACGTACCCGCCGGCAGCAATGGCGGCGCCTCCCAGCAACACGCGGCCCAGCGGCACCGACGCATCGGCGAAGGTCGGTCGATAGATCTCGTACGCGAGCCCGGCGGCGCCGACCGCCGACGCCAGAAGGGCCTCCATACGCGTGATCCAACCCGGACGCATCGGCAGCGCCACCGCGAGCATGCCACCACCCGCGAGCGCGACCAGGAACAGGTCGAGCGCGATCTGCACCGGCAGCAGGCGCGTCCACAAGAACCACGCGGCAAGAGCGAGCAGCGCCGCCACCGCGCTCCAGCCGCCGGCGCCGACGCCGCGCGCGTTCGGTGGCGGCGCGCTCATGCGCGGCGAAGGCGCGGTGGGATAGCCCACCTCGCCCTCATCGGAGCCGTCCTCGTCGTCGCGTTGATAGAGCGCCCACACAATCTGCACCTGCGCATCCTCATTGAATCGCTTCGCGATCGCGTTGAGCAGTTCCACGTCGGAGATGCCCGTCGCTGCCGCGAGCTTCTGCAGCATGGCCGTCGCCGCGGTTCGGTCCGAGCGCATCTTGGAATCGCACCAGGCCAGATCGATCGCGCCTGAAATGCCGGCCTCCTCGAGCTTGGCCACTTTCTCCTCGTTGAACGCGGTAAACAGCAGGGCCTCGTCGATCCAGGCCAAGATGAGTCGCTTGTCGAAGTTCGTGTTGCGCAGCAGCTTGAGCGGGTCGGCCATGGCCATGCCGAGCGCGCTGGTGATGCCTTCTTCACCGAGGCGATCTTCCGCGTCGGCATCGATTCCGCGGAGCTTGGAGAGCGGTACCAACCGCCGTTGCGGATCGCTCACCGTGCGCTGCGACCACAGCCGGCGCACGGCTTCGTCGATCAACGACGCTACGTAGCGCGGCGACATTCCAGCGACGAAGTAGAACGCGCCGGGTCCCCACGAGCCTTCGCCTTTCGGCGGCTCGCCGCCGTTCCACGTCCAGATCAGCGCGACTACGGCGCCCATCACGGGTCCGAGCGCCAGCGTGACTACCGCCCACATCGCGGAGCCGCTCGTGATGTCGCGCCGCATGGCGCGCTGGCCAAGGTAGAGCAGGACATAGACGTATGCGCCCGTGAGCGCGTAGCGCGCGCCGCGCAGAGTCGGCTCGGTGAGCTTCGAGAGCGAGTCCCTCGACAAGAATTCGAACGCTGCGACGCCGAGGAGCACGGCGAGCAGAGCCGGCAAGCCGAGCCGGATCGCGAGCGCGTCGGGCGCGAAGTCGCGATCGGCGGCCGCGCGCGCGCGCATGAGGATCCATTTGAAGCGGCGGCGCTCCTCCTGCTCCTCCATCGTCTGGGCACACTCGCCGTGTTCGCGCTCGACGCGCTGGAAGACGACGCGCCGCCGTTCGAGGTGCAGGTAGATCGCATGGCGCGCGATCAGCAGCGCCGGCACCAACGCCAGAGCCCAACCCCAGCGGTTGGTCACGAGCATCTCGGCGACCGCGGCGGCGCCGATAATGGAGCCGCCGATGAAGAAGTAGCTCAGGCTCGCAGTTAGCCGTCCCTTGCTGGCGCGCCAATCGGGAGACATTCGCAAAAACACGCCGAGTGCATACAGCGTGGCACCGACTACGAGGCAAGAGGCCAACCAGTGGTTCAAGAAAAAGCCGCAACCTCCCGCAAGCTGCTCGATCATCCCGGCTCCTGTCTCGTGAGAATCGAGTAGCACGCCGTCAAAACCATTCTTTGGCGCGCGCGCCGAATAGACTTCGTTGACCGAGGAGCTCGAGGGAGAGCAGCGCGGTCGCGTTCCAACCGGTGGCGTCGTGCGTCCAATAGAATGCCGGCGTGAGGCGCACCAAACCGTGATATTGAGCGTCGTCGCCGGCCCTCACTTTGGCGAAGCTCAAGTAGATGGGAAAGACGGCGCCGATGCGCGCTTGATCGCCGGCGGGCGTATTACTCGTCCACCGAAAGGACAAACCGCCCGACCCGCGCCAGATCTGTTTGCGCCAATCGACCCAAC
>Ga0070741_10003101_pt1 | contig 42178 bp, 42 predicted proteins | sample Coa_R1_4_FD_66440 | JGI IMG/M metagenome (GOLD analysis project Ga0070741, IMG submission 66440) | Surface soil microbial communities from Centralia Pennsylvania, which are recovering from an underground coalmine fire - Coalmine... | ecosystem: Environmental > Terrestrial > Soil > Unclassified ... | reverse complement strand
GGTGACCTCGTCCTGGACCTCGAATATGTCGGTCAGTTCGCGATCATAGCGCTCGGCCCAGAGATGGGCGCCGGTCTCCGCGTCGATCAGCTGCCCGGTGATGCGGACGCGGTTGCCGGCCTTGCGGATCGAGCCTTCCAGCACCGAGCGGACGCCCAGTTCCCGGCCGACCGTGCGGATGTCGATGTGTCGGCCCTTGTAGGCAAAGGTCGAGTTGCGCGCGATCACCATCAGCCCGGCGATCTTCGACAGGTCGGTGATGATGTCCTCGCTGATCCCGTCGGAGAAATATTCCTGTTCCGGGTCGCCCGACATGTTGTTGAAAGGGAGGACCGCGATCGACGGCGTCTCGCGCTTCGCCTTTGCCGGGACCGCGGCCTCGGCCGGCTTTGCCGGAGCCGAACCGTTCCCCGGCTTCCATTTCCAGATGCGCACCGGCCGGTCGATGTTCTTCACCTGAACCTCGCCGCCGTCCTCGAACTTCACCTCGATCCGGGTGCCGATGCTTTCGTTGACGATCGAGGCGATGCAGATGCCGCCGGGCTCGGCGAGCGGCTCCAGCCGGGCGGCGATGTTGACGCCGTCGCCGTAGATGTCGTCGCCGTCGATGATGATGTCGCCGAGGTTGATGCCGATCCTGAGCGTGATCGGTGGCCCGGATTCGGCGGGCGCGGTTCGCTGCACCGCCAGCGCGCAATTGACGGCATCGACCACGCTCGCGAACTCGACCAGCGTGCCGTCGCCCATCAGCTTGACGATGCGGCCGTTATTCGCGGCGACCGCCGGGTCGAACACCGATTCGCGGTGGCGCTTCAGCGCCGCCAGCGTCCCGGTTTCGTCGCCCGCCATCAGGCGCGAATAGCCCACCACGTCGGACGCGAGGATCGCGGCGAGGCGCCGATTGGTACGGACTTCGGCCATAGGCTATCTCATATGGGATAACCCCGGCCCATTCCAGCGGACGCCTGTGACCCACGACCTCCCCAGCCTCGCCGGCGCCGACTGGCTCAATGCCCCGGCGGCGCAGCGCGTCTTCGACGTCCTCATGGCGGAAGGCGACGAAGTCCGGATCGTCGGCGGCGCGGTGCGGAACGCGCTGCTCGGCCGGACGATGGACGGCGCCATCCTCGACTTTGCCACCACGGCGCTGCCGGAAGCCGTCCTGCGGCAGGCCGCCGCCGCCGGGATCAAGGCGGTGCCGACCGGGATCGAGCACGGCACGGTGACGCTGGTCGTCGACGGCCGCGCCTTCGAGGTGACTACGCTCCGCAGCGACGTCGAGACCGACGGGCGGCATGCGGTCGTCCGCTTCGGGCGCGACTGGCAGGCGGATGCCGAGCGCCGCGACTTCACCATGAATGCACTCTTCGTCGACCGGACCGGCGCGATCCACGATCCCGTCGGCGGCTATCCCGATCTCCTCGCCCGCCGCGTCCGCTTCATCGGCGACCCCGACCGGCGGATCGCCGAGGACCGCCTCCGCGTGCTGCGCTTCTTCCGCTTCCTTGCGGAATACGGCGAAGGCGAGCCGGACCGCGCCGGCATGGCCGCGGTCATTCGCGCCCATGACGACATCCGCGCCCTGTCGCGCGAGCGCATCGCCCAGGAGATGCGGAAGCTGGTCGTCGCGCCCAACGCCCCCGCCGTCCTCGTCCTCATGCAGGATACCGGCGTCCTGCCGGTGGCGCTCGCCGGTGTCGGCTATGTCGGCGTGTTTGCGCGCGTCGCCGGCGTCGAGCAGGCGGCGAAGGCCGCTCCGGCCGTCGCGACCCGGCTCGCCGCCCTCGGCTGCCGCATTATCGAGGACGTCGAACGGCTGACCGAGCGGCTGCGTCTCTCCAATGCGGAGCGCGACCGCATGCTGGCGACCCTTTCCGCCGCATCCGACTTCACGCCCTTTCCGGACGCGATCCGAGCCCGTCAGCTGCTCTATCGGCACGGATCGGAGGCGTTCCGGGACGGCGTCCTGCACGGTTTTGCCTGGAGCACGGCGCCGCCCCCGGCGAAGTGGCGCGAGCTTTTCCATCTGCCGGAACAATGGGTTGCGCCGGTCTTTCCGCTCTCCGGCAAGGACGTCACCGATCTCGGCGTTCCGCGCGGACCGCTTGTCGGCAAGCTATTGAAAGAACTGGAGAATTGGTGGGTCGACCACGACTTCGCCGCGACCGAAAGCGAGCTTCGCGCCCGCCTCCGGCAGATCGCCGCCTCACAGCAGTAACGCCCTCCAACCCTTTGAATTGTCGTGATAAGCGCGTCGTGATATTGCTGCCCATATCGGCTGACCCATATGGCTTGCCATGAAGACCACGATCGACATCACCGACAGCCTTCTCCGCGAAGCGAAGAAGCTTGCGCAGAAGCGCGGCACGACCCTTCGCGCGCTGGTCGAAGAGGGATTGCGACGTGAGGTCCGTGAGACCGCCGGCAAGGCCAAACCCTTCCGATTGCGCGACGCGACCTTCGGAGGTGGCGGGCTGACACCGGAGATGCAGAACGCCGACTGGGAGAAATGGCTTCAGATGATCTACGGGGATCGGAGCGGGTGATCGCCGTCGATACGAATATCCTCGTCTATGCGCACCGCGCGGAGATGCCGCAACATCTGCGGGCAAAGACGAAAGTCACGACGCTCGCCGAAGGATCGTCGGAGTGGGCGATCCCCTGGCCATGCATTCATGAGTTCCTGTCGGCGGTGACCAGGCGGCCAGGGGCGTTCAGAATTCCGACGCCGCTCTCCAAGGCCATATCCCAAGTCGAAGCATGGCAGGAATCGCCGGCCCTCGTTTTGCTCGGTGAAACGCCCTCATATTGGCGGACGCTGCAAGCGATCCTCACCAAAGGTGATGTGACCGGACCCCGCGTTCACGACGCCCGCATCGCCGCGATCTGCCTCGATCACGGGGTCAGCGAATTATGGACCGCGGACCGCGATTTCGGACGCTTCCCCGATCTCAGGGTCGTCAACCCGCTCTTCGCCTGACTGCTACGGCCACTTCACCACCGGCGGCATCGAGGAGAGGATCGCCTCGACGTTCCCGCCGGTCTTCAGGCCGAAGACCGTCCCGCGGTCGTAGAGCAGGTTGAATTCGACGTACCTTCCGCGCCTTACGAGCTGTTCTTCACGGTCGGCCGAGGTCCATGCCGTCGCGAAATTGCGGCGCACCAGCTTCGGATAGATGTCGAGGAAGGCGAGGCCGACGCTTCGCGTGAAGGCGAAGTCCGCCTCCCAGTCGCCGCTGTCGAGCCAGTCGTAGAAGATGCCGCCGATGCCGCGCGGCTCGTTCCGGTGCTTCAGGTGGAAATACTCGTCGCACCAATTCTTGAAGCGCCGGTAGTCGGCGACCTTGTGCGGCTCGCACGCCGCCTTCATCGCGGCATGGAAGTCGATGCTGTCCGGGTCGTCCTGCGTTCGCCGGCGATCGAGCACCGGGGTCAGGTCCGCCCCGCCGCCGAACCAGTGCTTCCGCGTCACCACCATCCGCGTGTTCATGTGGACCGCGGGGACGTTCGGGTTCTGCATGTGCGCGATCAGCGATATGCCGCTTGCCCAGAAGCGCGGATCGTCCTCCGCGCCCGGAATTTCCTTGCGGAACTCGGGCGCGAATTCGCCGAAAACCGTCGAGACATGCACGCCGACCTTCTCGAAGACGCGGCCGTGCATGATCGACATGACGCCGCCGCCGCCGGGCGCTCCGCCGTGATCGGTGCGCTGCCAGGGCGTCTTGACGAAACGGCCGGCCGCCGCCTCGCTTCCCGCGACGCCCCGCGGCAGGTCGTCCTCGATCGCCTCGAAGGCGGCGGTGATCCGGTCGCGGAGCGTGCTGAACCAGGCGGACGCGCGGTCCTTGGCCGCGTTGAGGTCGTGGGCGCTGATCGGGGTGTGAATGGTCATCCCATGTCCTTCCAAAAGGCTCGGCGGTCGCCGGCCTTCTAGCAGCGTAGTTGGCAGAATAGCTTGATTTGCCGCAAGGACGGCGAATGCGGCGGTGCGCGGCGGTCGTCTGGCTATCCCGGCCTCGGATATTGCTCGCCCGTGAACAGGCGATGATAGGCCACCGCGATGCCGACCAGCGCCGCCGCGCCGATCGCGACCGGCGCCGCGAGGTACCACCACGAAGCATGCCCGAGGATGACGAGGATCGGGTTGGCGCCCGCCGGCGGGTGAACCGTGCCGGTGAGGCGCATGACGACAATCGCCAGCCCGACGCCGACCGCCATCGCGGCGTAGGTTGGCCCGAGGAGAAACATCGCAAGCAGCCCGACGCCGGCCGAAAGCACGTGTCCGCCGATCACGTTCTGCGGCTGGGCGAACGGGCTCTGCGGCGCGCTGAACAAAAGGACGCAGCTCGCCCCGAAGGGCGGCACGATCAGCACCATGTCCGCCGCCGTGGCAAACAGCCCAAGAATGCCGATCGCGACGAACCCGCCGAGCCCGGCGGCGAGCGTGTCGCGCGCCGGCCGCGCGGCGAGCGCCGGCAGGAACTGCGCCGCCGCCCGGCGCGTCGCGGCCGTCGCGCCGCGTATCGGGTTGTCCATGTCGTTCCGATCCGGGTTTAGACTGAAGGCCACCAGAACCTAGGTGTCCTATGCTCAATCTCCACTACGGGCGCAACGGTCCTTCCGTGGCGCCCATGCCGTCTTTTAGGCGGTCAAGAAGAGTTTTCGCTGCGCCTGCCAACAGCCCTCCTGGCGCACGGCGCAAGTACTCGGTCGCAGCGGCACGAGCGGTTATTACGTCACCGTTCGCGGCGGCTTGGTCGGCGAGCATGTAGACTTTGTCGACTAGGCTCGCGTTGATATCAGCGGCCTTCACAGCGAAAGGCAGGGCCTCGGAATAGCGGTGACCGCCTGCAAGGGCTTCTGCCAAGTCAGCGTAAGCATGGGCGTAATTGGGATCGAGTTCGATCGCCTTCTTGTATTCGGCAATGGCACCTTCGATGTCGCCTTTTTCGGCGAGGCGATTACCGAGATTGTTGTGCGGCAGAGCGAATTTCGGGTTAAGTTCGATTGCCTTCTTGTATTCGTCAATAGCTCCTTCGATGTCGCCTTTTCCAGCGAGGACGTTGCCGAGGCTGTTGTGCGGTGAGGCAAATTTGGGATCGAGTTCAATAGCTTTTTCGTATTCGGCAATAGCTCCTTCGATGTCGCCTTTTTCGGCCAGGCGATTACCGAGGTTGTTATGCGGAGACGCGTATTTTGGATCGAGTTCGATCGCCTTCTTGTATTCGGCAATGGCTCCTTCGACATCGCCTTTTCTAGCGAGGACGTTGCCGAGGCTGTTGTGTGGCGAAGCGTATTTTGGGTCGAGTTCAATAGCTTTTTCGTATTCGGCAATGGCGCCTTCGATGTCGCCTTTTTCGGCGAGGCGATTGCCGAGATTGTTGTGCGGCAGAGCGTATTTTGGATCGAGTTTGATCGCCTTCTTGTATTCGGCAATGGCGCCCTCGATGTCACCTTTGTCGGCGAGACGGTTGGCGAGATTATTTCGCGGCACCGCGTCTTTCCTATCGAGTTCGATTGCCTTTCGGAATTCGGCTATCGCGCGTTCGACGTCGCCAGCATCGCCTAGCACAAGACCCAAGCCATTGTGTGGTCGTGCGAATTTGGGGTCGAGATCAATCGAGGCATTTAAGGCTTTCTCCGCTGATTCAAAATCCTTTCGTTTCCAATAGATGCTGCCGATCAAATTGAACGCGAACTTACTATCGGGATGGCCGTCTAAAATCATCTTCTTCGCTAACATCAAGGCTTTGTCGGGATCGGTGGCAAAATACGACGATGCAACAACGTACGGATCAACGATATTGAGCACATCTTCTGCGGCAAGCGCGAAGTAGGGTTGTTCGAATTTATCTCCCATCGCGCCGATATCGACGAATCGCTGCGGTTGGCTCACACGAAGTCGCAACGCGAGCCATTCCTTCCTGCACGCCATCTCGGCGCGGGATTGGGCAAAAGCTTGTGGAACTTCGCCAAGGTTGGAAGGGTCCTGCTTCGTAGCCGATGGGACACAGACGAGTTCTCCTGTTATGGCGGTGTCGTAGATACCAAGGAAGTTCCTCACGAGTTCGGTAACCGAGGCGAGCGAAACGCCGATCTCTGGAACCTCAACATTGAGTGAAGCTGAGTTCAAAGAAACAATCGTCGTGTTCTTCGCTTTCGAGGCAGCCGCTTGAATCGTTCCGATTGCATCAAGAAGACGCGAAGTAACCACCTCTTCTGAATAGCCCAGCGATTTGAATGCGTCCGGAACGTGGATGGGCCCGATAGTCACACGCTTAGTCCAAAGCTCGTCCGCAACGATGAGGACGAGCACAACAAGAGCGCCGAAAAAAACGAGACTGAGAGCAAGGCTCCTGACCTGGGAGATGAAGTCGACTACCTTGGCAAACGAACTGTCTGGCGGGCGTTGGTCCGATTGCGCAGTCAAAGTCACCGGACCGTATTGAACCGAAAGGTTCTCCAGTCGGTACGGTTGACTTGGCCCGATCTCCCGATGAGCCCGCTTCGCCATTTGCCCCACCCGGACTGCCAGTCTAGGTTGAGATCGCTATCGAGGCAATCAAAGTCGTGGGGCAATGCCGGCACGTCTGACGTTTGTCGTGGCCTCGGGCGCCGGCGGAGATGGCCGGTTCCTCCTCCCTAATAGCAAGGAGGACGGGATGCGCGATCAAGGCGGGCGCTCAGGAATTCCAGAATCCTGGCTGCCTCCAACTGAGACCCAGCCTACTTCTTCTTCGCCGCTTTCGCTTTGAACTTCGCCGCCTCCTCGGAGCCGCTTGTGGCGTTGCCGGCGCTGTAGGAATGGGCGCCGGTGCCGGCGAGCCTGCCCTTGTCGACGATCAGGTACTCCTCGCGGATCGGCCTTCCCTCGAACCAGCATTCGAGGATCTCGCGCGTCCCCGCCGCGTAGCGCGCTTGGGCCGAGAGCGAGGTGCCCGAGGTGTGCGGCGTCATGCCGTGATGCGGCATCGTGCGCCACGGGTGATTGCGCGGCGCCGGCTGCGGGAACCAGACATCGCCGGCATAGCCGGCGAGCCGCCCGCTCTCCAGCGCCTTGGCCACGTCCTCGCGGTTGACGATCTTCCCGCGCGCCGTGTTGATGAGGTAGGCGCCGCGCTTCATCGTGCGCAGCAGCTTGGCGTTGAAGAGATTCTCCGTCTCCGGGTGGAGCGGCGCGTTGATCGTCACCACGTCGCAATGCGGGACCATGTCCGCCGCGCTCGGGTGGAAGGTGAGGCCGAGCTCCTGCTCGACCTCTGCCGGCAGGCGGTGACGGTCGGTGTAGTGGAGCTTCACGTCGAACGGCTTCAGCCGACGGAGCACGGCGAGGCCGATGCGGCCGGCGGCCACGGTGCCGACATGCATGCCTTCGAGGTCGTATTCGCGCATGGCGCAGTCGGCGATATTCCAGCCGCCTTTCACCACCCACTGCCAGGAGGGAATGTAGTTCCTGACCAGCCCGAGGATCATCATCACCACGTGCTCGGCGACGCTGATCGAGTTGCAATAGGTGACTTCGGCGACGGTGATGCCCGCCGCCATCGCGGCCGAGAGGTCGACGTGGTCGGAGCCGATGCCGGCGGTGATCGCAAGCTTCAGCTTCGGCGACTTTGCGATCCGTTCCGCGGTGATGTAGGCCGGCCAGAACGGCTGCGAGATGACGATGTCGGCGTCGACCAGTTCCCTCTCGAGGACCGAGTTGGGGCCGTCCTTGTCCGACGTCACGACCAGCTTGTGGCCGCCCGCCTTCAGGAATTTCTTCAGGCCGAGCGCGCCGGAAACGCTGCCGAGCAGCTGGCCCGGCTTGAAGTCGATCGCCTTCGGCGTCGGCAGCGTCTGGCCGTTCGGATAGCGCTCGAGCTTCGGGATATCGTCGCGGGCATATTTCCGCGGCATGCCGTCGACCGGGTCGTCGTAAAGAACGCAAACCACCTTCGCCATTTTGGTCCCCTCCCGTGTTTGCTGGGCGGAGAATAGTCCGGCGTGCCGCCGCTGTCTCGCCGCCTCACTCTCCGGCGAGCCTTTCTTTTGCCGGAACAGGGTGATAGGCCGTTTGGCGCATCAACGGATACGAGTCGTTTCACCCCTGCCGGGCGCGTTTGGCATGGGCGTGAGGCCTGCCGCTTCAGCATCTGCCCCGCCAATGGTTCGCTTCTTCGAGACCCTCATCGATACGTTTCGCCGGCACGATGAATCGATGCCGCCGCGGAACCTGTGGCGGTTCTACTGGCACTACACCAGGCAGGTGTGGCCGGCGCTCGCCGCCCTCATGGTGGTCGGCCTGTTCGTCTCGCTGATCGAAGTCTCGATCTTCCGCTATGTCGGCTCGATCGTCGATCTCCTCAAGAACACGACGCCCGAGCGGGTCCTTGCCGATTACGGCTGGACGTTCGCCTGGATGGCGTTCGTCGTCGCGATCGCGCGCCCGGTCGCGACTATCCTGCACGACCTGCTCGTCCAGCAGACGCTTGCCCCGTCCTTCACCAATCTCGTCCGCTGGCAGACGCACCGCTATGTGCTCCGCCAGACCGTCGGCTTCTTCACCAACGATTTCGCCGGCCGCATCGCCTCGAAAATCATCCAGACCGGGCCGGCCCTCCGCGAATCGGTGGTCCAGGTCTGCGACGCGCTCTGGTTCGTCACGATCTACTCGGTGAGTTCGCTCATCCTCTTCGGCCAGATCGACCTCTGGCTGACGGTCCCGCTCGCCGTCTGGATCGTCATTTTCGTCCTGGTCCTCACCTATTTCGTGCCGCGCATCCGCAAGCGCTCGGTGATCGTCTCCGAGGCGCGCTCGATGCTGACCGGGCGGATCGTCGACAGCTACACCAACATCCAGACGGTGAAGCTCTTCGCGCACACCGCGCGCGAGGACGAATATGCGCGCGACGCGGTCGCCGACCACCTCGAGAAGTTCCGCAACTCGACCCGGCTGATCACCGCCATGTCGAGCACGGTCGTCATCATGAACGGCCTCCTCATCGGCGGCACGACGGCGCTTGCGGTCTATCTCTGGGCGCACGGCGCGCTGACCCTCGGCGCGCTCACCATCGCCAGCGGTCTCGCCATCCGCATCGCCACCATGTCCGGCTGGATCATGTGGACCTCGATCGGCATCTTCGACAATGTCGGCGCGGTGCAGGAAGGCATGGAGACGATCGCGCGCCCGCAGGACCTGGTCGACCGGCCGGACGCCGTCCCGCTCAAGGTCGAGAAGGGCGAAATCCGCTTCGACCGCGTCAGCTTCCACTACGGCCGGAAGAGCGGCGTCATCGACGACCTCTCGCTCACCATCAGGCCCGGCGAGAAGGTCGGGCTGGTCGGCCGCTCGGGCGCCGGCAAGTCGACGCTGGTCAACCTGCTTCTGCGCTTCTACGACATCGAGAGCGGCCGCATCCTGATCGACGGGCAGGACATCGCGTCGGTGACGCAGGATTCGCTCCGCAGCCAGATCGGCCTGGTCACCCAGGACACCTCGCTGCTCCACCGCTCGATCCGCGACAACGTCCTCTACGGCAAGCCCGAGGCGGGCGACCCGGCGATGATCGAGGCGATCCGCCAGGCACATGCGGCCGAATTCGTCCCCGGCCTCTCCGACCATTACGGCCGCACCGGCTTCGACGCCCATGTCGGCGAGCGCGGCGCCAAGCTTTCCGGCGGCCAGCGCCAGCGCGTCGCGATCGCCCGCGTCCTCCTCAAGGATGCGCCGATCCTCGTCCTCGACGAGGCGACGAGCGCGCTCGATTCGGAGGTCGAGGCGGCGATCCAGGAGAGCTTCCACCGCCTGATGAAGGGCAAGACCGTCATCGCCATTGCGCACCGGCTCTCCACCATCGCGGCAATGGACCGGCTGGTCGTGCTTGACCGGGGGAGGGTGGTCGAGACCGGCAGCCATCTCGAATTGCTGCGCCGGGACGGGCTCTATGCCTCGCTCTGGCGGCGGCAGTCGGGCGGCTTTCTCGGCACCGACCAGGAGAACTCGGTCGAGGCGGCCGAATAGAGGGGCAAGGGTGGCGGCCGGGCTGCGCCCGCCCCACATCCGGCCTTGGCCATCCCGCCGGTGCGGGAAGGTTTCGACGCCTGCAGAAGCAAGCCGCCGCCGGCGGCAGGGAATTGGAAATTCGCCCTTGTATCGTTTCTTTGAAAAACGGGTCGATCCGTATCCGCAGGAGGAGCCCGGCATCCCGCCGAAAGGTTTCGTCGCGTTCTGCTGGTACTACACGCGCCCCTTCGCGCCGTGGATCGCCCTCATGGGGGTGCTCACCGCCGCGATTTCGCTGATCGAGTTGTTCTTCTTCGGCTTCATCGGCGACATCGTCGACTGGCTGGGCAAGGCCGACCGCGCGACTTTCCTCGCCGACCACGGCCTCTGGCTGATCGGCATGGCCGCCGTCGCCCTCCTCGTCTTTCCCGGCCTCAGCCTCGTCCAGTCGTTCCTCAAGCACCAGACGCTCTACGGCCCCTATCCGATGCGTATCCGCTGGCAGGCGCATCGCTACATCCTCGGCCAGAGCCTCGCCTTCTTCCAGAACGACTTCGCCGGCCGCATCTCGCAGAAGCTGATGCAGACCTCGCTCGCCGTGCGCGAGTCGGTGCTGACCCTCCTCGACGTTCTCGTCTATGTCGTGGTCTATTTCGCCGGCGCCGTGGCGATGGTGGCGAGCGCCGACCTTTGGCTCGCGGTTCCGCTCCTCGCCTGGCTTGCCCTCTATATCGGCGTGCTCGTCTATTTCGTGCCGCGGCTCCGCGACGTGTCGGTGCTGCAGTCCGATGCGCGCGCCGTGATGACCGGGCGCATCGTCGACAGCTACACCAACATCCAGACGGTGAAGCTCTTCGCCCATACGCAGCGCGAACGCGAATATGCCCGCGACGCGATGGACCTGTTCCTCGGCACCGTGACCAGCCAGATGCGGCTGGTGACCCAGCTTGTCGTCGTCATCCAGGTCATCAACTCGCTCCTCCTCGTCGGGGTTGCCGGCATCGGCATCTTCGCCTGGCTGGGGGATGCGGTCAGCCTCGGCGCGATCGCGGTGGCGGTCGCCCTGGTCATGCGCATCAGGGCAATGTCGAGCTGGATTCTCTGGGAGGTCGCCGGCCTCTTCGAGAACATCGGCACGGTCCAGGACGGCATCACGACGCTCGCCCAGCCGCGCGCGGTCCCCGACCTTCCCGGCGCCGGCGAACTGGTCGTGCGCCGCGGCGAGATCGAGTTCCAGTCGGTCGCCTTCCACTACGGGCGTGCCGCCGGCGGCGTCATCGAGGAGGTTTCGCTGCGGATCAGGCCCGGCGAAAAGGTCGGGCTGGTCGGCCGCTCGGGCGCCGGCAAGTCGACGCTGGTCAACCTGCTTCTGCGCTTCTACGACCTCGAAAAGGGCCGCATCCTGATCGACGGGCAGGACATTGCCGCGGTGACGCAGGAATCGCTCCGCCGCCAGATCGGCATGGTGACGCAGGACACTTCGCTGCTTCACCGCTCGGTCGGCGACAACATCCGCTATGGCCGGCCCGAGGCGGGCGAGGCCGAGATCGAGGAGGCGGCCCGCCTCGCCCATGCCGACGAATTCATCCCCGGCCTCGTCGATCCGAAGGGCCGCAGGGGCTTTGCAGCGCATGTCGGGGAGCGCGGCGTCAAGCTTTCCGGCGGCCAGCGCCAGCGCGTCGCCATCGCCCGCGTGCTTCTCAAGGACGCGCCGATCCTCATCCTCGACGAGGCGACCAGCGCGCTCGATTCGGAGATCGAGGCGGCGATCCAGGAATCGCTCTACCGGCTGATGCAGGGCAAGACGGTGATCGCCATCGCGCACCGCTTGTCGACGATTGCGGCGATGGACCGGCTGGTCGTTCTCGACCGCGGCAGGGTGGTGGAGGACGGGGCCCACGACGAATTGCTCCGCCGCGGCGGGCTCTATGCCGACCTCTGGCGCCGGCAGTCGGGCGGGTTCCTCGTCCTCGACGAGCCGGCCGCGGCCGCCGAGTAGGCTTCCCCGGGGGGTGGCGGGCCGTCGAAGCGCGGAACTCAGGCTTTCCGCGACAATGTGCGCATTTCTTGGCCCAACCCTAGACAAGGGCTAGGAGCGCTCGCTAAACAGTCCGCGGCCCGCAGACGCTAGGTGCGGGCCGGATTCGTTAGACCGACCCCGGGGAGCGGTTTTGGCCACCAGCGACACCGCCGATCATGGCGAGCCGACGCGGCGCGACTTTCTCTACATAGCCACGGGTGCGGTGACCGCCGTCGGGACGGCGCTGGTCGCCTGGCCCATCGTCGACCAGATGAATCCCGACGCGGCGGCGCTGGCTTTGGCCACGATCGAGGTTGATATCGCCTCGGTCACGCCGGGCATGTCGCTGACGGTCAAGTGGCGCGGCAAGCCGGTCTTCATCCGCAACCGCACGCCCGAGGAGATCGAGGCGGCGAAGGCGGTGCCGCTTTCCGAACTGAAAGACCCGGTCGCCCGCAACGAGAACGTGCCGGCCACCGCCAATGCCACCGACGCCAACCGCGCCGCCAAGGACAAGGAGAACTGGCTGGTCATGGTCGGCATCTGCACCCATCTCGGCTGCGTGCCGCTCGGCCAGCAGGGCGACTACGGCGGCTGGTTCTGCCCGTGCCACGGCTCGCAATACGACACCGCCGGCCGCATCCGCAAAGGGCCGGCGCCGGAGAACCTGGCGATCCCGAAATATGCGTTCATCTCCGATACCGTGCTGCGGATCGGCTAGGCCGGGGCGAGGGCAACATGGACGGACATTCGACCTACCAACCCAAGAGCGCGGCCGCGCGCTGGCTGGAAAGCCGGCTGCCGGTTCTCGGCCTCGTACATTCCTCCTTCATCGTCTACCCGACGCCGCGCAACCTCAACTACTGGTGGAATTTCGGCGCCATCCTGACCTTCATGCTGGCGGCCCAGATCGTCACCGGCATCGTGCTCGCCATGCACTACACGCCGGAAGCCACGCTCGCGCTCAATTCGACCGAAGCGATCATGCGCGACGTCAACTACGGCTGGCTGCTGCGCTATCTGCACTCGAACGGCGCCTCGCTCTTCTTCTTCGCCGTCTACATCCACATCTTCCGCGGCCTCTATTACGGCTCGTACAAGGAGCCGCGCGAGGTGCTGTGGATCCTCGGCGTCATCATCCTGCTCCTCATGATCGCGACCGCCTTCATGGGCTATGTGCTGCCCTGGGGGCAGATGTCGTTCTGGGCGGCGACGGTCATCACCAACCTCTTCTCCGCCATCCCGCTGGTCGGCAGGGCGATCACGACCTGGCTGTGGGGCGGCTTCGCCGTCGATAACCCGACCCTCAACCGCTTCTATTCGCTCCACTACCTGCTGCCGTTCATGATCGCCGGCGTGGTCGTCCTGCATATCTGGGCGCTGCATGTGCCGGGCAACGGCAACCCCACCGGCGTCCCGGTGAAGAGCAAGCAGGACACGGTGCCCTTCCACCCGTACTACACGGTGAAGGACTTCTTCGGTCTCGTCGTCTTCCTCGTCCTCTTTGCCTGGGTGGTCTTCTGGATCCCCAACTTCATGGGCCATGCCGACAACTACATCCCGGCGAACCCGCTGAAGACGCCGGCCCACATCGTGCCGGAATGGTATTTCCTGCCGTTCTACGCGATCCTCCGCTCGATCCCGGACAAGCTCCTCGGCGTCATCGCGCTCTTCGCCGCCATCGCGGTCCTCGTCTTCGTGCCCTGGCTCGATACGTCGCGGGTGCGCTCCGCGACCTACCGCCCGCTCTACCGCCAGTTCTTCTGGATCTTCGTGGTCGTCGCGATCCTGCTCGGTTATCTCGGCTCGCAGCCGCCGGAAGGCGTCTATGTCGTCCTCTCGCGCATCTGCACGGCCTATTACTTCATCCACTTCCTCATCATCCTGCCGGTGATCGGACTGATCGAGCGGCCGAAACCGCTGCCCGCCTCGATTACCGAGTCGGTGCTGGCGAAGGTCGGCACTCCCGCAGCCGCCGCGGCGAAGGGCTAGGTCCGATGACCCGCGTCCGCCTCTTCCTCGCGCTTGCCTTCGCCATCGGCGCCGTCACGCCGCTCGCCGCGGAGGAGGCGCCCGCCGCCGCCAACCCGACCAGCTTCCCACTGAAGGAGCCGGAGCCGCAGCGCTGGCCGTTTGCCGGATTTTTCGGCCGCTACGACCAGGCCCAGCTGCAGCGCGGCTTCCAGGTCTACAAGGAAGTCTGCTCCAACTGCCATTCGCTGAAACTGGTGGCTTTCCGGCACCTCGCCGAGGAGGGCGGCCCCGGCTTCACCGAGGAGCAGGTGAAGGCGCTCGCCGCAACCTACAAGGTCCCCGATGGTCCGAACGACGCCGGCGACATGTTCGAGCGTCCCGGCCGGCCTTCGGATCATTTCCCGAGCCCGTTCCCGAACGAGCAGGCCGCCGCGGCCGCCTATAACGGCGCCGCTCCGCCCGACCTGTCGCTGATGGCCAAGGCTCGCGCCGCCGAGCGCGGTCCGCTCCTCACCATCCTCGACTTCTTCACGCAGTACCAGGAGGCCGGGCCGGACTACATCCACGCCCTGCTTACCGGCTTCAACGAGACGCCGCCGCCCGGGCTGAAGGTGCCGGACGGCACCTATTACAATCCGTATTTCCTCGCGGCGCCGTCGATCGCGATGCCGCCGCCGCTCACTGACGGGCAGGTCAACTACGCCGACGGCTCGCCGCAGACGGTCGACCAGTATGCGCGCGACGTCGCCGCCTTCCTGATGTGGGCGGCCGAGCCGCACCTGGTCGCGCGGAAGCGCGTCGGCTTCGAGGTCCTCATCTTCCTCCTCGTCTTCGGCGGGCTCATGTACCTGACCAAGCGCAAGGTCTGGTCGAACGTCGCGCATTAGACGGAAGGCGTCGCGCGGCCTGCCGCCCCTTATCGTTTCGCTCTCGTCGTCCTCTGCGGAACGCGGTGGATCGATCGAAGGCAGGCACGGCCCGATGACCGGGCCGGCCCGGGGGTGGCTCCGGCCCGCTCGCCGTCATGCCGACAGGGTCGGTCGCTTCGGCCCCGGCGTGCTATAGCGAGGGAAGCACTTACCCACCAACATGACCGCGGCATTCCTCGGCATCATCGGCGGCTCCGGCGTCTACGACATTCCCGGCCTCGAAGCGGCGGAGTGGCGGAGCGTCACCGGCCCGTGGGGCGAGCCTTCCGACGCGATCCGCACCGGACGGATCGGCAAGACTCGCGTCGCCTTTCTTCCGCGCCACGGCCGCGGCCACCGTTATTCGCCGACCGACATCAACTACCGCGCCAATATCGACGCGCTGAAGCGGATCGGCGTGACCGATCTCGTCTCGATCTCCGCGGTCGGGTCGCTGAAGGATGACCTCGCGCCGGGCACGTTCGTCCTCGTCGACCAGTTCATCGACCGGACCTTTGCCCGCGCCAAGAGCTTCTTCGGCGCGGGCTGCGTCGCGCATGTCTCGATGGCCCGACCGGTCAGCCCGCGTCTCGTCGCGCGGATCGCTGCCGCCGGCGAGGCCGAGGGCATCGGTTGCCGCCGCGGCGGCACCTATGTCGTGATGGAGGGCCCGCAGTTCTCCTCGCTCGCCGAGTCGGAACTCTACCGCTCGTGGGGCGCCTCGGTGATCGGGATGACCAACATGCCGGAGGCGAAGCTCGCCCGCGAGGCCGAGATTTCCTACGCGACGGTGGCCATGGTGACCGATTACGATTCGTGGCATCCGGGCCACGATGCGGTCGATGTCGCGGCGGTCGTCCGCGTGCTCGCGAAGAACCGCGACCGCGTCCAGCGGCTGGTGGCGCGGCTCGCCCGCGACTTTCCCGCCGAGCACGAGCCCTGTCCGATCGGCTCCGACCGCGCCCTCGACAACGCGATCATGACCGCGCCGGGCGCGCGCGATCCGGCGCTCCTGGCAAGGCTCGACGCGGTCGCGGGCAGGGTCCTGCGGCGCGCCTGACGGGATGCGGTTGCGCCGCCGGAACCCCGCGGAGTAGCCTGCCGCGGTAATCAACCGGGGGTGACTGACATGCTCAGAATCGCTCTGTCGACGGGCCTTTGCCTCAGCGCCGCGGCTTCGGCCCTCGCCCAGGACAAACCGAGCTTCAAGGAACTGATCGGCAGCGGATACGAGATCAAGGACGTCTCGTTCGTTCCGACCGACGCCCTGAAGCCGATGGGCTACCCGCCCGATACCGGCGCCGCGGTCCTGGTCACCCTGCAGAAGGGCGCCTCGTCCGCGGTCTGCGGCTTCAACGCCAGCAACTGGTCGAACCAGGCCGCCGCGTCGCTGGAAGGTACCAGCCAGTGCGACGTCTACAACAAGTGACGGGGATGGCGGGCGCCGACATCAAGGCGCTCATCCGCACGATCCCTGACTATCCGAAGAAGGGCATCCTCTTTCGCGACATCACCACGCTCATCGCCGATCCCGTCGGCCTGAGGGCGGCGATCGACGGACTGGTGCTGCCTTTCCTGCGGGAAGACATCGATCACGTCGCCGGCATCGAGGCGCGCGGCTTCATCCTCGGCGGCGCCGTCGCCCACGAACTCAATCGCGGCTTCGTGCCGATCCGCAAGAAGGGCAAGCTGCCGTCGCGGACGATCGGCCAGGAATACAGCCTCGAATACGGCGTCGATACGATCGAGATTCACGCCGACGCGATCCGCGACGGCGACCGCGTCCTCCTCGTCGACGACCTGATCGCCACCGGCGGCACGGCCGAGGCGGCGATCCAGCTCATCCGGCGCTCGGGCGGCCTCATCGTCGCCGCCGCCTTCGTCATCGACCTCCCCGCGCTCGGCGGTGCCGCGCGGCTCGCCGCTCACGACGTGAAGGTCCACACGCTGGTCAGTTTCGAGGGACATTGAGGATGGCGGACTTCCACATCTATATCGGCTACCGCACCGTCTCGTCCTGGTCGCTGCGCGGCTGGCTGCCGCTCCGCAAGACCGGCGTTGCCTTCGAGGAAACGCTGATGCGCTACCGCGTGCCGGAGGGGAAGGCCGCGCTCAACGCCGTCTCGCCGACGGGCAAGGTGCCGCTCCTCGTCCACCGCCGCGACGGCGCCGAGGTGAAGGTCTGGGATTCGCTGGCGATCGGCGAGTATCTCGCCGAGCTCTTCCCGGCGGCGCGGCTCTGGCCGGCCGACCCGGTGGCGCGGGCCTATGCCCGCTCGGTCTCGGCCGAGATGCATTCCGGCTTCCGGGCGCTCCGCGAGCACCTGTCGATGGCGCTCCTCGAACGCATGCCGAAGACGGTCGACGATCCGGCCGCGCTTGCCGACATTGCCCGGGTCGCGGCGCTGTGGCGTGAGGCCCGCGAGCGGTTCGGCCGGAAGGCCGGCGGCCCCTATCTCTTCGGGCACTTCACGGTGGCCGACGCCATGTACGCGCCGGTCGTCACCCGCTTCCGCACCTACGCCACCCATATCGACCCCATGTGCCACATGTACATGGAGACGATCCTCACCGACCCGGACTTCCGCGCCTGGGAAGCGGCGGCCGAGGCTGAGCCGCCGATCGACCCCGAGGTTCCCTGACGGGCCGCGGCCGGCAGCCGCGGACGTGCCTCGACGCCGGGCCGGCATCGCTTCGCAACCCCCATGAAAGTGAACGGGCCGCGGTTTGTGGGCAGCGCAGCACGGCGCTAAGCTTCGCCGTGGACGGGCGGACGCCACTCCCTGCACAACCCCATGCAAACGAGGCTCGACCCCATGAACCGAACGCTTTTCACCGCGGCTGCCGCCGCGGTCGCGCTTGCCCTTGCCGGCCCGGCGCTCGCCGCCGACGCGGTGCCCCAGAACGATCTTCTCAACGCGACCCTCTGGGTCTCCAACTCGGTCGAATACAAGGCCAACAGCGAGTCGATGTTCCAGCTCGCCCGCATCCGTCTCGACCAGGCGCTCGCCGACAAGAGCTGGAGCGCCATCGGCCAGACCGGCGCCGAGAACCTGCCGCCGGCGATCATCGCCGACGTCGACGAGACGCTCTTCGACAATGGCGGTTACGAGTCCTGGCTGGTCAAGGCCGGCAAGGACTATTCCGGCAAGACCTACGACGCCTGGACCAAGGCGATGGAGGCGCGCGCGGTTCCGGGCGCCGTCGATTTCCTGAAATACGCCGACTCGAAGGGCGTCAAGATATTCTACGTCACCAACCGCGACGCCACCCAGGAAGAAGCGACCCGCAAGAACGCCGAGGCGCTCGGCTTCCCGATGGGCGGCAACGTCGACACCTGGCTGATGTCGAAGGAGAAGGAGGACTGGACCTCGAAGAAGGGCACCCGCCGCGATTTCGTCGGCAAGGAGTACCGGGTCCTCCTCCTCCTTGGCGACAACTGGGGTGACTTCTCCGACGCCTATAGCGGCAGCGAGGCCGACCGGCTGAAGGACTACGAGGCCAACAAGGCGCATATCGGCCACGACTGGATCGTCATCGCCAATCCCGAATACGGCTCGTTCGAGTCGGCGCCGTTCCTCGGCGACTACAAGAAATCCGCCGACGAGCGCCGCCGGTTGAAGATCGACGCGCTGCCGGCCTGGAAGGGCCCGGCGGAATAGGGCGGCTGGCGGCGGGAGTCCGGCCGGGCCCCGCCGCGTCCCTTTCCCGGCGCCCGCGATGGCCGAGCCCGCCCGCAACCTCGTCCTTGTGCATAGCGAGCGCCTTCAGGACGTTTCGGACTACGAGGCCATCCGCGAGCGGATGGCGGAGCGGGCCCCCGATGTCGAGGTCTTCATCGCCCGGAACGCGCGTGCCAACCCGGTGACGCGGCGTTGGGCGGTGGGACGGCCGACCTTGGTCTTTTCGCCGATCGCGATAACCGGATTCAGGCCGGAACGCGGGCGCATCGTTGCAGGGAGGGCGATGCCCAAGATCGAGGAGATGCGCCGGCTCGCCGCTGCGGGGGTCCGCGTGCCGCGCTTCCGGCTGGTCGAGCCCGAAACCCGGCTCGACGAGGCCGACTGGGGCCCGTTCACCGTGCTCAAGCGCGACGTCGGCAGGCAGGGCCTCGGCGTGACGCTGTCGCGCACGCGGGACGTGCGCTGGGTCGATCCCCGATCCTGGCCCGCCGGCGATCCGCGGCGCGGCCGGCGCATGGTCGCCCAGGTCTTCGTCGACACCGGAACCTACCCGTCGATCTATCGCGTGATGACCGTCTTCGGGCGGGCCGTCTATTCGACCGTGTCGCGCTCGAAGCGGGCGCGGCCCGATCTCGATCCCGCCGGCGCCGAGCCGATCGATATGTCGATCGCGGCGACCGTCGAACGCGACCTCCGGATGAGCTATGACATGGAAGTCATCCGCGCCGCGGAGGCGATCTATCCGGCGATGCCCGACATTCCGGTCCACGGGGTCGACATCATCCGCGAGGCCGCGACCGGACTGCTCTATGTGCTTGAAATCAATCCGAGCGGCCTCACCTGGCACATCTCATCCGACCTTGGACGTTACCGTATGCGGACCTACGCCCTCGATTTTCCGGGGCAGTTCGGCGCGCTCGATATCATCGCCGACGCGCTGATCGAGGCGACGCGGCGGCTGGCGGAGTAGGGGCGGGCATGTCCGAGCGAGCAACTGCGACAGCGGGTCAAACAGTGGGAGCCGTCGACATCGATGGGTTACGATTGCCGTTGATAGTTCATTCCCACATTCCGAAGACAGGCGGGTCTGCCCTCAACAACCGCCTGTTCTACAGGTGGTTCCCGCTGTCTCAACAGCTGGGTCTGTATCGGCTTCCATTTACAGCAATGGCGCGTTTTGCGCCGGAAGGCGATGGGAAGCTGAGCGGAAAGCGCTTTGTGAGCGGTCACATTCCCGTCGGCTATTTTGATAACATAACGAGCGCAATCTACGTCTCGCTCTACCGGGATCCGGTTGAGAGAATTCTGAGCTTTGCGAGCTTCGCCGTTGCGTCGAAGGACCATGGCGCGCTCAAGCTGTTCGACACCAATTTGAAACCGCTCGCGAAAAGCGATCCGGATCGATTTCTGCGGGTTCTCCTAGGAAACAACGTCATAGCGGTTCGCCAGTTCAATCTGATGACCAGGCTCTCCGCTGGCCGACCCTTCTTGACCGGAGATGCAACCAGCGATGACGATCTGACCGTGGCGCTCACGACGTTGGGAAGGCCAGATTTTCGGATCGGCCTGCAGGAGGCATTCGATAAGTTCGTTCTACAGCTCCGCTTCGAGTTCAACTGGAACGGGCCAGAACCAAATCCTTCCACGCTAGATGTCCCGCTCGACGTGGTTGAGAAACGATTAGACTTCCGCATCAGGCAGAGTGACTTGCGTAGTTCCACCGTCGACTGGTTGCGCGCTGAGCAGACGATCGATCTTCGCTTCTATGAACTCGTCGCCCGCCGCGTTGAGGAACGTTCGGCGAGTCTCGTTATAGGTGCCGCAAGCGAGTCTGCGGCAAGTTGATGCATTTCCGGCGACGGATAATAGGTATTCGACGTACGGGGTTGCCCGCGCCCGCCCGTAAGGACGGCCCTTCCATTGCGCAGAAGGGACTGCGGCATTCCGGCCTGCGAGACACACGACACGAAAAGATCGGCGGTCGACAGCACCGACTCCAAAGTCGCCTCGTCAATCAGTTGAGGGAACTTCATGGAATCGCCCTCGGGAGGGCGTGTCGAGAACCAGAAGAGTATCTTCGGAGGGGTGAGGCGCTCCATGAGCACTGAATAGCTTGCTATCCATCGCTGGCGCGCGTCGCCAATAACCTCAGCGAACGCGCGGGGATGCCGGATAGCCAGAAACCGCAGCAGATCATGTGCGAAAACGAATTTTCCAAGGCTTGGATCGCCCGCCAGTTCGTAGAGCTCCGCGCTGATTGCGTGAATGCGTGCGTTTCGCAAAGGGTTCACAGTGAAGAAGCGATTTGAAACTGATCGCCCGCTCATCACCTGAACAACGACAACCTTTGCTCGATTGCAGGCGGCTATAACGTCGCTTTCGTTAGCAAAGAAATCCGGTCCGGCGCCGCCCGTTCCGAAATTGTCAACCGGTTGGGCAAGCCGTGCTTCCAGAAGCTCAGGGTAAGGGTACTCGACATAGCGACCGAAGGTCTGAGCCGCACCGATGCAGGCTGCTATGGGCTCCGGGCTCTCGGGAGGGTGACCGCGGTAGATTTGCCCCTTGGAGCCGAATCGAAACGTGCGGTACGTGATGAAGCCGTCGTCGGCTCGCCCGTAAGTCAAGGCGGTTAGTCCATCTCTGTTCAGAGTATTGGCACTTCTGACGGTTACATCTCACACGTTGAACTTGAACAGCATGATGTCCCCGTCGGCGACGACATAGTCCTTGCCTTCGTCGCGGGCGCGGCCGGCCTCGCGCGCCGCCTGCTCGCCGCCGAGCCGGATGAAATCGTCGTAGGCGATGGTCTGGGCGCGGATGAAGCCGCGCTCGAAATCGGTGTGGATGACGCCGGCGGCCTGCGGCGCCCGGGCGCCCTTCTTAATCGTCCAGGCGCGCACTTCCTTCGGACCGGCGGTGAAGAAAGTGATGAGGCCGAGGAGGTCGTAGCCGGCGCGGATCAGCCGGTCGAGGCCGGGTTCCTTGAGGCCGAGACTGTCGAGGAACTCGCGCTGCTCGGCGTCGGGAAGCTGCGCCACCTCGGCCTCGATCGCCGCCGAAATGACGACCGCGCCGGCGCCTTCCCGCTTCGCCATTTCCTCGACCCGGCGCGAATGGGCGTTGCCGGTCGCCGCCGCCGCTTCCTCGACATTGGCGACGTAGAGGACCGGCTTCGCCGTCATCAGGCCAAGCGCCTGGAACGCGGCGCGCTCGTTCTCGGCGATCCGGGCAAGGCGGGCAGGGCGCCCGGCATTCAGTTCGGCGAGCGCCGCGTCCATCAGCGCCACCTCGATCCTGGCCTCGCGGTCGCCGGTGGCCGCGCGTTTCCGCGGCTGGACCACGCGCCGCTCGAGGCTGGCGAGGTCGGCGAGCATCAGTTCGGTGTTCACCGTCTCGGCGTCGGCGACCGGATCGACCCGGCCCTCGACGTGGGTGATGTCGGTTCCTTCGAAGGCGCGCACGACATGCACGATGGCGTCGACCTCGCGGATGTTGGCGAGGAACTGGTTGCCCAGTCCTTCGCCTTTCGAGGCGCCGCGCACCAGCCCGGCAATGTCGACGAAGTTGATGCGGGTGGGCACGATCTGCGCCGGCTTGACGATGGCCGCAATCGCCGCGAGCCGCGGATCGGGCACCGCCACCTCGCCGGAATTCGGCTCGATCGTCGCGAACGGATAATTCGCGACCTGCGCCGCGGCGGTTCGCGTCAGCGCGTTGAAGAGGGTCGACTTGCCGACGTTGGGCAGGCCGACGATGCCGCAGCGGAAACCCATGAAGTTACAGAACCGTCGGATTGTTTGGCCGAGCGCGGGGGACTTGCGTCAAAACACGCTCATCGGGACGTTGCACTATCAGAGACCGTTTCCGACGGCCAGTCGCCCGCTGTCTCGTAGCGCTGACCCCTCAGGGCGCGCGCCAAGCTCAAGCGCGATCAGGCCAAGAATCCACTGGGGAGGTTCATCCCGGCCCGTTCGGCCTTCTCTTGGAGGCGTTTGACCTGTCTGCTGGATAAGGAAATCGTCACATCGGTCATGGCGCTGGTTCCCCGAGAGGCGAAAACGAGTTTCCCGGCCTCGGCCGGAAACGTCGAGGGTGCAGATGAACCATTGGTTACGCATCCGCAAGCGCTCTCCGACCTCTGCCGAACAGAACGCTCGCCCCCGTGGCGAGCCCGCCGCGGCGCGCTCCGCCCTTTGACCTGCCTCAACCCGGGAAGCGGAAGCCGGTGACAATCTGTCCCGAATTGGAGGATCTCGTCATGAAAGCCCTGGTCGTCTGGGGATCGACGCGCGGCGGCACGCAAGGCATCGCCGAGATTGTCGCGCAGCAGCTTCGGGAAAGCGGCGTCGATGCCGTCGCGACCGATGCCGCGTCGGCGCGTGCTCTTGACGGTTACGACGCGGTGGTGGTCGGCGGCGCCCTCTATGCCAATCGCTGGCATCCGGCCGCCCGCCGTTTCATTGCGCGCAACATCGCGGTGCTGCGGACGAAGCCGGTCTGGTTCTTCTCGAGCGGCCCGCTCGATGTTTCGGCGGACGGCGACCTCATCTCGCCGACCAGGGAAGTGAGCGTCCTCATGGAGCGGGTCGGCGCCCTCGGGCACGCCACCTTCGGCGGCAGGATCGAGCCGAACGCGAAGGGCTTTCCGGCCTCGGCGATGGCCAAGAAGCACAGCGGCGACTGGCGGAACCCGGGGCGGGTCCGCGCGTGGGCCGCGTCCGTCGCCTCGGCAATGCCGGCCGCCCGTCCGGGCGCGCATCGCGAGCCGCCCGGCCGTTCGCTCTGGCGGCTCGCCGCCTGTGCCGGCGGCGGCTGGGCGGTCCTGGCGGTCCTCGCCTTGGCGGTCGCCGCGATCATGCCCGGGACCGGCGGGAACGTCCTCCACGCCGTCCTTGCGCTGGCGGTCTTTGCTCTCGCTTCGGTCTGGTATTTCGGGGCGCGCGGCGCGCGCGAGCCGCTCATTGCTGCGGCGGTCTTCGCGATTGCTGTGGCGGCGCTCGATGCGATCGTGATCGCCGGCATCTACCGCGGCAGCTTCGCCATGTTCGCCAGCGTCGGCGAAACCTGGCTTCCCTATCTCTGCGTGTTCCTGGCGACCTGGATCACCGGATCGATCATGGCGATGATCCCGACCGAGCGGGCGTCGGGGACGGCGCCGCTCAAAGGCCGAACAGCTTCCTGAGCTTGCCGGCGAGCGGGCCTTCCCGACCCGCCGGCTTATCCGGCTCGGTCTTCTTCGCCACAGGCTCGCGCTTCGCGGCGGGCTTTGCCTCCTCCGCGTCCGCCGCCTCGGCGGCGGTTGCCGCATGCAGGCGGTTGGCGAAGGTATTGTCCTTGCCCTCGGCAAGCAGCGGCGCGTTCTCGGCGATGGCGTCGATGAGCGGCACCGCCCATTCCGCTTCGCCCTTGGCAAAGTCGTGGAGCACGTAGTGCGGCACCGCTTCCTTGACGCCGGGATGGCCGACCCCGATCCGCAGCCGCCGGTAGCCGTCGCCGATGGCGGCGGTGACCGAGCGGAGGCCGTTATGGCCGGCCGCGCCGCCGCCGAGCTTCATCCGCGTCTTGCCGGGCGGCAGGTCGACCTCGTCGTGGATGACGAGGATGTCCTTCGGTTCGAGCTTGTAGAAGGCGCGGGCGGCCTCCACCGAGCGGCCGCTCTCGTTCATGTAGGTGAGGGGCTTCAGCAGAAGCACCTTCTCGCCGGCAAGCGCGCCTTCCGCGACCTCGCCTGAAAAACGCCGCCGCCACGGCGGGAAACCGTGGCGGCGATGGATGGCGTCGACGGCGATGAAGCCGATATTGTGCCGCTGCCTTGCATACTCCGGTCCCGGATTGCCGAGACCGACGATGAGCAGCATGGGAAGCTCCGCGGTGACGCGACTCCGCTACTTCTTGCCGGCGGCCGGCGCGCCCTTGGCCGCGGCAGGGGCCGCAGCGGCCTTGGCGTCGCCGCCCGCAGCCGGGGCGGCAGCGCCTTCGGCCGGCGCGGCCGCGGCGCCTTCGCCCTCCGCACCCGCCAGGGCGGCGGCTTCGGCGGCGGCCTTGGCGGCAGCCGCGGCTTCGGCGGCGGCGCGCATCTCTTCCTTGACGCCGGCGGGCGCGGCGATGGTCGCCACGGTGAAGTCGCGGCCGGTGATCGTCGGCCGCACGCCTTCCGGCAGCGGAACCTTGGAAATGTGCAGCGAGTCGGTGATGTCGAGCCCGGTCAGGTCGGCGACGATCTTCTCCGGGATCGCGTCGACCGGGCAGGTCACCTCGATGCGGTGGCGTACGATGTTGAGCACGCCGCCGCGGCGGATGCCGGGCGCGGCGCTCTCGTTGATGAACTGGACCGGCACCTCGACCGTGATCCGCGAGCCGGGGGTGACCCGCAGGAAGTCGACATGGACCGGCCGGTCGCTGACGGGGTCGAGCTGGTAATCGCGCGGAATGACGCGGACCTTGTCGCCGGCAACGTCGATGGTTGCGACGGTGGTCAGGAAGCCGCCGCCGTGAATCTTGAAGTAGACGTCGCGGTCGGGAAGGCTGATGCTGACCGGAGGTTCCTTGCCGCCGTAGATGACGGCGGGGATCATGCCCTGACGACGGACGGAGCGGGCGGCCCCCTTGCCCACCTTTTCCCGAACCATCGCCGTGAGCTCGTACGTAGCGCCCATCGGACGACTCCTTTTCAATGTGGAAAGCCGCGTTGCCTCCAGGGGTGTCGGCGCGGCGCGGCGGATATAGACGAGCGGGCAGGGCAAGGCAAGTTCGCGATGATTCCGCCGCGCAATCCCGCCGTTTTCGGCCTGAAGGTCAGGATCAGGCAGCTTCCCGGACCGGTGGTCGACGCCATTCGCCGGCTTCTCGACCGGCTGCTCGGCTTCACCGCCTTCAACGCCATCTACGCCCGTCTGCCGCCGTCCGACACCGACAATTTCGCGGCGACCCTGCTAGCCGGCATGGACGTTCGCGTCGAGTGGGACGGCGCGCCGAAGGAGACGGTGCCGCTCACCGGTCCCCTGGTGGTGGTTGCGAACCACCCGTTCGGCATGGTCGAGGGGATGGCGCTTGGCGCCTTCTTCTCCGCGCTCCGCAGCGACGTGTCGGTGATGGTCCTCCACCTCCTCTCGGCGATCCCCGAATACCGGGAGCGGCTCATCTTCGTCGAGCCGCGGCCCTCGCCGAAGCGGCGCATGCAGAACGCCGCCGGCTGGATGAAGGCGCTCCGCTGGCTGGGCGATGGCGGCGTGGTCGCGGTCTTCCCGGCCGGCCTCGTCGCCCGCTACGACTGGCGGCGGCGGAAGCTCGTCGACCGGCCGTGGAGCCCGCGGGTCGCCGGCCTCATCCGCCGCTCCGGCGCGACGGTGATCCCGGTCTGGTTCCACGGCGGCAATGGCTGGCTGTTCCAGGTGCTCGGGACCGTCGCGCCCGGTCTTCAGGACGCGCTCCTGATGCGCCAAATGGTCAACAAGCGGGGCGCGACGCTCCGCGCCGCGCTCGGGACGCCCATCGCGCCGGAGCGCCTTGCGGCGTTCCCCGATGACGCGGCCGCGATCGCGTTCCTCCGCGCCGAGACCGAGAAGCTCGGCCCGGATGGTGCCACCCGTCCGAGTTTCCGCTAAGCGGCGATCTGGCGAGGCGTCTCGGGATCCGCGACGGTCATGACGACGTTGCCGCGCTTCCTGCCTGTGTCGACATAAGCATGCGCCTCGGCTGCCTCTGCCAGCGCGTAGGTGCGATCGATCACGGGCTTGAATTCGCCGGCCTCGGCGATCCGCGCGAGATACTGAAGATGTTCGGCACGCAGTGCCACCACGCCCGAGATGACCTTCTTGCCGCTGGCCTTCGACGGCCGCCCGAAGCCAAGCACGTCGGACAATGTTCCCAGCACGATGATCAGCTTTCCTGCCGGCTTCAGTACCGGCTCGCAGCGGGCGAAGGGTGCGGTGCCGGTCGTGTCAAGGATGATGTCGTAGGTCACGCCGCTCTTGGCGAAGTCCTCTTTCGTGTAGTCGATGACCTTGCCGGCGCCGATCGAGAGGACGAGCGCCTGATTGGCGGTGCTGGTGACCCCGGTCACCTCGGCGCCGAAGTGTCGGGCAATCTGTACCGCGGCCGTCCCGACTCCGCCGGAAGCGCCGATAATCAGAACCTTGTCGCCGGACTTGACGGCGGCCTCGTCGCGCAGGAAGTAGAGCGCGGTCGTTCCGCCGAACGACAGGGCGGCCGCTTCCGCGAACGTGAGGTTCCGAGGCTTCGTCGCGATCAGCCCGTCTTCCGCCATGGTTCGATATTCCGCGTGCGCGCCATAGCTCGCGCCGGGGAAAGCGAAGACCTCATCGCCAACTTTGAAACGCGTCACCGCCTTGCCGACTGCCTCGACGACGCCCGCCAGCTCGGTGCCGAGGATCGGTTTCCGCGGTCCGAAAATGCCGAAAGCCAGCCGGCCCATCAGCCCGAACCCGCCCGGCATGTGGAGGCTCCGCGCGCGCCAGTCGCCGGTCGTGACCGTGGTCGCATAAATCCGGATGAGAACCTCGTTCTGCTTCGGCGAGGGCTTAGGAACCTCCGCCAGCGCAACGACGCCGGGCGGGCCGTATTTCGAGTACACGACGGCTTTCATCTTCTTGTCTCCTGACGGAATTCTCCCGCGGCCGGATCGCGGCGGAGGCGGCAGGGCAAGCTCACCCACGCGGCCTGTCTTTCGCTTCGATCCGAGGCCGAGGGAATTCAGCGCGCCGGTTCATGCCCATCGACTTCGGCTGCGTCGATGGCTCTTTGACTCAAGGGTCTCCGCGCAAAAGGCGGGAGGGAGCCGGACGGGTGAATGACTGCTCCGGTGCGGTCAGACTACACGCGCGCGCCCTATCTGGCCATGAGCGTCCGCCCCTGGGATCGTCCTACGCTCCGGCCAGCTTCACCATCGTGCCGATATTGCCGGTCACCGGCGCGGCGGCGAAATGCCCGTCGGCATCGTGCACCTCCATCGGGATGCCGTGCGCGGGCCGGAGCGTCAGCTGCACGATGGCGTCGATCCGCGCGCCCGGCACCACCGTCAGCCGGAAGCGCTGCATGATCCGCGCGATCGTCAGCTTCAGTTCGAGCGTGGCGAAGCTGTAGCCGAGGCAGAGGCGCGGCCCGGCGCTGAACGGAATGTACTCATACGGGTCGGGGCGGATGTCCCGCCAGCGCTCCGGCAGGAAGCGGTCGGGCTCGGGGAAGACCGCAGGATCGCGATGGCTCCAGAAATGGCTGAGGATGATGTTGTCGCCGACGTGGAGCGGCATCTTGCCGAGCCTGGTTTCGGCGAGAGGCGAGCGGAACGTGTAGGCGACGGGCGGCATCAGCCGCATCGATTCGCGGATGACGCCGTCGAGGAGGGGGAGCCCGTCGATCGCGTCCTCGTCCGGCGGCCAGCCTTCGATCGCGGCGACTTCCCCGGCCAGCGCCGCAGCGACCTGCGGATGCTCCGCGATCAGGAACAGGGTCCAGGCGAGCACGTTCGCCGTCGTCTCGAAGCTTGCCGCGTAGAGGATGACGCCGTGCGCGACGAGGTCCGCCTCGGTCATCCGTGTCTTGCCGGAATCGAAGACGCGGATGAGGTTGGAGAGCACGTCGCTTCCCGGCGTCCGCGTGCGGCGGTTGCGCTCGATCGCTTCCTTGGTCGCCTTCTCGATCTCGACCGCCTGTTGGAGAAGCGCGTGGTAGGCGGTCCCCGGCACGTTCAGGAACAGGAACGTCCGCCGCGTCGCCGAATCGAGTTCGAGCCAGCGCTCGATCATGAGGCCCAGTCTGATCGAGGCGGCGAAGTCCTCGTTGCCGAAGAGGATGTGCGCCGCCACCCAGTTCGAGAGCGTGCGCATCTCGCGGTACATGTCGACCTCGCCGCCGACCGGCCAGCGGCCGATGATCTCGTCGATCAGCCGCGCCATCGGCTCGGCATAGCTGGCGACCGCGCCTTTCAGGAACGGCGGCTGCATCAGCCGGCGCTGGGTGCGGTGCTGGCCGCCATGCATGGCAAAGATGCCGAGGCGGATGCGGCGTTGCGCCGAGCCCTTCGGCCCGCGCACGACCTGCCCGGTCGGGCGGTAGAGGTCCGGCTGGCTGAAGACTTCGCGGTTATATTCGCCGCCGAGCGCCAGCACCGTGCGCCGGCCGCCCTTGACGAAGGGCAGGGGATTGCCGAACGCGACCAGCGGTCCGAACGCCGCCTTCGCCTCGGCGAAGCAGGCGAGCGGATCGCGTAGGTAGCGGTAGTACCAGCGCCAGGCGGCGGCGCCGCGGATTTCGGGAGGAGCCGTTGCCATTCACCCGCTCGCGTGACGGCCAAGGATAGCACCGCCGCGGGGCCGGAGGGCTACCTTCACGCGATACGAATGAAACTCGCAGCGCGTCCTTCGAGGCCCGACCGCTTCGCGATCGGGCACCTCAGGATGGCGGGGTGGGTGATCTGCAAGAAAGAGGGTTGGCTTCGCTTGCTCGGGGCGGGGAAGCCGCACCGATTCACTAACCCCGCCATCCTGAGGTGCCCGCTTGCTTTCGCAAGCGGGCCTCGAAGGACGCACCTGTTCCGCGACGCCTAGTCGAAGAGGCTGGACACCGAGTGCTCGTTGGCGATGCGGTCGATCGCCTCGGCCATCAGGGGCGCGATCGGCATGACGCGGATGTTCCTTGCCGCCAGCACCGCCTCGGTCGGCTGGATCGAGTCGGTGATCACCAGTTCCGTGAGTTTCGACCCGGTGACGCGGGCGACCGCACCGCCCGAGAGCACGCCGTGGGTGATGTAGGCAAGCACCGAGGCCGCGCCCTTTTCGGCAAGCGCCTCGGCGGCGTTGCAGAGCGTCCCGCCCGAATCGACGATGTCGTCGAAGAGAATGCAGTGCCGGCCTTCGACATTGCCGATGATGTTCATCACCTCGGATTCGCCCGGCCGCTCGCGGCGCTTGTCGACGATGGCAAGCGGCGCGTCGATACGCTTCGCGAGAGCGCGGGCGCGGACCACGCCGCCGACGTCGGGCGAGACGACCATGACATTGTTGGTGTCGTGGTGCTCCTTGATGTCCCGCGCAATGTTGGGGACCGAGTAGAGGTTGTCCGTCGGGATGTCGAAGAAGCCCTGGATCTGGCCGGCGTGAAGGTCGAGCGTGAGCACGCGGTCGGCGCCGGCGCGGGTGATGATGTTGGCGACGAGCTTGGCCGAGATCGGCGTGCGCGGTCCGGGCTTCCGGTCCTGGCGGGCATAGCCGAAATATGGGATCACCGCCGTGATGCGGCGCGCCGAGGCGCGGCGGAGCGCATCGATGATGATGAGCAGCTCCATCAGGTTGTCGTTCGTCGGGTAGCTGGTCGACTGGATGACGAACACGTCCTCGCCGCGGACGTTCTCCATCACCTCGACGAAGATTTCCTGGTCTGCGAAGCGCCGCACCAGGCACTTCGACAGCGGGACTTCGAGATAGCGCGCGATCGCCTCGGCGAGGGCGCGGTTGGAATTGCCGGATACGAGCTTCATGGGGAGCGGTCCTGCGACCGGACTGCGGCGTCGGGGCGCCTTGTAGCAACCGCGCCAGTCCGAAGCAAACCGCCTTTCCGGCTAAGGACTTACCGCACCTGCAAAGCGAGCGGCGCGGCGGAAAGCGGTTGTGGCGCGGCGGCGGTCGTCAGATACGTGCGGCCGAGGCAGAGCGCCGTCTCCGAATCGCTGTCCATCAGGATCATGTGCGCGAAGAGCACCATGTCCGGGACGATCGGCTCCGGGTTGCCGGCATAGAACATCGGCCATTCCATCCAGCTCGGCGCGAAGCGGGCGCCGAGGCTGTAGCCGCAGGCGTTCAGCCGGTGCGGGGCAAGGCCGCGCGCATCCATTTCGCGGGCATGGGCGTCGAACACCTCGCCGAAGGTGCGGCCGGGACGCATGGCTTCCTCGACCGCGGCGAGCGCCGCCTCGGCCGCTTCCTGCAGTTCGAGATGCCGCTTGCGCGGTCGGCCCACTACGACGGTCCGCATCAGCGCCGCGTGGTATTGGCGCCAGACGCCGGCGAATTCCAGCGTGATCTGGTCGTCGGCATCGAGCTTCCGCCGGCCGGTCTTGTAGCGGCAGAGGAGCGCGTCCGGTCCCGAGCCGAGGATGAAGCCGTTGCCGGGATAGTCGCCGCCATCCTTCAGGATCGAGCCCTGCATGGCGGCGAGCACGTCGGCCTCGTCGGCGCCGCTGCGGATCACCGCGAGCCCGGCAGCGAGCGCCCGGTCGGCAAGCTCCGCGGCTTTCCGCGCATACGCGATCTCCGCAATGCTTTTCACCACGCGCAGCTTCGGCACGAGGCGCGACGCGTCGGCGAGCGTGGCGAAGCCCGCGAAGGCGGTGTCGACGGCACGGCCGTTGGCGGCGGTGAGACCGTGCGTGTCGTATTCGATGCCGAGCCGCTTCCCGGTGAGGCCGAGATTGCGGCACAGCTCACGGAGCTGGGCGGCCGGCGTCGCGTCGGCGCGGTCGACCCAGAGCCGGATGTCGTCGATGATCGAGGTGTGCTGCGCCTGCCGCAGATCGGCGGCGCGGGTGAGCAGCGTCATGCCGCCGTCGGCCTTGAGCACGAGGCACTGGAAGAAGCAGAAGCCGAACGTGTCGTAGCCGGTCAGCCAGTACATGCTCTCCTGAGCGAAGAGGAGCATGGCATCGAGACCGGCTTCTCCCATCGCCGCCTGCGTCCGCTTGAGCCGCCGGGCGAACTCACTTAGTTCGAAGTGTATTGCCATGCTCGCCATTTGGCCGGGCGCCACGATGGCGCGCAAGCCGGTTCTCACCCGTCATCCCCGCCTCCCTACCTGTCATCCCCGCGAAAGCGGGGACCCAGTATCCGCGGCGCTGGAAGCGGCGTTTTCAGCTGGTCAGGAAGAGGAAGCGCTTGTCCTAGGTGGGACTACGCCCTTACGCTGTTTCCGGACCGTGGCTGGTGCTCAATCCTGCTCGCACCGCTGCTGGCCACATTCCCGGCCGGCTCGTTTGCTGGTTCCCCGCATTGGCGGGGATGACAGTCTGCCGGGTCACTCCACCAGCACGATCGCGGAGAGCATTCGCCCGTAGTCTGGCTCGCCGCGATGGGTGGCTCGGCGGTAGGAGAAGAAGCGCTGCTCGTCGGCGTAGGTGCACAGTCTCATGTCGTCGGCGGCGAGCCCGGCGCGGACCAGCCGGCCGACGATATAGCCGGGCAGGTCGAATTGTGCGTGTCCCGGCCGCGGGGAGGCGATGAAATACCGCTCGCTGGCGGCGTCGGCGGCGCGGAATTTGTCGACGAGGTCGGTTCCGACCTCGTAGTTCCGCTGCGAGATCGTCGGGCCGAGAACGGCCACCATGCGGTCGCGCCGGGCGCCGAGCTTCTCCATTGCCGCGACCGTCGCCTCGACGATGCCGGCGAGCGCGCCCTTCCAGCCGGCATGGGCCGCCCCGATCACCCGCGCCGTGCCGTCGGCAAAGAGGATCGGCCCGCAATCGGCGGTGCCGACGCCGAGCGCGATCCCGCGCTTTTTGGTGACGACGCCGTCCGCCTTCGGCCCTTCGCCCGGCCGCCAGGCCTCCTCGACGATCGCCACGTCGGTGCCGTGCACCTGATGGGGCGTCGCCAGCCGCGAGGCGCCGACGCCGAGCGCGCCGGCGGCGCGCGCACGGTTCTTGAAGACGAGCCCGCGGTCGTCGCGCGATCCGACGCCGCAGTTGAGGCTTTCGTAGATGCCCTGTGAGACGCCGCCCTCGCGGGTGAAGAAGCCGTGGCGGACGCCGTCGAGCGCCTCGAGCAGTCCGTGGGTCAGGACCGGCGGCCGGATGAGGTCGGCGCTGACGGCGACGCTGGCGGGACGAAGCATCGACTCATTCTCCTTCGCCGCGAGGATGTTCACCGAATATGGGCAAGGCAAGGCCCGGCTGCGAGATCGCCATCGCCTTGAAAAGATCGCCCATCGCTTCGAGCCCGGCGAGCCGTCGCGCCGCCTCGGCGATGGCCGCCGCCGTTGCCTCGTCCTTGCCGCGGGCGAGCCGCTCCGTCCGCTCGATCAGACCCAGCCGGCCGAGGAACTCGCCCTGCGTCAGCAGCGGTCCGGCCCTGGCGCCGGCGGCCTCCGCCGCGCGGCGGAGCGCCCCGAAGTCGACATGCGCCGTCAGGTCGGCTTCGCCGGGATGGGCGAGGAGGTCGTCATATCGGTGCTTCCGTACCGCCTGCAGCGTGTCGCCCGCCGCCGGTCCCTCGTAGCCGTAGTCGATGACGAGCGCCGCGCCGCGCTGCGCGGCAATGCGCGCCGCCAGCGCCTGCATGATCGCCTGCGCCGCGGGCGACGTTTCGACGACAGCAGCACCAACGTTCAGTGCAGCTCGAAGTGTCCTCTTCTCGTCATCCTCCGGTTTCGGCCTTGCCTCGCCGGAGGATGACGACGGGTGGGGATGTGGGTCGGCAACAACCGGTCCCAGCCCAAACACCAGCTCCCCGTCGCCACCCAGCCCCACCATCCGCTCCGCCCAGCCGCTCTTCGTCCGCACGAACTGATGCACCGGCAGCGCGTCGAAGAACTCGTTGGCGACAGCGATCAGCGGGCCGTCCGGCAGCGTTGCGTCATCGTCGTGCCAAGCCGTCGCGACGTCCCGCAGCGTCTCGCGCTGGACCGCGCGCAGCCGCCGGCTTGTCTCGACGAGATGCACCTCCGCCGCCGCAAGGAACGCGGGCCGGACGCGCGCCGCCCGCAGCAGGTCGGCTATCAGCGTGCCGCGGCCGGGTCCCAGCTCCGCCAGCACGAAACGCTCCGGCGCGCCCATCGCTTCCCAGGTCGCGACCGTCCACGCGCCGATCAGTTCGCCGAACATCTGGCTCACTTCCGGCGCGGTGATGAAGTCGCCGCCGCGGCCGAACGGCTCCGTCGTCCGGTAATAGCCGTGCTCCGGGTCGCCGAGGCAGATCGCCATGTATTGGGCCACGCTGATCGGGCCGCCGGCGCGGATCAGCGCTCTCAGCTTCGCGGCAAGCGCGCTCACCCCGCGGCGGCAGGCCGCCGGCGGACGGCCCAGATCATCAGCCCGATGCCGAAGAGGACCATCGGCAGTGACAGAAGCATCCCCATGGTGATGCCGCCGGGCAGGTAGCCGATCTGGATGTCGGGCTCCCTGAAGAGCTCCGAGATGATCCGGAAGGTCCCGTAGAGCGCGGCGAAGGCTCCCGACACGAACGCCGGCTGCGCCAGTTTCCGGTAGCGGTGGGTGAGCACGCGGAGCAGCGAGAAGAGCACGATGCCTTCGAGGAGCGCCTCGTAGAGCTGGCTCGGATGGCGGGGGATCTGCAGCGGGTCGGCGGGAAAGACCATCGCCCACGGCACGTCGGTGGCGCGGCCGTAGAGCTCGCCGTTGATGAAGTTGGCGAGGCGCCCGAGGAACAGGCCGAAGGTCACCGAGGGGGCGATCGCGTCGGTCAGCGAGAAGACCGGAATCTTCCTCACCAGCGCGAAGACGATCATCGCGAGGATCGTCCCGAGGAAGCCGCCGTGGAACGACATGCCGCCGGTCCACAGTTCGAAGATTTCGAGCGGGTGCGCGGCAAAGCGCGGCAGGTCGTAGAAAAGGACGTAGCCGATGCGCCCGCCGAGAATAATGCCGAGCGCGGCATAGACGACGAAATCGTCGATATCGCGCGGCGTCATCGGAGCGCCGGCGGGACCCCAGAGAACGGGATTGGCGACCAGCTTCTTGGCGTACCACCAGCCGAGGAAAATGCCGACGACGTAGGCGAGCGCGTACCAGCGGATGACGACCGGGCCGACCGCGATGAGGACGGGGTCGATCGCCGGGAAGGGGATGGTGAAGAGCATTCGGGTTCGCGCGCCGGCTGTCGGATGTCACGTGTCGGATATCAGAATAGCGCTTTCTTTGCAGTCCGCTTACTATCCGTCATCCGTCATCCGACCTCCGATCTCCGGCATCCGTTTCCATGACCCAGACTTCCAACCGCCTTTTCGACGAACTGGCCAAGCTGATGACCGATGCGGCGAGCGTTGCCGACGGCGCCCGCCGCGAGGTCGAGACGGTGGTCCGCAGCCAGGTCGAGCGCTGGATCGCCGACATGGACCTCGTCAAGCGCGAGGACTTCGATGTGGTGCGCGAGCTCGCCTCGCGGGCGCGGATCGAGAACGAGAAGCTCGCCGCGCGCGTCGCAGCGCTTGAGGCCAGACTCGGGATCGCGGAAGAAAAACCGGCCGCCGTGAAGCGGGGGAAAAAGAGCGGTCCGCCGGCCACCGATTAACGGTCTGTTAACAAGTGCGGGCAGGGCCAAGGAATAGTGGCCCGACTCGAACGTTTCGGCCTATATACTGATTCTCCAAGCAGATTCGCCCCGGGATACTTCCTCCCGGCAAGGGAAACGGTCGCATGACCTTGACGGACGTCGATCTCGAACGCCAGTCCAATCCCGTCGATGCGATCGAGCATATTGCGGCACTCAATGACTGGACGTTCGAGCGTGCCGGTGAGGACGAGATCACCATTTGCGTCGGCGGAACCTGGGCCGAATACAATGTCTCGTTTTCCTGGCTGGAGGAGCGCGACGCGATCCATCTCGCCTGCGCCTTCGACCTGAAAGTCCCGGAGCCGCGGCGCATGGAGGTGATGCGTCTTCTCTCCGCCGTCAACGAGCAGCTCTGGATCGGGCATTTCGATCTGTGGAGCGAGGAGGGGGCGGTGATCTTCCGGCAGGCCCAGCTGCTTTCGGGCGGCGTCGAGCCGAACACCAGCCAGGTCGAGCGCCTTCTCGTCGCTGCCATCGACGCCTGCGAGCGCTATTTCCAGGCCTTCCAGTTCGTCGTCTGGGCGGGCAAGACCGCGCCCGAGGCGCTGGAAGGCGTGATGTTCGAGACGGTCGGCGAAGCCTGAGCCGCCGCCGCCCGGTCTCGCTTTCCTCCGGTTTGGGCTAGAACTCCTGCGTGGCGGAGCGGGCGCAGGCCCGTCCGCCCCAAAGAATCGCGAGTAGCCAGATGTCGCTGTCCGACGCCTTCACGCCGCAATCACCGCTCGTTCTCGTCGGCGTCGGCAAGATGGGCGGTGCGATGCTCGCCGGCTGGCTCGCCCGCGGTCTCGACCCGAAGGCCGTGGTCGCCGTCGATCCGGCGCCGCCGCCCGACAGCCTCGCGATCATCGCGAAGGCCGGCATCAGGTCGGTCGCGGCGCCGCCACCGGCGACCGCGCGCGTCATCGTGATCGCGGTGAAGCCGCAGATCATCGCCGGCGTCCTGCCGAAACTCCGCGCCATGATCGGCAGGGACACGATCATCCTGTCGATCGCCGCCGGCGCGACGCTGAAGAATCTCGCCGACGGTCTCGGCGAGGCCGCGATCGTCCGGTCCATCCCCAACACCCCGGCGCAGGTCGCCCGGGGCATGACCGCGGCGATCGCAAACGAGCGGGTGGGGCCGGCGGAGAAGGCGCTCGTCGCGCGGCTGCTGGAAAGCATCGGCGAGGTCGCCTTCGTCGAGGAGGAGAGCCAGATCGACATGGCCACCGCAGTCTCCGGCTCCGGTCCGGCTTACGTCTTCCTGCTCGCCGAGTGCCTGATGGAAGCCGCGATGGCCGAGGGTGCGTCCCGCGAGGTCGCCTCCCAGCTCGCCCGGCAGACGATCGTTGGCGCCGCGGAGCTTCTCCGCCAGTCCGACCTGCCGCCCGAAAAGCTGCGGGAGAACGTCACCTCGCCGAACGGCACCACCGCCGCGGCGCTCGCCGTCCTCATGGCCGACGGCGGCATGGCGGCGCTCCTCAGGAAGGCGGTGCACGCCGCCCGCAAACGCTCCGAGGAGCTCTCCGGCTGAACCGCCTCGCGGTCCGCACAACCTTGGCGAAGGCGAGGCGCGCCCTATATCAGGTCTGGTAACGTTAACCAGAGGTTATTAGATGAAAAGAACGTACCTTCTGCTTGCTTCCGCACTGCTTTTCGTGGCCCCGGCCTATGCCGCGGGCGGTGTCGGAGCAGCCCTCCAGAGCGCCGCGGAGGCGACGAATAACAAGAATGTCGGCGGCTTCATTTCCGGCACCATCTACGGGAATACCAGCAACCCGAGCGGCAAGGGCAACGGCGTTCTGCCGTCCGAGTCGCCGGGGCCGTGGGCACATGGAACTCCGGGCGATGGCCCGACACTCCCCGGCGGATCGATGGGCGATTTCATTTCCCCGGCCACATCGAACGGGAATTCCAATTCCAACTTCGCCAACGACAAGAATCCCGGCCCCGACTTCGTGAAGTAATCACGTCGGCCGGAACCGTCAGGCCGCTCCAACTCGGGGCGGCCTTTCCGTTTCAGGAATCGGCGATTCTTCCACATTGCCTTTTCCGTCCGGAACCTTCAGCTTTGGCGCAGACATCAGCCGTTCGACCACGACCGCCGGATGTCCAGCTCGATAGAAGGGCTGCGACGATCGAGCGACATGAGGGGTCACTGGACCTTGCCCAGACTGGCCCCCTGTTGTGTCCGGCGCTGGCGGCGGACGGTTGAAGCGCCGGTCGCCGGACCAGGTGAAATCGGCCAGAGAGTCCGATCGCAAGAGCAGGAGTGACGCCCATGGCACGCAAGAGCACGCCCCGACGCCCGCGCCAGAGCAAGGCAAGCTCCGGCGCGTCGCCGCACGACCGCGCCATCGACGCGTTGCTGGCGCTCGCGGCCGCGCGCGACTTCTCCCGCATCACGCTTGCCGATATCGCCGCCGAAGCCGGGCTGAGTCTGGCCGAGCTCCGCGCCGTCGCCGACGGGCGCTTCTCGCTGCTTCGCGATTTTTCGCGCCGCATCGACGAGGCGGTCCTCGCGAAAGGGCCGGCCGAGGGCGAGGAGCCGCGCGACCGGCTCTTCGACATCTATATGCGGCGCTTCGATGCCCTGCAGCCCTACCGCGCGGCGCTGCGGCGGCTGTCTGCCTCCGCCCGCCGCGATCCGCTTCTCGCGGCCGCGCTCCACCGCCTCGCGCGCCGGTCGCAGATGTGGATGCTGGCGGCCGCCGGCGTTTCGCGCGGCGGCATCGCCGGGCGCGTGACCGGCGAGGGCATGGTGCTCCTCTATGCCGACGTCATGCGCACCTTCCTCGACGACGAGGATCCCGGCCTCGCCCGCACGATGGCGGCGCTCGACCGCGGCCTGACGCGCGGCGAGACCTGGGTCGGCTGGCTCGACCGGCTCTGCTCCTTCCTCCCCGATCTCGGAGGGCGGTTGAACCCGCGGAGCGCCGGCGCCGACGCTTGAGATTCGGCCGCCCGGCATGCTAACGCGCGTTCCCGCACCGGGGAGCGCTGCATCATGGCCGGACCGGCCCCGCCGATCACCTTCGACGATTTCCTCAAGGTCGACATCCGCGTCGGCACGATCGTGGATGCGCAGCCCTTCCCGGAAGCGCGCAAGCCCGCCTACAGGCTCGTCATCGACTTCGGTCCCGAGATCGGCCGCAGGAAATCCTCCGCGCAGATCACGAAGAACCACCGGCTCGAGGAGCTGGTCGGCCGTCAGGTGATCGCGGTGGTCAACTTTCCGCCGCGCCAGATCGGCAAGTTCATGTCGGAGGTGCTGACGCTTGGCCTGCCCGACGGCAGTGGCGAGGTGATGCTGCTCGGACCCGACCGCAGCGTCCCCGACGGCGGCAGGATGTACTAGGCCGGGATCGTCACCGTCGCCCGCAGGCCGCCCATCGGGCTCTTTTCGAGGACGATGTCGCCGCCGTGGCTCCGCGCGATGTCGCGGGCGACGGAGAGGCCGAGGCCGGTGCCGCTCTCGTCGAGATTGCGCGCCGCGTCGAGCCGGTAGAACGGCTTGAACACCGCTTCCAGCTCTTCCTGCGGCACGCCCGGCCCGTCATCGTCGACCGTGACCGTCAGGTGGCCGCCCTCGTGGACGCCGGCAACCGTGACCTTGTCGCCGTGCCGGCACGCATTGAGGACGAGGTTGGCCAGGCAGCGCTTGAAGCCCTGCGGACGCACCGTGACCAGCGCTTCGCCGGTGAAGCGCACGTCGGTCCGGTGCCCGGAGATGCTTGCCTCGGCGGCGATCTCGCGGAGCAGCGCCTCGATGTCGGTCGGCGCCGAGTCCTCCTCGCTGTCGCCGCGCGCGAAGGCGAGATAGCCCTCGAGCATGCGGTTCATGTCGTCGACGTCCTTCTGCAGCGCTTGGACGTCGGCCGAGTCGCCGATCAGGGCAAGCTGCAGGCGGAACCGCGTCAGCACGGTACGCAGGTCGTGGCTGACGCCGGCGAGCATGGTCGTGCGCTGCTCGATCTGCCGCTCGACGCGGTGCTTCATCTCGTGGAAGGCGAGCGTCGCATGCCGCACCTCGCGGGCGCCGCGCGCGGTGAAGTCGGGGACCGCGCGTCCCTTGCCGAAATCGTCGACCGCCGAGGCGAGGCGGAGGATCGGCCGGATCTGGTTGCGCAGGAACACGATGGCGATGGCGAGCAGAACCAGGCTCGTCGCCACCATCCACAGGATGAAGATCAGCGAGTTCGAGGCGTAGGTCTGGCTGCGGCGGGCGAAGACCCGCAGCACCTTGTTGTCGAGCTGGATGCGGATCTCGACGAGGTTGGAGCGGCCGACCGTGTCGATCCAGAACGGCTTGCCGATCTGGCGGGTGATCGCCCCGCTGAGCGTCCGGTCGAGGAGCGAGAAGAACGGCTTCGGCCCCGCCGCCGGGAGCGGCGGGTCGAGGATCGAGACGTTGAGCCCCATGCGGTCGCGGGCGATGCGGAGCATGTTCTCGCTGCCCTGGTCCTGCGGATAGGTTTCGAGGATGTCGACCAGCGCGGCGATGTCGCCGACCACCGCCTCGGCAAGCCGCGCGGTGACCGTGCGGTAGTGCTCCTCCATGAAGACGAAGGCGACGAGCGCCTGGAGCAGAACCACCGGCGCGATGATGATGATGAGCGAGCGCGCGAAGAGGCCCTTCGGCAGCCAGCGTGTCAGCCGCCGGGCGAAGCGGCCGTAGGCAGCCCGCATCCGCTGGAGCGCGGGATAGCGGAGCGTGAAGCGCTCGCCGTCGAACATCCGCCGGAAGCGGGGGTTGCCGATGAGCGGTACGTCCATCGTCCTCCCCCTCGGCTCAGATGGCGAGGCGGTAGCCGATGCCCCGCACGGTCTGGAGGAACATCGGATTGGACGGGTCGGCTTCGATCTTGCGGCGCAGGCGGTTGATCTGGACGTCGACCGTGCGCTCGGCGGCGGGGCCGTCGCCGGCGGTAAGGTCGCTCCGCCGGACGGTCTCGCCGGGCGAGGCGGCGAACACGGCGAGGATGTCGCGCTCGCGGTCGGTGAGGTGGATGAGTTCGGTGCCGCGGCGCAGCTCGCGGCGCTCGCGGTTGAACGAGAACGGCCCGAAGCGGACCTGCTCGATCAGCGGCCGCGCCGGCTGGGCGCCGCGGCGGAGGATGTTGTTGATGCGGAGCAGCAGCTCGCGCGGGTCGAACGGCTTCGCCAGGTAGTCGTCGGCGCCGTATTCGAGGCCCCGGATGCGGTTCTCGATCTCGGCGCGCGCGGTCAGCATGAGGATCGGAACGTTCATGCTGGCGCGCAGGCCGCGCGTCAGGTCCATGCCGTTCTCGCCGGGCATCATCACGTCGACGATGAGCATGTCGAAGGTGAGGCCGGAGAGCCGCCGCCGGGCTTCCTCGGCATTGGCGGCGCTGGTCACCCGGAAGCCCTGGCCGCCGAGATAGCGCGCGAGCAGCGAACGGATGCGGCTGTCGTCGTCGATGACGAGAAGATGCGGCGCGTTGTCGTCGACCGCCGGACGCGCCGGAAGGAGTTCGCCGTCGCTCATCGCGGCGGCGACTCGATGAGGGTCGCCGCCTTGTCCCGCTCGCCGGCATTGATGATGCCGCGCAGGAACTTCAGGGCGCCGGCGCGCTCTTCGGGCGAGAGCGGCTCGAGCGCGGCGGCGATGCGCTCTTCCTGCGGTCCGAGCAGGCGGAGGGAAAGGGCACGGCCGGCGGCGGTCGGATAGAGGAGGCGCTGGCGGCGGTCCTGCGGCCCGGGAAGCTGTTCGATGAAGCCGTTGTCGATGAGCTGCTTCAGGACGCGGCCGAGGCTCTGCTTGGTGATCTTCAATATGTCGAGAAGGTCGGCGACCCGCATGCCGGGATGGCGATTGACGAAGTGGACGATGCGGTGGTGGGCGCGGCCGAAGCCGAATTTGGCCAGAACCGCATCCGGGTCGGAGACGAAGTCGCGATAGGCGAAGAAGAGAAGCTCGATGTAGCGGATCTCGGGCCGCTCCTCGAGCGAGAGCGGCAGCATGTGCGGCGCTCCGCCCGGATTTTCGTGCCCTTCGGCGCTATCGGTATCCGGTTTCAAAATTACGTAAGCCATGTTGACATATTTTGCCGGGATCGCTACAGAAGATGCGGTCGCGACGCAAGGTCGAGGCACGCGAATTCCTGCCGCGCACCTTCCTTCGATCCGCGCGAACATATCGGCGATCACGCCGCGACGCAAAAACGCATGTGCTTCCGTCGGCTTGGCGGAGGTTCTAGTGTTTCGGACCGGATCGGCGCCCATGAGGCCCGACCTTTGGGAGGATCGGAAGATGGCCGCGCAGCCCTTCGACAAACGTCCCGGCGTCATCTGGTACAATGGCGAGTTCGTGCCGTGGGAGAACGCCACGCTGCACGTGCTGTCGCACGGCCTGCACTATGCCAGCGCCGTGTTCGAGGGGCAGCGCGCCTATGGCGGCGTCGTCTTCAAGCTCGACGAGCATACCCGCCGGCTGCACGATTCCGCCCGCATCCTTGGCTTCGAGATTCCCTATTCGGTCGAGACGATCAACAAGGCCTCGCAGGAACTGCTCGCGCGGCAGGGACACGCCGACGCCTATGTCCGGCCGATCGCCTGGCGCGGCAGCGAGATGATGGGCGTCGCGGCGCAGTCGACCCGGATCAATGTCGCCATCGCGGCATGGGAATGGCCGTCCTATTTCAAGCCGGAAGAGCGCATGAAGGGCATCCGCCTCGACATGGCCCGCTACCGCCGGCCCGATCCGATGACGGCGCCGTCGAAGTCGAAGGCCACCGGCCTCTACATGATCTGCACCATCTCCAAGCACGAGGCCGAGCGGAAGGGCTATGCCGACGCGCTGATGCTCGACTGGCGCGGCCGCATCGCCGAGGCGACCGGCGCCAACATCTTCTTCGTCAAGGACGGCGTCATCCACACGCCGACGCCGGACTGCTTCCTCGACGGCATCACCCGCCGCACGGTCATCGACCTCGCGCGCAAGCGCGGCTACCAGATCGTCGAGCGCGCGATCATGCCGGAGGAGATGGGCAGCTTCGAGCAGTGCTTCCTGACCGGCACCGCCGCGGAGGTGACGCCGGTGTCCGAGATCGGCCAGTACCGGTTCAGGACCGGCGAGATCGTCCGTAACCTCATGGAAGATTACAGCGCGGCGGTCCTCCCGCGGCAGCCGGCAATGGCTGCCAACGGGTAGAAGTCGGAAGGCGCCGTTCTCGCCGAACGGCGCCGCGAACCCTCGGTCCCCGGGCGGGGCCGGGACGGTTCAGGAAGCCTGCAGTTCGACCGCCTTCGGTCCCTTGCCGTGCTTGTCCGGCTCGGTTTCGAACGAGATCCGCATTCCGTCGGTCAGCGCG
>Ga0070741_10003100_pt1 | contig 42187 bp, 47 predicted proteins | sample Coa_R1_4_FD_66440 | JGI IMG/M metagenome (GOLD analysis project Ga0070741, IMG submission 66440) | Surface soil microbial communities from Centralia Pennsylvania, which are recovering from an underground coalmine fire - Coalmine... | ecosystem: Environmental > Terrestrial > Soil > Unclassified ... | reverse complement strand
GTCAAGTACCTGACGAGCGGCGGCACCGAGATGCCGAAGAACTGGAACCGCCGCTTCAAGCACAACCGCGACAAGATGAAGACCGGCGACATCTTCGAGCTCGCCGAGGTGGTGCGGAACCTCTCGCTGCGCGACGGCGAGAAGGGGCTCTCGACGGGCGAGAAGCAGATGTACGTCAGGGCGAAGAAGATCCTCGCGTCGGAGCTCCGGTTCGCGAAGAACCTCTCCGAGGAGGACGCGATCGCCTGGCTCGAGGGCGTGCTGGCCGGGCAGGAGCGCCCGGCGGCCGCGAAGGCGAAGCGCCCGCCGGCGACGACGCCGGCGAAGAAGAAGAGCGCCGCGAGCAAGGCCCCGGCAGCCGCATAGGGTGCAGCCGTCCGGCGTCTTCGCCGTGCTCGTCGCCGCAGGCCGGGGCGAGCGGCTCGGCGACGACCGGCCGAAGGCCTTCGCGAGGCTCGGCGAGCTTCCGCTGCTCGCCGAGCCTCTGCGCCGTCTCGACGAGAACGGGTGGGTCGACGGCGTCGTCGTCGTCTGCCCGCCGGGGTGGGAGGAGCCGTCGATCCTGCTCGCCGAGCAGCTCGGCGCGTCGAAGGTGAGCGCCTGCGTCCCGGGCGGCGCGACGCGCGCCGACTCGGTGCGGCTCGGGCTCGAGGAGGTGCCCGGGGAAGCGGCCGTCGTGCTCGTGCACGACGCGGCCCGCCCCCTGCTGCCGGCGGAGGTCGTCGACCGGCTGCTCGAGGCGCTCGGCCAGGGCTTCGACGGCGCCGTCCCCGGCCTGCCCGTCGTCGACACGGTCAAGCGGCTCGCGGACGGCGTCGTCGCGGAGACCCTCGACCGCGACGCGCTCGTCGCGGTGCAGACGCCGCAGGCGTTCGTCGCGTCCGTACTGCGCGCCGCCTTCGCCGCGAGCGACGACGTGTCGCGTGCGACGGATTGCGCCCAGCTCGTCGAGGCGGCCGGGGGCCGCGTCACGGTGGTCGCAGGCGACGAACGGCTGCGGAAGGTGACGACGGCGGCGGACCTCGAGCGCGTGGCGGGGCTCCTCGGTGGCTGACGTGCGGGTCGGCGTCGGCGTCGACGCGCACGCGCTCGTCGAGGGCGTGCCGCTCGTCCTCGGCGGCGTCGAGCTCGCCCACCCGCGCGGGCTGGCCGGCCACTCCGACGGTGACGTGATCGCGCACGCGCTCGTCGACGCGCTCCTCGGCGCCGCCGGGCTCGGCGACATCGGCTCGCTCTTCCCCTCGTGGGAGAAGCGCTTCCGCGGCGTCTCCTCGCTCGTCCTGCTCAGAGAGGCCTACTCCCAGGTGCGCGCCGCCGGGTGGCGGCTCGTGAACGCCGACTGCGTCCTCGTCGGCGAGGAGCCGCGAATCGCGGAGAGCCGGGACGAGATGCGGCGCCGGCTGACCGAGGCGGTCGGCGAGGGCGAGGTGAACGTGCGCGCGACGACCACGGACGGGCTCGGCTTCACCGGCCGCGGCGAGGGCCTCGCCGCCTACGCCGTCGCGCTGCTCGAGCTCCGCTAGTGGTCCGCACCTACCGGACGGGCCACTAGCGCGGCAGGGCGGGGCCTCCGGCTCCGAGCTCGACGAGCCCGTCGCGGGCGAGCGCCTCGACCGCCTCGCGGTCGAGCGGGGCCTGGCCGGCGGCAACCGCGCGCAGCGCGCGGGCGCGGCGCTGCCGGAACGACCCCTCGAAGCGAGACTGCTTCCTGAGCGGCTCGTAGCGCCGCCCGCGCGAGGGGCAGGCCGCGGCGAGCGGGCAGGCGCCGCAGCGCGGCACGCGCGCGAGGCAGACCGTCGCGCCGAGGTCGAAGAGCGCCTGCGCGCACGACGCGTCGAACGGCTCGCGCGTCCGCTCCTGCACGCGGCGTACGTTCGTATCGACCGGCAGCACGTCGCGACCGAACGCGAAGCTCGCGAGCGCGGCCGCCGTGTACGGCCCGACGCCGGGCAGCGCCGTCAGGTCGTCCGGCCAGCCGCGCTCGGCGACGACGCGCGCCGCGCGGTGGAGGTTGAGCGCGCGGCGGTTGTAGCCGAGTCCCTGCCACTCGACGATCACGTCGGCGGCGGAGGCGGCGGCGAGCGCCTCCACGGTCGGCCACCGCTCGAGGAAGCGCAGGTAGCGCGGGACGACGCGCTCCACCTGCGTCTGCTGCAGCATCACCTCGCTGACGAGGATCGCGTAGGGATCGCGCGTGCGCCGCCAGGGCAGGTCGCGCCGGTGCTCGCGGAACCAGGCAAGGAGCGGCTCCTTCACGGCACGGACCCTAGCTTCGGGCCGCGCTCTCCGGCCGCCCTCGGCGGACGCGGCCGAGTAGTCGTGCGGCGTCGCGACAGCGCGGGTCTCGGGTGAGACGTTCTCGAGACGCCCTGGGCTGTGTCTACTCGGAGAGCTGCGGGCGCAGCGGGGGCGGCGCCGGAGCGCCGCCCCCGCGGGGACGGCCTCAGCGCTGGGTCCGGGGCCCGCGGAAGACCGCCTCGGCCGCGTGCGCGCGGGCGGCGGCCGCGCTCAGCGGCTTCGTCTTCGCCGGCTTGCTCTCGCCGAGGGTGACGAGAGCGGTCGCGGCGGCGTCGGCCATCTGGTCGAACGCCGTGTCGCTCAGGTTGCTGGCGGTGTCGCACGCCTGGTGGTAGCAGCGGTCGTACGCCTCGCCGGCGACCCCGCCGTACACGCCCGCCTGCTCCTCCGTCTTGACGCCCTCCGCGCCGGTGAAGAGCCCGCCCGCCGGGGCGCCCCGCGCGATGAACGGGCCGTAGTCGGAGCGCCCGTCGAAGGCCGTCGGGGCGCTCGCGAGCCCGGCGGACGCGAACCAGTCGAGGAAGATCTGCTCGATCTCGGCCGAGCCGGGCGGCCCCGCCGTCGGCGTGTCGGAGCCGTCGCCGTCGTACACGAATCGGACGAAGTTCGGCGACGCGATCATGTCGAAGTTGAGGTTGCCCGCGATCGTCGCGAACTCGTCGTCGGAGAGGCTGTCGACGTAGAACTGCGACCCGAGCAGGCCCTCCTCCTCGGCGCCCCACCACGCGAAGCGGATCTTGTTGCGCGTCTTGACGTTGTTCTCGGCGATCTGGATCGCCGACTCGAGGTTGTAGGACGAGCCGGAGCCGTTGTCGTTGATGCCGGGGCCGGTGGTGACCGAGTCGAGGTGCGATCCCTGGACGACGACGTGGTCCGGGTCTCCGCCCGGCGCGTCCGCCAGCACGTTGGCGGCCGTGCGCGTCTCCGAGATCGTGGACGTCGCGACGTGCACGGACACGGGGCCCGAGACCAGCAGGTCGTGCAGCTCCTGCCCCAGCGCGAACGTGGTGCCGAGGACCGGGATGGTGAAGTCCGGGCTCCCGAGGGTCCCGTTGATCACCGCGGTGCGTCCCGGCTGCCCCTCGTTGAAGATGAGCACTGCAGACGCCCCGGCGTTCTGGGCGTTCAGCGCCTTGTCGTGGAAGGTGCAGGTGCCGCGCTGGATCAGCGCGACGTTGCCGGCCGTGAAGCCGGCGAAGTCCGAGGCCTCGCAGCCGGCGCTCGAGCCCGGGGTCGGGGGCGGCGGGAACAGGTTGCCGGCCGTCTCCTCGACCGCCCCGGTCACGTCGTCGCCGCCCGAGTACGTCATCGTCGCGAAGTCCGTGCCGGCGGCGTACGTCTTCGCGGCCGGCGCGGTCAGCGCGAGCGTGGGTGGGGCGAGCTCCTGGAAGAACGGGAACTCGAACGACTGGACGACCGGGTCGTAGCCGGCGTCCTCTAGCTGCGCGACGACGTACGCGACGGACGCGTCGAAGCCGGGGGTGCCGGCCGCCCGGATACCGCCGTTCGCGTTCGCGATCGCCTGCAACGCTTGCTCGTGCCGCTTCATCCCCTGCAGCGTGATCGCCTTCCGCAACTTGAGCGCGGACCCGCTCGCCGTGTCTCCCGACGCCGTCCCCGCGAGCACGGACGCTGCGAGCAACCCGGCCGCGAGCAGACGAATCGTTCCTGCCATGACGATCCTCCTCCTCCGGCGTGGCCGCAGGAAGGCCGGATAGACGCCTTTTCCGGCGGCTTGACCGGGATCGGCCAATCCGAAACCGGTCCGGGGCTCCGAGGAGCCCCGGACCGGCCGCGCGGCCTCGGTTCCGGTACTAACAGCCCCCTAACCGGCGTCGTGCAGGATCGGGCGCGCAATCCGACCAAGGGGGGTCACATCGTGAGAGTCCTCGCCGCGCCGCTCGCGCCGCTCGCCGCCGCCGCTGTCCTCGCCGCGCCCGCCGGGGCCGCCCCGAGCGCCCGCTGCCCCGGCAACCTGCTGCCGCTCGGGCGCAACGCGATCGGGCCGGCCGCCGCGGCCGCCCTGCGCGCCGACCCGCCGAGGAACCGCCCGCAGGTGCGGGGCGCGATGCTCGCGCCGGCGGACGCCGCCCGCGGGCCGCAGGCGAAGGCGCAGTGCGGCAGGACGGTGTGGGAGCGCACCGTCGTCGTTTACCTGCTCGACCGCGCCTTCCTGCCGAGCCAGAGCGCGTCGCAGCGGGTCGTCTTCGTCGGGCGGACGCCGGCGGGCTACCGCGTCTGGGCGCGGGCCCACTGAGCGCCGCTCAGTAGAGCGGCTGCGTGAACCCCGCCGCGACCGCGGCCCCGGCGAGCGCGCCGAGCGCGAGCATCCCCGCGGCCGGCGCGACGAACCGGCGGTCGCCAGTCAGCTTCGCCGCCACGAGCAGGAAGAGGAGCCCGATCGGCGCGAGCAGGAAGGGGCGCGTCGCGATCGCCGCGATGCCGAGCGCGGCGGCGACGAGCGCGAGGGCGGAGCCGACCGTGTCGCGGTTCACGGCCGGGACTCTACCCGCCCGGCGGGCGCGACGGCGCGGGAGGCGGAACCTAGACTCACGCGGGTGAAGGTCCGCTTCGCTCCCAGCCCGACCGGCTCCCTGCACGTGGGGAACGCGCTCGGCGCGGTCGCGAACCGGAACTTCGGCGGCACCCTCCTGCTCCGGATCGACGACACTGACCCGGCGCGCAACGTGCCGGGCGGGGAGGAGGCGATCCTCGAGGACCTGCGCTGGCTCGGCGTCGAGTGGGACGAGGGCCCGGTGCGCCAGAGCGAGCGGCAGGAGCGCTACCGCGAGGCGGCCGCCGGCCTGCCGGAACGGTTCCACGGCGTGCAGCTCCTGCGACCGGACGGGACGGCGACCTACCACCTCGCGAGCGTCGTCGACGACGTCGACTTCGGGATCACGCACGTGATCCGCGGCAACGACCACCGCCCCAACGAGGGGCTCCACCGCGCCCTCGCCGAGGCGCTCGGCGCCGTCCCGCCCGAGTACGTCCACCACGGGCTCGTGCTCGGCCCGGACGGGAAGAAGCTCTCGAAGCGCTCGGAGGGGGCCTCGATCGCCTCCCTGCGCGAGGCCGGCATCCCGGCGGAGGCGGTACGGCGCTACCTCGACGAGCTCGGGATCCCCCGCCACGACGTCCGCCTCGACCTCGCGCGCATCCGCTCGCTCGCGGTCGAGGTGCTGGCCGGGCTCCCCGACGAGGAGCTGGCGGCCCGGGCGGGGGTCCCCGTCTCGGTCGCACCCGCGCTCCGCGGCGCCCGCGACCTCGGCGAGGCCCGCGCGCTCGCGGCGTCGATCCTCGAGCCTCCGGCGCCGGGCGGCGGGCCGGCGCTCGCGCAGGGGGACGCCGAGACGCTCGCGCGCTTCCGCGAGCTGCGCGCGGCGGCGAACGGCGCCCTCGACGAGCGGGCGGCGCGCGCGGTCGTCCGCGAGCTGAAGGCGGCCGGCGGCAACCTGCGCGCCGTGCGGCGGGCGCTCACCGGCCGCGACAGCGGCCCCGAGCTCTGGGCGGTGCTCGCCGCGTTGCCTCTGGAGGAGACGTTGCGGAGAGTCGATGCGGCTCTTTGACACCTACACGAAGTCGCTCGTCGAGCTGCCGCCGCCGCCCGGACCGGTGCGGATGTACTTCTGCGGCCCCACCGTCTACGCCCGTGCCCACGTCGGCAACGCGCGCCCGTTCGTCGTCGGGATGTGGCTGCGGTCGTGGCTGCGGATGCGCGGCTACCAGGCGACGCTCGTCCACAACATCACCGACGTCAACGACAAGATCTACGACGCGGCTCCCGGCGCGAGCGCCGCGCTCGCCGAGCGCGCGACGGCCTGGTACCTCGAGGACACGGGTGACCTCGGCCTCGGGATGCCGGACGCGCTGCCGAAGGTGACCGAGCACGTCCCCGAGATCGTGCGCTTCGTCGAGGAGCTCGTGCGCACGGGTCACGCCTACCCGGTCGACGGCGACGTCTACTTCCGCGTCGCGAGCTTCCCGGAGTACGGCCGGCTCTCGGGCCAGCGGCCCGACCAGGTCGCAGAGCAGGAGCCGAACCCGCGCAAGGAGGACCCGCGCGACTTCGCGCTCTGGAAGGCCAACAAGGAGGGCGAGGACACGGCCTGGGACTCGCCCTGGGGCCGAGGCCGGCCGGGCTGGCACATCGAGTGCTCCGTCCTCGCCGAGGAGCTCCTCGGGCCGAGCTTCGAGATCCACGGCGGCGGCCTCGACCTCGTCTTCCCCCACCACGAGAACGAGCTCGCCCAGTCGCGTGCGCTCGGGCATCCGTTCGCCCGGATCTGGGCGCACAACGGGATGCTCCGCTTCACCGGCGAGAAGATGTCGAAGTCGGTCGGCAACATCGCCACGCTCCGCGAGACCCTCGACGAGTGGGGCCGCGAGACGCTGCTCGTCTTCTTCCTCTCGGGCCACTGGCGCAAGCCGATCGACTTCTCGCCCGAGACGATGGCGCAGGCGGCGGCCCAGGCCGAGACGCTCCGCAACGTCTTCCGCGGCCCCGGCGAGCCGGGCGGCGACTGGGAGGCGTTCGCCGCCGCGCTCGACGACGACTTCTCGACGCCGGAGGCGCTCGCGGTGCTCCACGGGTGGCGCGACCACGACCTGCTGCGGCGCGCGCTCGCCGTCTTCGGGCTCGAGTCGCTCGCGGCGGCGGAGGCGCCGCCGGACGAGGTGGTCGAGCTCGCGCGGCGGCGGCACGGGGCCCGCGCGGAGCGGGAGTGGGCGGAGGCCGACCGGCTGCGGGAGGCGATCGAGGCGGCCGGCTGGGAGGTGCGCGACGCCGGCGACGGCTTCCGGCTCGTCCGCAGGAGGCGGTGAGCGGCGACCTCGTCTACGGCCGCCGGGCGGTCCGGGAGGCGCTGCGCGGCCGCCGGGAGGTGCTCGAGCTGTTCGCGACGGAGCGCGCGGCGAAGGCGGAGCCGTGGCTCGCCGAGGCGAAGCCCCGCCTGCGGGCCGAGCGCGAGCTCTCCGAGCTCGCCGGCACCCGCGACCACCAGGGCGCGCTCGCCCGCGTCGAGCCCTTCCGCTACGCGGACGCCTACGAGCTCGCGGCGGCCGAGCGGCCCCTCCTCGCCGTCCTCGACCGCGTCACCGACCCGCGCAACCTCGGCGCCGTCTGCCGGAGCGCCGAGGGGGCGGGGGCGACCGGCGTCGTCGTCCCGGCGCACGGGTCGGCCGTCGTCACGCCCGCCGTCGCCCGCGCCTCCGCGGGCGCCGTCGAGCACCTCCCGGTCGCGGTCGTCACGAACCTCGCCCGCTTCCTCGAGGAGGTGAAGGGGCCGGAGCTCTGGGTCTACGGCGCGGCCGGGGACGCGCCGACCTCGATGTGGGACGCCGACCTCTCCGGAGGCGTCGCGCTCGTCCTCGGCGCCGAGGGCAGGGGCCTGCGGCCCCTCGTCCGCCGCACCTGCGACGCGCTCGTGTCGATCCCGCTCGCCGGCCGCGTCGAGTCGCTCAACGTCAGCGTCGCCGCCGCCCTCCTCCTCTACGAGGCGCGGCGCCAGCGCGGGTGAGCCGAGTCGTGGCGGACGCGTCGCTCTACCTGTTCGACGGCTACAACCTCCTCCACGCCGGGCCGTTTTCCGACGCGCGCCAGCTCGCGGACGCGCTCGCGAGCTTCGTGGCCTCGCGCGGCGCGCGCGGGGTGCTCGTCTTCGACGGCTCGGGCGACGACGCCGAGCTCGGCCCGCTCTCGGTGCGCTACGCGCCCGACGCCGACGCGCTGCTCGAGCGGCTCGCCGCCGAGCACCGCGGGCGGGAGCGCGTGCTGCTCGTCTCGTCCGACCGCGCCGTGCTCGAGACCGCCGGCCGGCAGGTCGCGCAGCTCTCGTCGCAGACCTTCTTCCGCGACCTCGAGCCCCCGGCGCAGCCGCCGGCGCCGCCGGGCGGGCTCGGCGACAGGCTCGACCCCGAGCTGCGCGCGCGGCTCGAGCGACTTCGCCGAGGCGAGTAACCGGGTCCACTGCAAAAGGGGCTTGTGTTCTCTGCGAGACCCTGCTAGATTCACCTCGACCTCAGGGTGAGGGTTCTGTCGCGAGACGGTGCTCCAGCCCGCGCGGAAAGGGAGAAAGGCCATCGCAGTCCAGCACGCAACCGCCGTTCGCAGCCCCCAGAAGGCTCAACGAGAGCTTGAGGATCTGCAACTCGTGCTCAAGGCACGCAACGGCGACCAGGGCGCGCTCGACGCCCTCATCCGCCGCTACACGTCGTTCGTCCGGCTGAAGGCGAGCTCGTACTTCCTCGTCGGCGGCGACAGCGACGACCTGATCCAGGAGGGGCTGATCGGCCTCTACAAGGCGGTGCGCGACTTCCGGCCCGACAAGGAGACCTCGTTCCGCTCCTTCGCCGAGCTCTGCGTCACGCGCCAGATCATCACCGCGATCAAGACCGCGACGCGCTTCAAGCACGCCCCGCTCAACACGTACGTCTCCTTCAGCCACACCCCGTCCGGACAGGAGGCGGAGGGCGAGGTGACGCTCGGCGACGCGCTCCCCGGCTCGCACGTCCACGACCCGGCCGTGCGCGTGATCTCGACCGAGGAGCTGCAGTCGCTCGTCGGCTGCCTCGGCACGACGCTCTCCTCGCTCGAGTCGAACGCGCTCCGGCTCTACCTGGAGGGCAGCTCGTACGAGCAGATGGCCGCCGAGCTCGGGTGCGACACGAAGACGATCGACAACGCGCTCCAGCGCGTCAAGCGGAAGATCCTGAACCACCAGCGGGAGCGCCGGGTCCTCCAGTAACGGCGGCGGCGTACGATGGGTGCGCGCCGGAGTAGCTCAGCTGGAAGAGCGAGCGCCTTGTAAGCGCTAGGTCGTGGGTTCGAGTCCCACCTCCGGCTTGCGGACGTTCGCCTCGAGATCTCTACGATCCGTCCGCGGCCGCCTCGCGCGGCAGCCGGCGGCGGAGGGCCGCTCGGCGAGCTGATCGAGCCCTGAATGCACGAAGGCCGCCCATGATCGGCTCGCCTGCCAGCCGCTTGCGGATCTGCTCGACCACCCTCTCTCTGCGCTCGCCGAGCGTCTCCTGCCGCTCTGCGGCAGCCAAGATCCGCGTCGCCTCCCGCCGCGCCTTGCCCAGCGGCGGAGCGCCCGCACTCGTGTCCGCGTGCGGCGGCAACATCGAGGGAACATGTGTTCGTGTACGATTGGCGCACTTTCGTGACGCGGAAACAGCATGCCGGGTGCGGCGCGCCTACGGTCGCACGAGACTCGGCCGCTCAGGCCCGCGTCGTCGCGGTCGCGAGGTCTGAGGCGTATCCCACGGCGGTCGAGGTTTGATGCGAGAAGTGATACCCCCTGCCATGACAGGGTTTATCATTCCGCAAGCTCATTCGGCACTTGAAGCGGCATCGCCGGATTTCCAACGAGAACGTCCGCGACTACCTCGACTGCGACGTGCCGACCGCCCGCAACCGCCTGACACGGATGCGGAAGCTCGGATGGATCGACTTCGCCCCGGATTCCCCGCGACGCGGCCCGAACGTCGAGTACGTCGCGCTGGACGCAATCGACGCCCTCGAGTAGCGGGGCGCAGCACGAGGACGAGCCCGACTTCGCCCATGACGGTCTGGGTGCGCCTACCCTCGAGCCCGGGATCGGCCACCGAACCCCGTCGAGCTTGGAAGTCGCGAGGTCTGCTTGTCCGGCGGATCTGGCTCAACCAGGCCGTTCACGGGGAGCTTCGTCGACGGAGCTCCTCGCCTTTCCGTGGGTCTTGTGTACGGCGAGCGCGCCTACCGGGCGAGGGGCGCTCGCTCGCCGGCGCGCACGGCCGCCGGGAGCCGGTTCGCGGGCGGGGCGAGCGGGCAGGCCCACTTGGGGTCGTAGGCGCAGGAGGGGTTGTAGGCGAAGTTGAAGTCGAGCACGAGCCCGCCGCCCGCGGCGCCCAGGTCGGCGCCCTTGACGGTGTCGAGCAGGTAGCGGCCGGCGCCGTAGGTCTCGGCGCCGCTCGTCGCGTCGCGGAAGGGGAGGAAGAGCCCGCCGCCGTAGGCCTCGAGCCAGAAGAGCTCGAGCTCGTGGCCGGCGAAGCGCGCGAGCGCGAAGCGCGTGCAGGCGACCGGCTCGGGCCCGCTTCCGGCGACGAGCCGCGCCTCCGGCGGCGCGGGCACGACCTCGGCGACGTGGCGCCAGGCGGGGTCGTAGGGGAAGTAGGCGAGCGCGTCGTGGCCCGGGCGAGGCGACTGCGGGTGGTCGCGGAAGAGCTTCGCGCGCACGGCGCGCCAGCGCTCGTGGGCTGCGGCCGGGTCGGGCGACGCGCGCACCTCGGCGTAGAGCGCGAAGACCCTTCGCTTCCAGTCGAGCAGGTCGAGCACGTCGCTCGCGGACTCTTCACGGAACGCCAACCTGCCCAGCCTAGAGTGGCGGCGCGATGCGCCTGCTCCTCGCCGCCCTCGCCGTCGCCGCCGGCTCCGCGCCGATCCCGCCGGCGGCCGTGCGCGCGATCGACGGCCGCGTCGCCTTCCGCAACTACCTGCCGGCACGCGTCCCCGCCGGCTTCGCCTACCGGGGCTGGTCGTACCGCGGCGGCGTCCTGCGCGTCGAGTTCCGGAGCGGGTCGGGGCCTCCGCTCGAGTGGCGGGTCGAGCCGATGCACGGCGCCTGCGACGCGGGGGCCGAGCGGAGCTTCCAGCTCGGCGGCAACAAGGTCTGGTGGGCGCGCCGCGCGCGGCGGCAGCGGGCGTGGCGCTGCGTCTTCGACCTGGCCGGCAAGCCGCTCCGCCTCGTCGCCGCCTCGGCCGCCCCGCCGGCCCGCCTCGCCCCGGCCGGCCTCGGCGCCGTCGCCGCCCACGCCGGGCGCCGCTGAGGACACGGCCCGCCGGGGCCCGCCCGGCGGCAGCCGCCGTCCCCGTCGTCCCGCCTTCGCGCGCGCTTTCCTGCACCGGCGGCCGTGGACGAGGTCGCAGCCCCCGTCACGCGAGCGAGACGGACGACCCACGGGCTGCGGGTCGCTGCGGGTCGGGCGCTACTCGCCGATCGCCTTCAGCAGCACGCGCTTGCGGCGGCGGCCGTCGAACTCGGCGTAGAAGACCTGCTCCCACGGGCCCAGGTCGAGCTTGCCGTCGGTGATCGCGAGCACGACCTGGTGCGCCATCAGCTGCCGCTTCAGGTGCGCGTCCGCGTTGTCCTCGCCGACGTTGTGGCGGTAGCCGGAGACGGGCTCGTGCGGGGCGAGGCGCTCGAGCCAGTCGTCGATGTCGGCGATCAGCCCGCCCTCGTCGTCGTTCACGTACACCGCCGCCGTGATGTGCATCGGGTTCACGAGGCAGAGCCCGTGCCGGATCCCCGACGCGCGCACGAAGGCCTCGACGCGGTCGGTGATGTTGACGTAGTCGCGCCGGTGCGGCGTCTCGAAGGTCAGGTACTCGGTCGCGTGCTTCATGCGAGCGCTTGCTCGAGATCCTTCCAGAGCTCGTCCACGTCCTCGAGCCCGACCGACAGGCGCAGCAGCCCGCGCGGGATCCGGTCGCCCTCCCAGCGGTGGCGGCTCTCCATCGTCGAGCGCTCGCCGCCGAGGCTCGTCGCGTTCAGGACGAGCCGCGTCCGCGTCTCGACGCGCCGCGGGTCGGCGACGTCGAACGACACGAGCCCCGAGAACCCCGGGTAGCGGACGCGCTCGACCGCCGGATGCGCCTCGAGGCGGCGCGCGAGCTCGGCCGCGCTCGCGGTGATGCGGCGCATCCGCTCGCCGAGCGAGCCCAGGCCGCGCAGCAGCGACGCCGCCGCGGCCGGCGCCGACTGGAGGCCCGCGCGGCCGCGCAGCTCGAGCAGTCGCGCCGTCCGCTCCGGGTCGCGCGTCACCGTCGCGCCGAGGAGCGCGTCATGCCGGCCGCAGAGGTACTTCGTGGCGGAGTGCACGACGACGTCTGCGCCCTCGTCGAGCGCCCGCAGGTAGACCGGCGTCGAGACGGTCGCGTCGCAGACGACGAGGCCGGGGTGCGCCCGCAGCGCCTCCCAGTCCGGCAGGGTGAGCACCGGGTTCGCCGGCGCCTCGACCCAGACGACGTCGGCCTCCGGCGGCGGCCCCGTCTGGTCGTACTCGACGAGCTCGAGCCCCCACCGGCCGAGGTCGCGCATGAGGACGGCGCTGCCCCAGTACGCCCCCTCGGCGAGGGCCACGCGCGTACCGGGGCCGGCGAACGCGAGCAGCACCGCCGTCTCGGCGGCCATCCCGGAGGCGTAGAGGAGGGCGTCGCCGCCCTCGAGCGCGCCCAGCCGCTCCTCGGCCGCCACCCCGGCCGGATGGGCGTAGCGGGAGTACGAGAAGCGCCCCGGCTCCCCGCGCTCGTCGTAGGGCCAGATGGTGCTGTGGTCAGGTTCGATGCGGCGACTGTAGCCTCACGCTCACCGTGGCCCACGAGACGACCCGAGCGAGGCTCGAGTGGCTGCGCGAGCAGCGCGACCGTGCCGCCCACGCGGGCAACCAGGCGGCGGTGGAGAAGCACCGCGCCGCCGGCAAGCTGCTCGCCCACGAGCGGGCCGAGCGCCTCTGCGACCCCGGCACGTTCGTCGAGCTCGACCGCTTCGTCCGCCACCGCGAGTCGAACTTCGGGATGCTCGAGCGCAGGCCGCCCGGCGACGCCGTCGTCACGGGCTACGGGCAGGTCTTCGGCCGCCGCGTGTTCGTCTTCAGCCAGGACTTCACCGTCTTCGGCGGCTCGCTCTCCGAGGTCGTCGCCGAGAAGATCTGCAAGGTGCTCGACCTCGCGGGCAAGTACGGCTGCCCCGTGATCGGCATCAACGACTCCGGCGGCGCGCGGATCCAGGAGGGCGTCGTCTCGCTCGCGGGCTACGCCGAGATCTTCTGGCGGAACGTCCAGCTCTCCGGCGTCGTCCCGCAGCTCTCGCTCGTGATGGGGCCGTGCGCGGGCGGCGCCGTCTACTCGCCTGCGATGACGGACTTCGTGCTGATGGTCGAGGGCTCCTCGTACATGTTCATCACCGGCCCCGACGTCGTGAAGGCGGTCACGGGCGAGAAGGTCAGCTCCGAGGAGCTCGGAGGCGCCGACGCCCACGCGACCAAGTCGGGCGTCGCGCACCTGACCGCCCCCGGCGAGGAGGCCGCGCTCGAGGACGCGCGCTACCTGCTCAGCTTCCTGCCGCAGAACAACCGCGCGCCGACGCCCTGGGACGAGCCGTCCGACCCGGTCGACCGGGAGGCGCCCGAGCTCGACGAGCTCGTCCCGGACGAGCCGACCAAGCCGTACGACATCAAGCGCGTGATCGAGGCGGTCGTCGACGAGGGGTCGTTCCTCGAGCTGCAGCCGCGCTTCGCCGAGAACATCGTCACGGGCTTCGCGCGGCTCGGCGGGTACTCGGTCGGCGTCGTCGCGAACCAGCCGCACTCGCTCGCCGGCGTGCTCGACATCGACTCGGCCTCGAAGGCGGCCCGCTTCGTGCGCACCTGCGACGCCTTCAACGTCCCGCTCGTCACCTTCGTCGACGTCCCCGGCTTCCTCCCCGGGACGGCCCAGGAGTGGGGCGGCGTCATCCGCCACGGCGCCAAGCTCCTCTACGCCTACTGCGAGGCGACCGTGCCGAAGCTCGCCGTGATCACCCGCAAGGCCTACGGCGGCGCCTACGACGTCATGAGCTCGAAGCACATCAGGGCCGACTTCAACTTCGCCTGGCCGACCGCGGAGGTGGCGGTGATGGGGCCCGAGGGCGCGGTCAACATCGTCTTTCGCCGCGAGCTCGCGGACGCGGCCGACGGCGAGACGCGCCGCGCCGAGCTGATCGCCGACTACCGCGAGACCTTCGCGAACCCGTACGTGGCCGCCGAGCGCGGGTACCTCGACGACGTGATCGAGCCCCGGCGGACGCGTCCGGTGCTCGTCGACGCGCTGCGCACCGCGATCACCAAGCACGAGCCGCGCCCGCCGCGCAAGCACGGCAACATCCCGCTGTAGCCGCCGCGGCCGCTACGCGGCCGCGATGCTCGTCAGGACGCCGTTCGTGCAGTGGGCGTGGACGCGGTCGCCTCGGCGGAACGCCCCCACGCCCGGCGAGCCCGGGCCGATGCGGCAGGAGTAGGAGCCGAACGCGATCGACGAGGCCGAGAGCTCCGCGACCGGGCCGACGAAGTCGAACGCGCTCTCGCCGCTCGACGACGCGCTCGCGCTCGCGCTGGAGCTCGAGCTGGAGCTCGAGGCCGTGGCCCCGCGCGCGATACGGACGAGGACGCCGCCGTCGCAGGTGATCTCGACGCGCACCCCCGCCGCGTAGCCGAGCCTCTGCGGCACGAGCCGCCGGAGCCGGCAGGTCAGGTCGCGATGCTTGCCGTGGACCGTGATCGTGAGCGGGCGCAGGACCGCGATCCGGCCGCTCGCCCTCTGGCGGCCGCTCGAGGACGCCCCGGCGGCTGGGGCCGCTACGGCGACGACGGCCGCGGCGGCGACGGCGGTGCGCGCTCCGCGTCCCATGGCGAATTCCTACCCAAAGTCGCGCCTCCCCAGCCGGGCGCGGGGCGCTACCGTCTCGGCGTGCCGGTCGAGCTCGACCCGTCCCAGCCTGCGCCCGTGACCGAGGCGATCGAGCGCCTGCTCGCGGGTCCGCCCGACGGGCCGGACGCGTGGTGGGCGGCGGGGCTCGCGCAGCGGCTAGGGAGCGACGGCGGGGCGTCCGCGCAGGACTCGGGGAGCCGACCGCGCGTAGTCGAGCCCTGAGACCCAGGTCAGCGCGACCGCGAGCAGCAGGAACCACCACGAGACCGTGTGGCTCCAGACGCCCGCGGCCGCGAGCCCGCCGACCCCGCCCGCGACCGCCTGCGACCAGGTCTTGAGCTTGCCGAGGTCGCGGGCGGCGATCACCACCCCGCGCTCGAGCGCGGCGAGGCGGAGGCCGCTCACGAGCAGCTCGCGGCCGACGATCGCGGCGACCATCCAGGCCGGGAAGACGTCCTGGTCGAGCAGCACGACGAGCGTCCCCAGCACGAGGACCTTGTCGGCGACCGGGTCGAGCAGCGAGCCGAACGAGGACGTCCGCCCGCTCCGGCGGGCGATCCGCCCGTCGAACCAGTCGGTCGCCATCGCGACGCAGAAGACGGCCGTCCCCCAGTAGTCGTGGCCGTCGAAGTGGACCGCGAACAGGAACACGACGACGGGCGCGGCGACGGCACGCGCGACGGTCAGGCGGTCGGCCAGGGTCATCGCCCCGGAGAGAATACGCGCCGTGTTCGCCAAGGTCCTCGTCGCCAACCGCGGAGAGATCGCGATCCGCGTCTGCCGGACGCTGCGCGAGCTCGGGGTCGCCTCGGTGGCCGTCTACTCCGACGCCGACCGCGGCGCGCTCCACGCGACCTACGCCGACGAGGCCTACGCCCTCGGCGGCCGCGCCGCCGCCGAGAGCTACCTCGCCGCCGACCGGCTGCTCGAGATCGCGGCGCGCGCCGGGGCGGAAGCGGTCCATCCGGGGTACGGCTTCCTCGCCGAGAACGCCGCCTTCGCCCGGGCGGTCGAGGCGGCGGGGCTCGTCTGGATCGGGCCGCCGCCCGACGCGATCGAGCTCATGGGCACGAAGACGCGCGCCCGCGCGCGCATGCGCGAGGCCGGCGTCCCGATCGTCCCCGGCACGACCGAGCCCCTCGAGGACGAGGAGGCGCTGCTCGCGCTCGGCGAGGAGCTCGGCTACCCGCTCCTCGTCAAGGCCGCGGCGGGGGGCGGCGGCAAGGGCATGCGCGTCGTGCGCGCGCCCGAGGAGGCCCGGGCCGCGCTCGAGTCGGCCCGCCGCGAGGGCGAGGCGTACTTCGGCGAGCGCGCGGTCTACGCCGAGCGCTACCTCGAGGATCCGCGGCATGTCGAGGTGCAGGTGCTCGCCGACGCGCACGGGAACGTCGTCCACCTCGGGGAGCGCGACTGCACGATCCAGCGCCGCCACCAGAAGCTGGTGGAGGAGACGCCCTCGCCCGCCGTGACGCCTGAGCTGCGCGAGCACATCGGGCGGATCGCCGTCGACGCCGCGCGGGCCGCCGGGTACCGCTCGGCCGGCACGGTCGAGGGGCTGCTCGGCCCGGACGGCGCCTACTACTTCATGGAGATGAACACGCGCATCCAGGTCGAGCACACCGTGACGGAACTCGTCACGGGCCTCGATCTCGTCCGCGAGCAGCTGCTGATCGCGGCCGGAGAGCCGCTATCGCTGCGCCAGGAGGACGTGGCGCTCCGCGGGCACGCGATCGAGTGCCGCATCAACGCGGAGGACCCGTCCGCCGGCTTCCTGCCGGCGCCCGGGCGGATCACGAGCTACCGGGAGCCTGCGGGGCCGGGCGTCCGCGTCGACTCGGGCGTCGCGGCCGGGTCGGAGGTGAGCGGGCTCTACGACCCGCTCGTCGCGAAGCTGATCGTGCACGACACGGACCGCGAGCGGGCGCGCCTGCGGATGCTGCGCGCGCTCGGGGAGCTCGAGATCGGCGGAGTGAAGACGCTCGTCGGGTTCCATCGCGCGCTCCTCTCGCACCCCCGCTTCGCCGCGGGCGAGACGTGCCGCGACCTGCTCGACTCGCAGGAGCTGCTGGAGGCGGCGGAGGAGCTGTCGCGTGCGACCCATCCCGCGGCCAGCGTACCGGCGGCCGCGGACGGAGTGTTGTCTGTCCAGACAGCCATGGCCGAAGTGGACGGGCGTCGCGTCGAGGTGCGCGTGCTGCGGCCGGAGCCCGCCTACCGCGCGCTCGCCCGCCGGCGCCGCGGGCGCGCCGCCGGCGCCGTGCGGGGCCGCGCGGCGGACGTCGTCGTGAGCCCGATGCAGGGCACGGTGCTCGAGGTCCGCGTCGCGGACGGGGACGAGGTCGAGACCGGCGCGGTGATCTGCGTCGTCGAGGCGATGAAGATGGAGAACGAGGTCGTCGCGCACCGGCCCGGCGTCGTCTCCGGGCTCTCGGTCGCCGCCGGCGGGACGGTCGTGAGCGGCCAGGTCGTCTGCGTCGTCGCCGACCCCGCCTGACGCGGGGGGCGTCCGCGCCCGAGCGAGCGCTCCCGGGTCTCGGCCCGGGCCGGGAAGCTACGCTCCGCCGCCGTGGACCTCTACGAGCACCAGGGCAAGGAGCTCTTCCGGCGCTTCGGGATCCCGGTCTCGGAGGGGCGCCTCGCCGAGACGCCGGCCGAGGCGCGGGCCGCCGCCGAGGAGCTCGGCGGCGAGGTGGTCGTGAAGGCGCAGGTGCTGACGGGCGGCCGCGGGAAGGCCGGCGGCGTGAGGCTCGCCGCGGGGCCCGACGAGGCCGAGCGGGCGGCGGCGTCGATCCTCGGCCTCGACATCCGCGGCCACGTCGTCAGGCGCCTGCTGGTCGAGCGGGCGACGGCGATCGCCGCCGAGCACTACCTCTCGGTGACGCTCGACCGCGGCGCCAAGAAGCCGCTCGTCATGTTCACGACGGAGGGTGGAGTCGAGATCGAGCAGGTGGCGGCGGAGCGGCCGGAGGCGCTCCGGCGCGTCCACGTCGACCCGCTCGACGGCTACGACCAGGAGGTGGGTCGGGAGGCGGTGGGCGACGACGCCCGCGCGCTCGACCTGCTCGAGCGCCTCTACCGCTGCTTCGTCGAGAGCGACGCGACCCTGTGCGAGATCAACCCGCTCGTCGTGAAGCCCGACGGTGCGCTCCACGCGCTCGACGCGAAGGTGACGATCGACGACTCCGCGCTCTTCCGCCATCCCGACCTCGCCGGGTGGCGCGACGCGTCGGCGGCCGACCCGCTCGAGGCGCTCGCGCGCGAGAAGGGCGTCACGTACGTGAAGCTCGACGGGTCGGTCGGCATCCTCGGAAACGGCGCGGGGCTGACGATGGCCACCGTCGACGTCGTCGTCGTCGCCGGCGGGCGGCCCGCGAACTTCTGCGACCTCGGCGGCGGCGGCTCGGCCGAGGGCGTCGTCGACGCGCTCGAGGTGATCGCGCGCGACGTCCAGGTCCGCTCGATCCTCTTCAACATCTTCGGCGGGATCACGCGCTGCGACGAGGTCGCGCGCGGCATCCTCGCCGCGCTCGAGCGGGTCGCGATCGGGGTGCCGATCGTCGTCCGGCTCGACGGCACGAACGCCGGCGAGGGCCGGCGCATCCTCGCCGAGGCGGCCCCGCCCGGCCTCCACGTCGAGCCGACCATGCTCGAGGCCGCCCGCCGCGCCGTGGAGCTCGCGACGTGAGCGACGTCTGGAGCCGGCGCGCCGAGCTCTACCGGCAGAGCCCCGCGCACAGCCGGGGCCCCGACCTCGACCTCCTCGTCGAGTGGGCCGAGGGCTGCGCGACGGCGATCGACGTCGCGACCGGGGGCGGCCACGTCGCGCGAAGGCTGCGCGAGGCGGGGCTCGCGGTCGTGACCTGCGACCCCGCGCCGGGGATGCGGCCGGACGTCGTCTGCTACGCCGAGGAGCTGCCGTTCGCGGACGCGAGCTTCGACCTGGCGGCGACCCGGGTCGCGGCTCACCACTTCCGCGACGTCGCCGCGGCGAGCAGGGAGCTCGCGCGCGTGGCGGCGAAGCGGGTGATCGTCGTGGACAACCTCAACATGGGCGAGCGCGTCGAGGAGGCCGAGCGCATCCGCGATCCCTCGCACGTGCGCAACTACACCGAGGACGAGTGGCGGCGCTTCCTCGAGGACGCGGGCCTCGCGGTCGAGGAGGTGCGGAGGCTCGACTTCCCGATCGAGCTGGAGCCGTGGCTCGAGCGCACGGGCTGCGCCGGCGCGGAGGCGGCGCGCGTCCGCTCGCTCCTCGCCCCCCACGTCGCCGGCGGCTGGGTCGCGCTCGAGCGGATCGCCCTGCGGGCGGCGCCCGGATGAGCATCCTCGTCGGCCGCGAGACCCGCCTGCTCGTCCAGGGGCTGACCGGGAGCGAGGGCCGCTTCCACGGCCTGCGCAACCGCGACTACGGCACGAACGTCGTCGCAGGCGTCACGCCGGGGAAGGGCGGGCAGGACGTCGAGGGGATCCCGGTGTTCGGCACGGTCGCCGAGGCCGTCGAGGCGACCGGAGCCGACACGAGCCTCGTCTTCGTCCCGGCCCGGTTCGCCGCCGACGCCGTCTACGAGGCGGCGGAGGCCGGGATCGGCACGATCGTCTGCATCACCGAGCACGTCCCGGTCCACGACATGCTGCGGCTGTACGCGTGGCTCCGGCGGCGGGGCGTCACGCTCGTCGGCCCGAACTGCCCCGGCGTGCTCTCGCCGGGCGAGGCGAACGTCGGGATCATCCCGGCGGAGGTGTTCAGGGCGGGGGGCGTCGGCCTCGTGTCGCGCTCCGGCACCCTCACCTACCAGATCGGCTACGAGCTCGCCCAGCTCGGGCTCGGCAACTCGACCATCGTGGGCATCGGCGGCGACCCGATCGTCGGCTCGTCCTTCGTCGACGTGCTCGAGCGGTTCGAGGCGGACGCCGAGACGGAGGTCGTCGTGCTCGTCGGCGAGATCGGCGGCGACGAGGAGGAGCGGGCCGCCCGGTTCGTCGCGGAGCGGATGACGAAGCCCGTCTTCGCCTACGTCGCGGGCTTCTCCGCCCCGCCCGGGAAGACGATGGGCCACGCCGGGGCGATCATCTCCGGCTCGTCCGGGACCGCGCAGGCGAAGAAGGAGGCGCTCGAGGCGGCCGGGATCGCGGTCGGGACGACGCCGACCGAGGTCGCGCGCCTCGTCGCCGGGTCCGCCTAGACTGGGGGACGTGGCGGTCACGACCCAGGTGATCTCGTTCGCGCGCGGCGTTCCGGCGCCGGAGTGCCTTCCGGTCGAGGAGCTCGCGGAGTGCGCGCGCGCCGTGCTCGAGCGCGACGGGCGGACGATCCTCTCGTACGGGTCAGGGGCGGGGTACACGCCGCTCCGGTCGCTGATCGGGGAGTGGTTCGGCGTCCACCCGAGCCGGGTCGTGCTCACGAACGGCTCGCTCAACGGGTTCCTCCTGCTCGCGCAGCGGCTCGCGCGCGGCCAGAACGCGTTCATCGAGTACCCGACGTACGACCGCGCGATCAAGATCCTGCTCTCGTCGGGCGCCACGATCCCGGCGGTCGCGGTCGACGACGAGGGCATCGTCCCCGAGGACCTCGAGAACCAGCTCCGGCAGACCCCGTCGCCGGCGTTCCTGTACACGATCCCGACGTTCCAGAACCCGACCGGCCGGACGATGAGCGCGGCGCGGCGCGAGCGCGTCGTCGCGATCGCGCAGGCGATGAACGTGCCGATCTTCGAGGACGACCCCTACAGCCTGATCCGGTTCGAGGGCGAGCCGCTCCCGGCGCTGTTCGACCTGACCGGGAAGCAGTCGATCTACAGCTCGTCGTTCTCGAAGACGATCTCGCCGGGCCTGCGCGTGGGCTTCTTCGTCCTCCCGGAGGCACTCGCCGAGGAGATCACCGAGGCCGCGACCTCGACCTACATCACGCCGGTGCTGCTCGCGCAGGCGACGGTCCACGAGTTCATCACGCGCGGGCTCTTCGAGCCGAACCTCCGGCGCGTGAACGAGCTGATCAAGGCCCGGCGCGACGCCATGCTCGGGGCGCTCGAGAAGCACTTCTCCGGCGCGACCTGGACGAGGCCGGAGGGCGGCTACTTCGTCTGGCTCGAGCTGCCGGTCGGGACGAACGCGAAGGAGGTGATCGACCGGGCCGAGGGCGTCACGGCCGTCCCGGGCCCGGAGTTCGGCGGCGCGGCGCACGCGCTGCGCCTCGCCTACAGCTTCGCCTCGCCCGAGGAGATCGAGGTGGGGATCGAGCGGCTCGCCGCCGCGGTCTGAGCGCGCTCGCGGCGCCGGGCGCGCGGGGAGGCACGGGATCGGGTTCGCGCCCGGACGGGCCGCCGGCCCGCAGGCGGCTCTCTCGGACGCGATCGAGGCCGAGCCCGTGGCGCCGACCGGGGCGGGCGCCGGGCGGCTAGGCCGCCGCGTAGGCGGGCGGGGCGGCCCCGAGCGTGGGCCGCGCCACGAGCGGAGGCTGCGGAGGGGGCTCGAGCCGGTAGCCGGCCGCGCGGAACGTCGGGCACGGCCGCTCCAGCGCGAGCGCGCAGAGTCCGTGGCGGCGGAAGTAGCAGTCCTGGCAGGTCGGGCGATGCTTGCTCATCTGGGCGTTGGTCTCAGGGCGTGTGAGTCCGGGCGAGGGTCCTCGGAGAGGTCGAAGCCGTGTGCAGGAAGATGCGCTGACCAGCCGTCGATCCTACGACTGCGCCCTCCGCTTGCAAGTGCTTGCCCGGAGAGAAAACGCGCAGTTTCCGCGCCTTTCGAGCCGGCCGAAAGTGAGCGTTCCTACTCCGTGCCGGACAATGTTGCCAGCGCGCGCAACGCCTGTTGAAAACTCTTCACAGGGATGATGCGCAGCCCGCGCGCGTACTTCCTGGCGTCGCGGGCGTTCTGGCCGGCGGGGACGAGGAAGGCGTCCACACCCGCCTCGCGCGCTCCGATCGTCTTCTGCTTGATCGCGCCGATCGGGCCGACGTCGCCGTTCAGGAAGAGCTCCCCGGTGGCGGCGATCCGGTGCCCGTGGTCGACGTTCCGGCCGAGCTCCTCGAGCACGTCGAGCGCGAACGCGAGCCCGGCGGAGGGGCCCCCGACGCCGCGCGAGTCGATCGAGACCCGCACCGGGAGGTCGATCCGCTCGGACTGGGCGAGGAAGATCCCGACGACGGCGCGCCGGCCGTCGCCCGCGGCCGCGACCGTCCGCAGCTCGACCGTGACCCGCCGGCGGCCGCGCCGGACGGTGAAGCGCACGCGGTCGCCCGGCTCGCGTCCGCGCATCGAGCGGGTGACGTCGTCGGGCGAGCTGACGGTCCGCCCGTCGACGGCGGTGATCACGTCCGTCGGGAGCAGCCGCCCCTCGGCGGGGAGCCCCGGCTGGACGCCCGTGACGAGCGCGCCGTCGGGCACCGCCGCGACCTTGCGGCCGAGCGCCCGCAGGGCGACGGCCGCCGCGACGCGCTGCGACGTCCGCATCTCCGCCGCGTCCACGTCCGACTGCTGCGAGCCGCTCACCCCGGGCGGCACGACGCGCGAGGCCGGGTAGAGGTCGGCGCCGTCGTGGAGCCCGCCGAAGATCCGCTCGAGCAGGGAGGCCTTGCGGACGACGACGTCGACGAAGTAGATCCCGCCCCCGTCCTTCGGGTCGTGGCCGCCGGCCACCTCGACGAGCGGCGCCACGGGGTGCGCCCGGTCGGGGAGGAAGATGTACTGGCGCGACGGGATCAGCCAGAGCGCCGCCGCGACCGCGAGCAGCAGGAGGCCGAGCGCGAGCACGCGGCCGGCGGTGACGACCCGTCGCGGCGCCCGGAGCAGCGTTCGGAGCGTGGAAGCCGTCCCGGCCCCGCAGGTCTACCCGGCGAGGACGCCCACGACGTCGCGGACGGCGGCGGCCGAGCGCTCGAGCGCGGCGCGCTCCCCGTCCTCGAGGTCGAGCTCCACGATCGCCTCGACGCCGCCCGCGCCGAGCCGCACCGGGACGCCCAGGTAGAGGTCGTCGATCCCGTACTCCCCCTGGAGGTACGCCGTGCAGGGCAGGACGCGCTTCTCGTCGAGGACGATCGCGTCGACCATCTGCGCCGCCGCGGCGCCCGGCGCGTACCAGGCGGACGTGCCGAGCAGCTCCACGATCTCGCCGCCGCCCTTCGCCGTCCGCTCGACGAGCTGCGCGATGCGCTCCTCGGAGACGAGGCGGCGCAGCGGGACGCCGCCCACGGTGGTCGCGCTCACGACGGGCACCATCTGGTCGCCGTGGCCGCCGAGCACGAGCGCGGTCACGTCCTTCACCGACGAGCCGGTCTCCCACGCGACGAAGGTCGCGAAGCGGGCGGTGTCGAGGATGCCCGCCATCCCGACGACGCGCTCCCGCGGCCAGCCGGACGCCCGCTTCGCGACGTGGCACATCGCGTCCAGCGGGTTCGAGACGACGATCAGAACCGCGTCCGGCGAGCCGTCGACGACACGCCCGGTCACCTCGCCGACGATCTTCTCGTTCGTCGTCACGAGGTCGTCGCGGCTCATCCCCGGGCTGCGGGGCAGGCCCGCGGTGATCACGACGACGGACGAGCCCGCCGTCTCCTCGTAGCCGTTCGAGCCGACGACGCTCGGCTCGTACCCGAGCAGCTTCCCCATCTGGTCGATGTCGAGCGCCTTCCCCTGCGGGAGGCCCTCCTTGATGTCGACGAGCACGACGTCGGCGTAGTCCCGCGTCGCCAGCACCTGGGCGCACGTCGCGCCGACGTTGCCGGCGCCCACCACCGTGATCTTCGTCCTGCTCACGACCGTAGTTTGGCGATCAGGGCGTCCGCCACGTCGCTCGTCCCGACCGCCGTCGGGTCGTTGCGGGTCGGCTTCATGTCGTAGGTGACGCTCCTGCCCTCGCGGATGAGCTCCGCGATCGCCCCCTCGAGCCGGTCGGCGGCGTCGCCCTCGCCGATGTGGTGCAGCATCATCACCCCCGACAGCATCTGCGCGATCGGGTTCGCCCGGTTCTGGCCGGCGTACTTCGGGGCGGAGCCGTGCGTCGGCTCGAAGACGGCCACGCCCTCGCCGTAGTTCGCCCCCGGCGCGACGCCGAGCCCGCCGATCAGCCCGGCGGCGAGGTCGGAGATGATGTCGCCGTAGAGGTTCGGGAGCACGAGCACGTCGTAGTCCTCGGGGTGCTGGACGAGCTGCATGCACATGTTGTCGGCGATCCGGTCGTCGAACTCGACGTCGGTGTTCTCGGCCGCGACCTCCCGGGCCGTCCGCAGCCAGAGCCCGTCGGTGAACTTCATGATGTTCGCCTTGTGCACGCACGTCACCTTGCGGCGGCCGAGACGGCGGGCGTAGTCGAAGGCGAACTCGAAGACGCGCCTGCTCCCGGTGATCGAGATCGGCTTCAGCGAGAGCCCTGAGTCCGGCTGCGGGAGGCGCTGCCCGTGCGCGGCGAGCCAGCCGGCGAGCTCGCGCGCCTCCGGGGTCCCCTCCTCGAACTCGATCCCGGCGTAGATGTCCTCCGTCGTCTCGCGCACGATCACGAGGTCGACGTCCGAGTAGCGCGTGCGCACGCCGGGGTAGGTCTTGCACGGCCGCACCTGGGCGTAGAGGTCGAGCAGGACGCGCATCCCGACGTTCACGGAGCGGAAGCCCTCGCCGATCGGCGTCGTGATCGGGCCCTTGAGCGCGACCCCGTTCCGCCGGACCGACTCGAGCGTCTCCTCCGGGAGTGGGTTGCCGCCGTGCGCCTCCATCACGTCGGCGCCCGCCTCCTGCACGTCCCAGTCGAACTCCACCCCGGTCGCCTCGAGCACCCGCCGCGTCGCCTCGGTGAGCTCCGGCCCGATGCCGTCGCCGGGGATGAGCGTGACACGGTGAGCCATCGGCCCGGCGATTCTACGTTCGACCCGGGTGCTCGCTTCGGTTCGATACGTTGTAGAGCGTGGAGGAGATCCGGCCCGGGCTCGAGGGCGTCGTCGCGTTCGAGACGACGATCGCGGAGCCCGACAAGGAGGGATCCGCGCTCCGCTACCGCGGCGTCGACATCGAGGAGCTCGTCGGCCGCCACGCGTTCGAGCAGGTGTGGGGCCTGCTCGTGGACGAGAGCCTCGAGCCGGGGATGCCGCGGGCGGAGCACATCGAGCTCCAGGATCCGAGCGGATCGGTCATGGCCGACCTCCAGGCCGGCCTCGCGACGCTCGGCCCGAAGTGGGGCCTGCGCCAGCTCGTCGACATCGGGCCCGAGCAGGCGCGGGACGACCTGGCGCGGCTCTCGGCGGCCGCGCTCTCGATCGTGGCCCAGGCGGCGCGCGGGAACGCGCCCTCGGTGCCGGAGTCGGAGGTCGCGCAGGGCGAGAACGCCGCGGCCCAGTTCCTGATCCGCTGGCGCGGCGAGGCCGACCCGAGCCACGTGAAGGCGGTCGACACGTACTGGGTCTCGGCTGCCGAGCACGGCCTCAACGCGTCGACCTTCACCGCGCGAATCGCGGCGTCGACCGGCGCCGACTGCGCGGCGGCGATGAGCGCGGCGGTGGGCGCGCTCTCCGGGCCCCTGCACGGGGGGGCCCCGACGCGCGTGCTCAGGATGCTCGACGAGGTCGAGGCGCGCGGCGACGCCGAGGCGTACGTGCGCGAGCTGCTCGCGCGCGGGGAGCGGATCATGGGCTTCGGCCACCGGGTCTACCGCGCCGAGGACCCCCGGGCGCGAGTGCTCCGGCGCACGGCCCGCGAGCTCGGCTCGGCCCGGGTCGAGGTCGCGGAGACGCTCGAGCGCGCGGCGATCGAGGCCCTGCGCGAGGCGCATCCCGAGCGCCCGCTCGAGACCAACGTCGAGTTCTGGGCCGCGGTCGTGCTCGAGGTCGCGCGGATCCCGCCGGACATGTACCCGGCGATGTTCGGGTGCGCCCGCGTCGCCGGCTGGTCGGCGCACATCCTCGAGCAGAAGCGGACCGGGCGGCTGATCCGGCCGTCCGCGCGCTACGTCGGGCCCCCGGCGCACTCGCTCGCCGAGGCGTGACCCTCGCCGAGGCCGCGGCGGAGGCTGAGGCGCTCGTCGAGCGGGGCGACGAGCGGGCGCTCGCCGAGCTGCGCACCCGCTGGGACGACGAGGTCGAGCACGCGGCGCGCTCGCGGGACTACCGCGAGCGGGCGGTCGCCTACCGCGCGATCGCCCAGTTCCGCTACCGGCAGAAGACCGAGCTCCTGCGGCGCGGCCTCGAGGACGAGAGCCCGGCCTGCCGGGGGTCGGCGCTGCTCGCGCTCGAGAGCCTCTCGCGCGAGCACCCGGGCGTCGTCAACGGGGTGCGCGCCCTCCTCCACGAGCTCGCCGCGCGCGACGGCAACGAGGCGGTGCGCCGGCTGGCGCTCGTCGCGCTCCGCAACGGCTCGCCCGACCGGGCGACGATCCAGCTCCTCGAGGGGCTCGCCGGCGACGACGAGCAGGCTCGCGAGCTGCGGGACACGGCCGCCAAGGTCGCGCAGCTGCTCAGGCGCAAGGGCGACCGGCGCCGGTGAGGCGGCGAGCCGGGCCGGCTCCCCTCAGCAACGTCCGGCGTGGATCCGGCCGCAGGAGGGGCAGGCGCGGCGCCTACGCCTCTCCTCGAGCCCGCGCTTCGCGAGACCCACCCGCATCATCAGCAAGCCGATTCCCGCCACGACCGCGATCGAGATCGTCTGGTGCAGCGGGTCCGGTGTCATCTGGCTGGCCTCCTGTCCGGCGACGGGCGTGGGGGTGGGCGCGGTAGTACAACTCCCGCCGCCGGCGGTCGGTTACGTGGGTGTAGAGCTCGGTCGTTCCTAGATCGGCATGTCCGAGCAACTCTTGAACGGTTCTGAGGTCGGCGCCCCCCTCGAGCAGGTGCGTCGCGAACGAGTGCCGGAGCAGGTGGGGGTGCACGCGCTCCGGCTCGAGCCCGGCCGCGCCGGCAAGGCGGCGCAGGACGAGGAACGCGCCGGCGCGGGTGAGCGCGCCTCCCTTCGCGTTCAGGAAGAGCTCGGGCCGGCGCCGGCGGTCGAGGAAGGGGCGGCCGCGCGCGAGGTAGCGCCGGAGCGCCTCGACGGCGGGGCGCCCGATCGGGACGATCCGCTCCCTGCCGCCCTTGCCCGTGACGCGGACGAGCCGGTCGTCGAGGTCGACCGCCCCCCTGGCGAGCCCGACCGCCTCGGAGACGCGCAGCCCGCCGCCGTAGAGGAGCTCCACGAGCGCGCGGTCGCGCAGCGCCCGCGGGGCGCTTCCCGACGCGGCGGCGATCAGGCGCTCGGCCTCGCCGGCCGAGAGCGTCCGCGGCAGGCGCCGCGGCCGCCGCGGCAGCGCCACCTCGGCGGCCGGGTTGTCGTCCCTGACGCCGAGCAGCTGCAGGTGGCGGAAGAAGCTGCGCGCGGCGGCCGCCCGGCGGGCGATCGTCGCCGCGGCGAGCCCCTCGGCGCGGAGCTCCGCCCCGTGGCGCTCGAGGTCGGCGACGGTCGCCTCCCGGAGCGGCTTCCCGGCGGACGCCGCGAGCCTCAGGAGGTCGCGGCGGTAGGCGTCGACCGTCCGGGGCGAGCGCCGGGCCGCGAGCAGCGCCAGGAACGCCTCCAGCTCAGGATCGCGGATGGGCGCGGTCATAGACGCGGCGCAGCCGCCGGACGTCGACGTGGCTGTAGACCTGCGTGGTGGAGAGGGACGCGTGGCCGAGCAGCTCCTGGATCGTCCGCAGGTCGGCGCCCCCCTCGAGCAGGTGGGTGGCGAACGCGTGCCGGAGCCGGTGCGGGTTCGCGAGCAGCCGCCGCAGCGTCGACGTGTCGAGCCGCCGCCCCCGGCCCGAGAGGAAGAGCGCGCGTTCCGGCCTCCGCACGAGCTCCGGCCGCGCCTCGCGCAGGTAGCGCGCGACCCAGTGGCCGGCCTCCTCGCCGAGCGGGACGACGCGGTCCTTCGCTCCCTTGCCCCGGCGCACGTGCACGAGCTCCTGCTCGAAGTCGACGTCTCCGAGGTCGAGCCCGACCGCCTCGGAGCTCCGCAGCCCGGCGGAGTAGACGAGCTCGAGCAGGGCGCGGTTGCGGAGGGCGAGCGCGCCGCCGCCGGCGCCGGCGGCGGCGATCAGGGCGTCCACCTCGGCCGGCTTGGGCGCGTCGGGGAGCCGGCGGGCGCGCCTCGGCGCGAGCGGCGCGTCCGGCACGTGCCCGGGCCCGAGCGCGAAGCGGAGCAGGGAGCGGACGGCGGCAAGCCGGCGGCCGACGGTCGAGGGGGCGAGCTTGCCGCCCGGGCGCGCCCGGCCGAGGTGCGCCGTGTACTCGGCGAGCACGCGCACGTCGACCTCCTCGAGCGGCCGCGCCCCGTACCAGGCCGCGAAGTGGCGGAGGTCGGAGCGGTACGCCCTCCTCGTCGCCTCCGACACCACGGCGCCCGCCAGGAACCGCTCGATCGCCTCGTCCGCGCCCACGCCTCCACGATTCGCGCCGCGGCTACGATCGCCTCCCGGTGGACGACCGCTTCCACGCCCTCGCCGAGCTCGCCGTCCACGGCGCGAACGTGCAGCCGGGCCAGGTGGTCGCCGTCGGGGCCGACCTCGGGCACCGGGAGCTCGCCCGCGCGATCGCGGCCGCGGCGTACCGCCGCGGCGCGCACTACGTCGACGTCCACTACTTCGACCCGCTCGTGAAGCGGGCCCGGATCGAGCACGCCGACCCCGCCACCCTCGACTACGTGCCGCCGTGGCTCGTCGGCCGGCTCGAGACGCTCGCGGCGCGCGGCGACGCCCGGATCGGGATCACCGGCGTCGTCAGCCCGAACGCGCTCGCCGGCGTCGACCCCGCCCGCTCGGGCCGCGACCGCCTGCCGTGGCTCAAGGAGAGCGGCCGAGTGGTCAGCGAGCGCTCGACCAACTGGACGATCGTCCCCTGCCCGCATCCGGCCTGGGCGAGGCTCGTCTACCCGGAGCTCGGCGAGGAGGAGGCCTACGAGCGGCTCTGGGCGGTGCTCTGGCACGTCCTGCGCCTCGACGAGCCCGACCCGGCCGCCGCCTGGGACGAGCGCACGGCCGCGCTCGAGCGCACGGCGGCGGCGCTGACCGCGCGCCGCTTCGAGGCGCTCGAGCTCACCGGGCCGGGCACGAAGCTGCGGGTCGGGCTGCTCCCGACGAGCCGGTGGTGCGCGGGCTCGTTCACGACGCGGGCCGGCCTGCGCCACCTGCCGAACCTGCCGACCGAGGAGGTGTTCACGACGCCCGACCCCGCCGGCACCGAGGGCACCGTCACCTCGACGCGGCCGCTCGTGCTCCGGGACGGCACGATCGTCGCCGGCCTGCGCGTGCGCTTCGAGCGGGGGCGGGCGGTGGCGGTCGAGGCCGACGAGAACGGCGGCGCGATCCGCACCCAGACGGAGTCCGACGCCGGCGCCGCGCGCCTCGGCGAGGTCGCGCTCGTCGACCGGCAGGGCCGCGTCGGCCCGACCGGCACCGTCTTCTACGACACGCTCCTCGACGAGAACGCCGCCAGCCACGTCGCCTTCGGCCACGGCTTCGCGTTCGCGGTCGGGGAGGCCGACGCGGGCCGCGTGAACGCGAGCGGCATCCACGTCGACTTCATGCTCGGCTCGCCGGAGCTCGAGGTCACGGGCGTGACGGGCGCGGGCGAGCGGATACCCGTGCTGCGGCACGGCGACTGGCAGCTCTAGGAGGGACGGCGGCGCCGCTTCCGGCGCGCCGGCGCGGCCGGGCCGGGCGCGCCGACGCCGCACCGGGCCAGGGGTAGCCGCACCCCGCTCGCAGACCGCCGCGATGCGGTAGCGTCAGTCCCGGTGGAAGGGCCCCACGACGTCCTGGTCATCGGCGCAGGCTGTGCCGGGATGCGCGCCGCGATCCAGGCGTTCGACGCGGGCGCGGACGTCGCGCTGCTCTCGAAGATCCACCCGACGCGGAGCCACTCGGGGGCGGCGGAGGGCGGCATCAACGCCGCGCTCGGGAACGCCTCCGAGGACAACCCGGAGCTGCACGCCTTCGACACCGTGAAGGGGTCGGACTACCTGGGCGACCAGGACGCGATCGAGGTCCTCTGCACCGAGGGCCCCGGCGACGTCTACGAGCTCGAGAACTGGGGCGCCGTCTTCTCGCGCACCGAGGACGGGCGGATCGCGCAGCGGCCGTTCGGCGCGGCCGGGGCGCCGCGGACGGCGTACGCGGCCGACATCACGGGGCACGTCCTGATCCAGGTGCTCTACGAGCAGGTCGTGAAGCGGAACATCCCGGTCTACGAGGAGTACTTCGCGTGGAAGCTCGTCGAGGACGGCGGCCGGTGCGTCGGGGTGCTCGCGTGGGACCTCCTGCGCGGCGGACTGAAGGCGATCTCGGCGAAGACGACCATCCTCGCGACCGGCGGCGCCGGCCGCCTCTACGTCGGCACGACCAACGCGTACGCGTGCACCGGCGACGGGATGGCGATGGCGCTCCGCGCCGGCGTCCCGCTCAAGGACATGGAGATGATGCAGTTCCACCCGACCACGCTCGCGCCGACGGGCGTGCTGATCACGGAGGGCTGCCGCGGCGAGGGCGCGTACCTGCTGAACGCCGACGGCGAGCGCTTCCTCAAGCGCTACGCGCCGAACGCGATGGAGCTCGCCTCGCGCGACGTCATCTCGCGCGCCGAGCAGACCGAGATCGACGAGGGGCGCGGCGTCGACGGCAACGTCATGCTCGACATGCGCCACCTCGGCGCGGCCAAGATCCTCGAGCGGCTGCACGGCACGCGGGAGCTCTCGCTGGTGTTCGCGGGCGTCGACCCGATCTACGAGCCGATCCCCGTCAGGCCCGGCGCCCACTACCACATGGGCGGCGTCGACACCGACGTCTGGGGCCGCACCGTGCTCGACGGCCTCTACGCCGCCGGTGAGGTCGCGTGCATCTCCGTCCACGGCGCGAACCGGCTCGGCGGGAACGCGCTGCTCGAGACGATCACGTTCGGCCGGCGCTCCGGCGCCGACGCCTCCGACCTCGCCTTCCGCACGCAGGAGGCGCGGATCCCGGAGTCCGCGCTCCGCGACGGGGAGGCGGAGCTGCGGAGGCTGCTCGACCGCTCCGACGGCGAGCGGCCGTGGCAGATCCGGGACGAGCTGGCCGAGTCGATGCACCGGAACTTCGGCGTCTTCCGCCGCGAGAGCCAGATGGTCGAGCAGGGCCAGATCATCGACGGGCTCCGGGAGCGGTACGAGCGCGTCGTCGTCGAGGACAAGGGCGACGTCTTCAACAACGACCTCACGCAGGCGCTCGAGCTCGGCTTCCTGCTCGAGCTCGCCGCGTGCATGGTCGTCGCCGGGATCGCCCGCAAGGAGAGCCGCGGCGCGCACGCCCGGCCGCACGACCACCCGGAGCGCGACGACGAGAACTTCCTGCGCCACACGATGGTGAGCTGGAACGGCGACGGGCCGGTGCTCGACTGGCGGCCGGTGACGATCACGAAGTGGCAGCCCGCCGTGAGGACGTACTGATGCGGCGCGGGCTCGCGCTCGTGGCGCCGCTCGCGCTCGCCGCCTGCGGCGGCGGCGGCGGGCAGTCGACGACGACCGCGGCGAACCCGCTCGCGGCCGCGGCCGACGCGACGCTCGCGCAGCCGAGCGAGAGCGTCACCGTCGACGGGAAGGTCGACCTCTCGGGGCAGAAGGTGACGCTGAAGGGAGACGGCGCGTTCGACAACGGCACCGAGGAGGGCGAGCTCCACCTGCGCGTCTCGCTCGGCTCGCTCGGCTCGACCGACGTCGACGAGGTGTTCGACGGGAACGTCGTGTGGCTCCGCTCGGCGCTCCTCTCGGCCACGCTCGGAGGGAAGACCTGGGTGAGGCTCGACCTCTCGAAGGAGGCGCGGGTCATGGGCTTCGACCTGAGGGCGCTCACGGGGCAGACGCCGTCGGCGGCCCTCGCGACGCTGCGCCTCGCGGGCGACTCGACCCGGGTCGGGACGGAGGAGGTCGGCGGCGTCGAGACGACGCACTACCGCAAGGCGCTCGGGCAGACGGTCCGCGGCACCGTCTACACCTCCGTGGACGCCTGGGTCGACGCCGACCAGCTCGTGCGCAAGCTCGAGCTCGACTACACGCCCAAGGTGGATCCCTCGAGCACCACCGGCGCGCATACGCTTCTGACGATGACGTTCTCGGACTTCGGCACCGACGTCTCCGTGGAGAAGCCGCCGGCGGACGAGGTGGCCGACGCCTCGAAGGTGGCCGGGTGAAGGTCGCGCTCAGGATCTGGCGCGTCGGCGCGGGCGGCGGCGAGCGCGAGCTGCGCGAGTACGAGGTGGACGCGCCCGAGTGGGCGACGCTCCTCGACGTGCTCGACATCGTCAAGGACCGCCACGACGGGACGCTCGCCTACCGCAAGAGCTGCCGGATGATGATCTGCGGCTCGTGCGCCATGCGCATGGACGGCGCGGCCGTGCTCGCGTGCAAGACGCGCATGTACGACATCGCGCAGTCGGGGCACGTGCCGGTGGTCTCGGCGATGGGGAACCTCCCGATCCTCAAGGACCTCGTCGTCGACATGGAGCCGTTCTGGGCCAAGTTCAGGGCGGTCAACCCCCACCTGCAGCCGGGGTACGAGGAGCCGCCGGGCGGGAAGGAGCACCGCATCTCGCAGGAGCGGATGAACGTGATCGGCAAGGAGGCCCTCTGCATCAACTGCGGGTGCTGCGTGTCGGAGTGCAACGCGATGGAGTCGGACCCCGACTTCCTCGGGCCGCAGGCGCTCGCGAAGGCGATGCGGTTCGTCGGCGACCCGCGCGACGCGGGCAAGATCGAGCGGCTCGAGCGGCTGAACGGCAAGAACGGGATCTGGCAGTGCACCCGCTGCTACTTCTGCAACGAGCGTTGCCCGAAGGGCGTCGACCCGCGCGACGCGATCGCGAAGCTCGGCGCCGAGTCGATCAAGGAGGGGATCGACCGCGACATGGGCGCCCGCCACGCGAAGTGGTTCGTGCGCTCGGCCAAGACGACGGGCTGGCTGCGCGAGACGGAGCTCGTCCCGTATACGCAGGGGATCGTCGAGACGATCCGGCAGACGCGCTTCGCGCTCAAGCTCGCGCGGGTCGGCAAGGTGCCGCCGCCCTTCCCGCCGCACGTGGCGAAGGACGTGAAGGAGGCGCGGCGCCTGCACGAGCTCGTCTCGCAGCAGGGTCTCGACGGGTACGCCGGGATCGTGCAGGGCGAGCCGGCGCTCGCGAAGCTCGCCCACGGCCACCACGAGGGCGAGCGCGACCCCTACGGCCCCGGCTCGTTCCCTCGCCCCTACGTGCCGGGCGAGGACGGGAAGCCCGCGGACGAGGGCGGACGGTGAAGAAGGTCGCCTACTACAAGGGCTGCCTGGCGTCGCTCTCGGCCAAGGAGCTCGACACCTCGACGAAGGCGCTCGCGCCGAAGGTCGGCCTCGAGCTCGAGGAGCTCGAGTCGGTCACCTGCTGCGGCGCCGGCGACATCCACGAGGCGGAGCCCGACTTCTACCTCCACCTGAACGCGCGCATCTTGAGCTACGCCGCCCAGACCGGCTCCGACACCCTGCTCACCGTCTGCAACGTCTGCACGCTCAACCTGCGCCAGGCGAACTGGCAGCTCGTCAACGACCCCGACCTCCGCGCGCGCGTGAACGAGAACCTCGTGTCGGTCGGCGTGCCGGCGTACGAGCGCGACGTCGACGTCCGCCACCTGCTCTGGGAGATCGCCGGCGACGCCGGCTTCGAGCGGCTCAAGCTGGCCGCGCACAAGGGGCTCAAGGGGCTCAAGATCGCGCCCTTCTACGGCTGCCAGATCCTGCGCCCGTCGCGCGTCCTCGGATTCGAGAACCCGGACCATCCGTCGTCGCTCGAGCGCATCATCGAGGCCTGCGGGGGCGTCGCGGTCGACTACCCGGCGAAGCTCAAGTGCTGCGGGTTCCCGATCATCCAGGCGCGCGAGGAGACCGCCCTGGGCGAGCTCGTGCAGCCGATCGAGCAGGCGGTCGACGCGGGCGCCGACGCGATGGTGACGCCGTGCCCGCTCTGCCACCTCTCGCTCGACGCCTGGCAGTCGAAGCTGAAGGCGACGACCGGCCGCGACTTCCGCATGCCGATCCTGCACCTCGCGCAGCTGATCGGGGTCGCCGCCGGGGTGCCCGAGTCCGAGCTCAGGTTCCGGCGGCACGTCGTGAGCGTGCGGCCGGTGCTCGAGAAGCTCGACGCGTAGCGCCCCCGATGGCGCCGCCCCGGCTCGCGGGTCTCACGAAGCTCACGCTCGAGACCGCCCCGGCGGTCTGCCACGAGTGCGTGTGGTGGCAGTCGAGCGGACGGCGGACGGCGGACAAGGACCGCTGGATGGAGAAGGTCGAGCTCGAGTTCGGCTCGTTCGGAACCGTCTACTACGACGGCGACGGCCGCGTGCTCGGCTCGATGCAGTACGGGCCGGCGCCGGCGTTCCCGCGCGCGGAGGAGCTTCCCGGCGGGCCGCCGTCCGGCGACGCGATGCTGATCACGTGCGCGTACCTCCAGGACGAGTCGAGCCCGTGGGTGCTCCAGTCGCTCTTCCTGGCGGCGATCGGCGAGGCGCGCGAGCGCGGCGCCGGCGCCGTCGAGACGTTCGCGTACCGCTACCCGGGCGGCGAGTCCGCCTTCGAGCGCTTCCGCGTCCACAAGACCGTCTTCCCCGCCGACTTCCTCGAGGACTTCGGCTTCCGCGTCGTCCGCTCCGCCGGCCGCGTCGGGCTGGCGCGCCTCGAGCTCGGCGGCCTCGTCCCCGCGACGGAGAGCCGGCGCCAGCGGCTCGTGCGCGCGGCGAAGCACGTCCTGCTGCCCGAGCCCGTCCCGCAGCCCCGCCGGCCCTGAGCCCTACTCGCCGGCGAGCTCGCGCTCGACCTCGTCGAGCCAGGCGTCGTAGGCGTCGACGACGCGGCGCGCGAGCCGGTGGTTCAGCCGCAGGTACTTCTCCCGGTGCGGGAGCGTCGCGGCGACCTCCTCGGCGGCGTCGAGGCGCGCGCGGAGGTCGGCGAGCTCCTCGCGCAGCGAGAGCAGGCTCGCCTTCGCCGCCGGCTCGCCGACGAGGTCGCTCGCGAGCAGGCGCAGGATCGGGTCGGCCCCGACGCGCGGGTGCTGCGGCCGCCCCGCGATCCACTCGCGGAGCGCCTCGAGCCCGCGGTCGGTCAGCTCGTAGTGCGTCCGTGCGTGCGTGCGCCCGGGGAGCTTGCTCGCGCGCAGGTAGCCGAGCCGCTCGAGCCGCTTCGGCTCGGCGTAGTACTGGCTCTCGGCGGCCGACTCGTAGACGCGGCCCTGGCGCATCATCCGGACGAGGTCGTGCGGGCCGGCGCCGCCGCGCCCGACGAGCACGAGCACGGCGTACGAGGTGGGGGTGAGGCGGTCGCTTGCCAAGCTCCGGTTCGGAGGTTAACATAAGCTCCGAAACGGAGCTATGGAAAGGAGAGACGATGACGACCACGCTCGACGCGCAGCGCCTCCGGCCCCTCTGGTTCATCGACGACCTCGCGACGGTCCAGCTCGACGGGGCCGCCACCGGCGGCGCCTTCGACGTCGTCGAGCTCGAGGGGCGGCGGGGCGACATGCCGCCGCTCCACGTGCACCTCGAGGTCGACGAGGCCTTCTACGTGCTCGAGGGGGAGCTGTCGCTCCACCTCCCCGGCCGTTCGGTGCGGCTCGAGGCGGGACGCGCGCTCCTCGCGCCGCACGGGGTGCCGCACGTCTACCGCGTGGAGTCCGACCGTGCCCGCTGGCTCGCGCTCGGGACGCCGGCGGGCTTCGCGGACTTCGTGCGGGAGGCCGGCGACGAGCCCGAGGCGCCGGGGCTGCCCCCTGCCGGCCGGGTGCACGACCAGGCGCGGCTCGCGGAGGTCGCGGCCCGGCACGGGATCGAGCTCCTCGGGCCTCCCGGGACGCTCCCGTCCCCCTGACGGGCGCGCCTCCAGGGGGAGGCTCGAGCGCGCCTACGCGGCGGCCGCGCGGGCGCCTTCGAGCAGGAGCTGCGCGATCTGGATCGCGTTCAGCGCCGCGCCCTTGCGGAGGTTGTCGCTCGCGAGGAAGAGCGCGAGCCCGTTCTCGACCGTCGGGTCGCGGCGGATCCGGCCGACGAGCACCTCGTCGATCCCGGCCGCCCTGCCGGGGGAGGGGAACTGCTCGACCCGGACGGACGGGGCGGCCGCGAGCAGCTCTGCGGCGCGCTCGGGCGCGAGCGCGTGCTCGGTCTCGACCCAGACGGCCTCGGCGTGGCCGACCATGACGGGGACGCGCACGCACGTCGCCTGGATCGGGAGGTCGGGGAGCTCCATGATCTTCCGCGTCTCGGCGCGCAGCTTCGACTCCTCGTCGAACTCCTCGCCGTCGAAGTCCCAGTCCATGCGCAGGTCGTGCGCCTCCTGGGGCTCGTTCCGCAGCCGCTCCATCGCCTGCGCGCCCGCACCGGAGACGGACTGGTAGGTGGCGACGCGCACCCGCGCCAGGCCGGCCTCCTCGTGCAGCGGCTTGAGCACGCAGGTGAGCGGGATCGTGCAGCAGTTCGGGTTCGCGACGACGCCGTCGTGCTCGAGCGCGCGGCCGCCGTTCACCTCGGGCACCACGAGCGGCACCCCGTCCTGCAGCCGGTACGCCGACGACTTGTCGACGGCGATCGCGCCGCCGGCGACCGCGTGCGGGACGAGCTCGCGCGAGGCGCTCGTGCCGACGGAGAAGAGGAAGACGTCGACCCCCGCGTGCTCGAGCGCCTCGGGGGTGGCCTCCTCGACCGTCAGGCCGGCCACCTCGCGGCCCGCCGAGCGGGACGACGCGAACACGCGCACGCGGTCGAAGCCGTGCTCTCGCAGCAGGCCGAGCGTGACCGTGCCGACGGCGCCGGTGCCTCCGACCACGCCGATCCTCGCCTTCCGGGCCTCGACCATCGCCGTCACAGTGTAGGCGCCGCGCCGCCGCCGGCGGCCGCCGCGTCCCGGGCCGCGCCGGTCACAGCTCGCGCCGGCCCGCGAGGGCCCGGCCGAGGGTGACCTCGTCGGCGTACTCGAGGTCGCCGCCCACCGGAAGGCCGCTCGCGAGGCGGGTCACGCGCACGCGGCCGCGCAGGCGGTCGGCGAGGTACGCGGCCGTCGCCTCGCCCGTCAGCGTCGGGTTCGTGGCCAGGACGACCTCCCGCACGCCGTCGGCCCCGACGCGGCGGAGCAGCTCGTCGATCCGCAGGTCGCCCGGCTCGACGCCGTCGATCGGGCTGAGCGCGCCCCCGAGCACGTGGTAGAGGCCGCGGTACTCGTGGGTGCGCTCGAGCGAGACCACGTCGACGGGCTGCTCGACGACGCAGATCGTCGTGCGGTCCCGCCGTCCGTCCTCGCAGATCGCGCAGGTCTCCTCCTCGGTCAGGTTGCCGCACTCGCGGCAGAAGCGGACGCGCTCCTTCACCTCCGCGAGCGCCGCGGCGAGCGCGAGCGCCTCGTCGGCCGGGCGCTGGAGGATGTGGAAGGCGAGCCGCTGCGCGGTGCGCTGCCCGATCCCGGGCAGGCGCGTGAGCTGCGCGACGAGGTTCTCGACGGCCGGGCTGAGCACCCGTGCATTGTGCCCCGCGGCTCCGGCCGGACCGTCTCGGGCGGACTGCTCCGGCGGCTGCCGCCGGAGGAGTCCGCGGGGGGCGGGGAGGGGTTCCCGGAAACCGCTCGGGGGCACGGCCCGTAGGGATCACCATGCCCAGCCTGCGTCTCCTGGCGGCTCTCGCGGTGCTCGTCCTGCTGCCGCTCGCGCTCGCGGCGTGCGGCGGCGGGGGCGGCGGCTACTGATCGCGGCCGCCGCGCGATAGCATCACGCGATGGATCCGGCCCGCCTCCGCGGCCTCGGCCCGTTCGCTCAGCTTGGCGCGAAGGAGCGCGAGCGCGTCGCGCGCTGGGCCGACGAGGTCGACGTCCCCGCGGGCGGGCGGCTGGCGGAGGAGGGCTCGTTCGCGCACGAGTTCTTCGTGATCGAGGAGGGCGTCGCGGTCGTCGAGCGCGACGGCAAGGAGCTCGCCGAGCTCGGGCCCGGCGACTTCTTCGGCGAGATCGGCCTGCTCGAGACCGAGCGCCGGACCGCCTCCGTCGTCGCCCGGACGCCGCTCCGGGCGGTCGTGATGTTCCAGCGCGAGTTCAAGCAGATGGAGCGGGAGCTGCCGGCGGTGGCGGCTCAGCTCCGCGCCGCGATCGCCGAGCGGCTCGCCCGCTCCTGACCGGCCGGGCCGCGGCCCTCGCCCGGCTCGGCCTCTCAGTCGACCTCGCGCGCGTCGAACGTGCTCTTGACGAGCTCGACGATCTCCTCCTCGGTCGCCGGCCGCTCCGGCTCGGCCGCGTCCGGCCGGTGCTCGGCGCCGATCGCGAAGACGAGCCCGAGCCGCCGTCCGGTCACCTCGTAGAGCGCCTCGGCGAGCAGCGCCGCGTTCTTCGGCTCCTCCGCGCGCTCGCGGTGGAACGACGCGGGGGGCGGGAACTCGAGCGTGAGCGTGTCGCCCTCGAGCCGCGCCGGGTGGGCCTCCGAGAGCACGGTCGCGGCGGGGATCGACCGCTCCTCGACCGCCGGCAGGACGGCCCGCCGCCACGCCTCCTGGAGCTGCTCGAGCTCGAGCGACGGCGCCGCGGCCGCCGCCGAGGCCTCCGGCTCCCGCGCCGCCCTGCCCCGCGCGCCCTCGCCGCCCGCCGCCTCCGGGGCCGCCTCGCGGCCGCCGGCCGGTCGCGGCGCCGGGACGCCCGCCGGCGGGTGCGCGCCCTGCTCGAGCCGCTCCAGCCTGAAGGCGATCGACTCGCGGGAGAGGTCGGCGCCCGGGCGGGTCACCTTGACGAGCGCGAGCTCGAGCGGCAGGCGCGGGTCGCCGCCCTGGCGCATGTCCTCGACGGCGAGCGCGAGCAGGTCGATCAGGCGGACGACCGTGGCCGGGCCGAGCTGGTTCGCCTGCTCGCGGAGCCGGTCGCGCGTCTCGTCGGTGACGGGCAGGCTCTCCGGCGCCTCGCCCATGTGCTGCACGAGCATCAGGTGGCGCAGGTGCTCGAGCAGGTCGAGGACGAGCCGGCCGAGGTCCTGGCCGCGCTCGGAGAGCTCCTCGAGGAAGACGAGCGCGCCCGCGGTGTCGCCGTCGACGACGAGGTCGCAGAGGCGGAAGAGCACCTCCTCCTCGACCGCGCCGAGGAGCTGGAGCACGTCCTGCACCGAGACCCTGCCCGCCGTCGCGGCGGCGAGCTGGTCGAGCGTCGACACCGCGTCCCTGAACGAGCCGCGGGCCGAGCGGGCGACGAGGCCGAGCGCGGCGTCGGGGGCGTCCATGCCCTCCCCGTCGGCGACGCGCCGCAGCAGCCGGATCAGGTCGGGCAGCCGCGGCCGCTGGAACACGAACGTCTGGCAGCGCGAGCGCACCGTCGGGAGCACCTTCGCGAGCTCGGTCGTGCAGAAGACGAAGAGCAGGTGCGGAGGCGGCTCCTCGATCAGCTTCAGGAGCGCGTTCCAGGCCGCGTCCGTGAGCTGGTGGGCCTCGTCGAGGATGTACACCTTGGAGCGCCCCTCGACCGGCTGCAGGACGACGCGCTCGCGGATCTCGCGGATGTCGTCGATCCCGCGCTGGGAGGCGGCGTCCATCTCGATCACGTCGAGCGAGGTGCCGCCCGAGATCGTGACGCAGGAGTGGCAGACGTTGCAGGGCTCCGCCGTCGGCCCGCGCTCGCAGTTCACCCCCTTGGCGAGGATCCGTGCGAGCGACGTCTTCCCCGTGCCGCGCGGGCCGGCGAAGAGGTAGGCCTGGCGGACGCGGCCCGTCTCGATCGCGTTCGTGAGCGTCCGGACGACCGCCTCCTGGCCGACCACCTCCGAGAAGGTCTGTGGGCGGTAGGTGCGGTAGAGAGCGGCCACGAGACGACCCGACGATTGAAGCAGATCGCCTCGCCGCCTTCCGCGGGCCCGGCCGAGCGATCATCTCTTATCTATCGAAAAGCCGAAAACTCTTATTTGAACTCTATCAATCGGCGCGCTACCGTCTCGTCAGCCACCGACGCGGGAGAAGAGCAGCCATGAGCCCCACACCGACACCGTCCGGCCTCCAGCGCAAGGACCGCTGGTCGGCCGGCGTCACCCCGTACGCGGAGATGGGGTACTACGACGCCGACTACGTTCCGAGGGACACGGACGTCCTCGCGGCCTTCCGGATCGTGCCGCAGCCGGGCGTCGACCCGATCGAGGCCGCCGCCGCGGTCGCCGGCGAGTCCTCGACCGCGACCTGGACGGTCGTCTGGACCGACCGCCTCACCGACCACCGCCACTACCAGGCGAAGGCGTACCGCGTCGACCCCGTGCCCGGGACCGACCAGTTCATCGCGCGGATCGCGTACGACATCGACCTCTTCGAGGAGGGGTCGATCGCGAACATGAGCTCGTCCATCATCGGCAACGTCTTCGGCTTCAAGGCGCTCAGGTCGCTCCGGCTCGAGGACCTGCGGATCCCGCCGCACTACGTGAAGACGTTCCAGGGGCCCGCGCACGGGATCGTGATGGAGCGCGAGCTGCTCGACAAGTTCGGGCGCCCGCTCCTCGGCGCCACCGTCAAGCCGAAGCTCGGCCTCTCCGCCAAGAACTACGGCCGCGTCGTCTACGAGGCGCTCCGCGGCGGCCTCGACTTCACGAAGGACGACGAGAACATCAACTCGCAGCCGTTCATGCGCTGGCGCGACCGCTTCGGCTACGCGATCGAGGCGGTCGAGAAGGCCTCCGCCGCGTCGGGCGAGATCAAGGGCCACTACATGAACGTGACCGCCGGGACGATGGAGGAGATGTACGAGCGCGCCGAGTACGCGAAGGAGCTCGGCTCGATCATCGTCATGATCGACCTCACGATCGGCTTCACCGCCATGCAGTCGATGGCGAAGTGGGCGCGCCGGAACGGCGTCATCCTCCACCTCCACCGCGCCGGCCACAGCACCTACACGCGGCAGAAGACGCACGGCGTCAGCTTCCGGGTGATCTCGAAGTGGTGCCGCCTGATCGGCGTCGACCACATCCACGCCGGCACGGTCGTGGGCAAGCTCGAGGGCGACCCCTCGACCACGAAGGGCTTCTACGACACGCTCCGCGAGAACCGCATCCCGGAGGACCCCCGCTACGGCATCTTCTTCGACCAGGACTGGGCGTCGATGCCGGGCGTGATGCCCGTCGCCTCCGGCGGGATCCACGCGGGCCAGATGCACCAGCTCCTGCACTACCTCGGGGAGGACGTCGTGCTCCAGTTCGGCGGGGGCACGATCGGCCATCCGATGGGCATCGCCGCCGGCGCGACCGCGAACCGGGTCGCCGTCGAGGCGATGATCCAGGCCCGCAACGAGGGCAGGGACTACTTCCAGGAGGGGCCCGACATCCTCGAGAGGGCGGCGAAGGGCTGCCCCGAGCTCGACGCGGCGCTGCAGGTCTGGAAGGACATCACGTTCGACTTCGAGTCCACCGACACGCCCGACGTGACGCTCGTCCCGTCGGTCGGCTACTAGCTCGAGAGGGAGGGAGTTGTGAGGATCACCCAGGGCACCTTCTCGTTCCTGCCGGACCTGACCGACGAGCAGATCGAGGCGCAGCTCCGGTACGCGCTCTCGCACGGGTGGGCGATCTCGATCGAGCACACCGACGACCCGCATCCGCGCAACTCCTACTGGGAGCTGTGGGGGCTGCCCGTCTTCGACACGAAGGTCGAGGACGTCGACAACGTCATGCGCGAGGTGCGGGCCGCGCGCGAGGCCTTCCCCGAGCACTACGTCAAGGTGATCGCCTACGACCCGTCCTACACGCGGCAGACGACCGCGCTCGCGTTCATCGTCAACCGGCCCTCCGTCGAGCGCCCGTTCACGCTCGACCGGATCCAGGGGCCGGGCCGCGTCCACCGCCACCGGCTCGTGCAGCCGGCGCCGCAGGCGAACGGCCGCGTCGACGCGCGCGGCGTCCACGTCGACGGGAAGGCGGCCGACGGGGCGTGAGCTTCGAGTTCGGCATGAGGCGGCCGGCCCCGGCCGCGGCGGTCGACGAGCCCGAGGAGGCGGACGTCGACGAGGAGGAGGCGGACGCTCCGGCTCCCGCGGCGCGCGAGCGCGCCGACCTCGGCGCCGTCCTCGACGAGACGAACGTCGTGGAGGTGCTCGACGAGCTCGACCGCGAGCTGGTCGCGCTCAGGCCGGTCAAGACGCGCATCCGCGAGATCGCCGCCCTCCTGCTCGTGGACAAGCTCCGCCGCGACGTCGGCCTCTCCTCCGAGCGGCCGTCGCTGCACATGTCCTTCACCGGCAACCCGGGCACGGGCAAGACCACGGTCGCGCTCAAGATGGCGCAGATCCTGCACCGGCTCGGCTACATCGACGAGCCGCGCGTGGTCGCCTGCACGCGCGACGACCTCGTCGGGCAGTACGTCGGGCACACGGCGCCGAAGACGAAGGAGGTGCTCCGGCGCGCCTACGGCGGCGTCCTCTTCGTCGACGAGGCCTACTACCTCTACCGCCCCGAGAACGAGCGCGACTACGGCCAGGAGGCGATCGAGATCCTGCT
>Ga0070741_10003099_pt1 | contig 42226 bp, 34 predicted proteins | sample Coa_R1_4_FD_66440 | JGI IMG/M metagenome (GOLD analysis project Ga0070741, IMG submission 66440) | Surface soil microbial communities from Centralia Pennsylvania, which are recovering from an underground coalmine fire - Coalmine... | ecosystem: Environmental > Terrestrial > Soil > Unclassified ... | reverse complement strand
CGGGTCTACGACGCCGACCGGCCCGAGCTGTTCTTCAAGGCCCCTGCGTGGCGGGTGCTCGGCCCTGGCACCGAGGCCGGTGTGCGGGCCGACTCCACGTGGGACGTGCCCGAGCCCGAGGTCGTGCTCGTGCTCGATGCCGCCGGCCACATCTTCGGTTACACCGTCGGCGACGACGTGTCGTCCCGGTCCATCGAGGGCGAGAACCCCCTCTACCTTCCCCAGGCGAAGGTGTACGAAGGCTCGTGCGTCATCGGCCCGTGGATCACGCTGGCCGCCGACGTGCAACCACCGTTCGACGTGTCGCTCACCGTGCAACGGGCCGGGGCGGTGGCGTTCCAGGGCACGACGTCGACGGCCAAGATGCACCGGCCCTTCGAGGAGCTGGCGTCCTGGTTGGCGCGCGGCATGGCGTTCCCGGCCGGCGCGCTGCTCATGACGGGGACCGGCATCGTCCCCGACGACACGTTCACGCTCACGCCGGGCGACGAGGTCGAGATCGCCGTCGACCAGTTGGGCACGCTGCGCCACGGCGTCCGCACCGTGGGCTGACCCCCCACCGTTCTGTTGCAACTGACCGCCACGCACGGCGCTCGGTTGCAACAGAACGGCCTGGGGCGCGCTAGCTCTGGAAGACGACCCGGAAGTACGTCTCCGAGTACTGCAGCGCGAGCAACACGGCCCCGCGCGGCTCGGCGTCCTGACCCAGGGCCGACGTGGTGATCGCCACCCGCCGGGCCGCCTGCGGGAGCGCCAGCTCCTGCACCGTCTCTCGCAGCGAACCGATGAGCGGCTCGCCCGCCTCCGCCAGGCCGCCGCCGATCACCAGCAGCTCGGGGTTGAGCATGTTGACCAACCACGACGCGGCGATGCCGAGCTGGCGACCGGTGTTGGACAGGATCTGCAGCGCCAACTTGTCGCCCTCGGCGGCCGCTTGGGCGACGGCCTCGGCCGTGAGGTTCTTCCCGTTGCCGCCCGCCAGCGCCGACAGCGACGACTTGGCTCCGCCGGCCAGCGCCTTCTGGGCCGCGGCCACGATGGCGGGCCCGGTGGCGACCGTCTCGAGGCAGCCGATCTTGCCGCAATTGCAGCGCTCCGTGGCCCCCACCATGGTGCAGTGCCCGACCTCCCCGGCGATGCCGCCGGCCCCGTGGAACAGCCGGCCGTCGCTCACGATACCGGCGCCGATACCAGAGCCGACATAGAGCAGAACCATGTTGTTGCTGCCCTGCCCGGCGCCTTCCAGGTTCTCGGCAACGGCCGCCGCTTGTGCGGTGTTGTGAACGAAGACAGGGACTTTCAGGACGGCTTCCAACGGGGTTCGGATGTCCACGTCCTTCCACCCCAGGTTGGGGGCGAGCAGGCACACGCCGGCATCGAAATCGACCAGGCCAGGCACGCACACGCCCACGGCCGCCAGCCGCTTGGCGGGTACGCCCGCCTCCTTCAGCGCCGCCGTGATGTTGGTGGCGAGCTTGGACAACAGCTCGGCCGGCTTGCGCTTGGGGGTGGGCCACTGCATGCGCCCCACCTCGGTGCCCTGGGCATCGGCCACGACGACGGTGGTGCGGCGCACGCCGACGTGCACGCCCACCACGAACTGCGAACGGGCGTTGAACTCCAACAGGATGGGCGGCCGCCCGCCGCCCGTGGTGGGCTGGCCCATGCCGATCTCGCGGACCAAGCCCTCCTGCACGAGGTCGTCGACGATGGCCGACACCGTGGGCTTGGCCAGATCCGTGGCCTTGGCGATGGTGGCGCGCGATATCGGGCTCCGCTGCTTGATGAGATCGAGCACGAGCGACCGATTCAGCTCCCGCATCACGTTGTGATCTGCACCGGACGTCTTAGACCGGACTGGTGTCACGCTTCCTCCACGGCCGGAACGCCCACAACGGGGGGTCGCCTATACGGAATACGTCGGCACCAACCTATCTGCTGCGAGCAACGGCGCCAGGGACGGTGGTCTCCCTATGGACGCATGTGCACGTCGTCAACCAGGCTGGAAAAGGGTGGCGACAAGGTCTCGCTACCGGTATTCGATCACGGCCCCGTCCGGCGTCCCCGTCGTTTCGGCGTATGTCCCGCACAGACGGCGTCGCCGCGAACGCGAACACGTCCCGGCTCGCCCACGAAGCGCATGTCGGGGTCGTCGAACGCCGGACCAGGGAGTTTCAGCCCGCGTAGGCGGTGACCGGCGTTCCCGTCACACCGGGCCGGCACCGGTACAGCTTGCCGGCGTTGGGATCGTCGGTGTCCTGCGACGCGGTGGTGATGTAGAGATCGCCCAGGTCGTCGCCCGCGAACGCGCAGCACGTGACCTTCTGGGCCGGGATTTCGAGGACGCCGTCCAGCGCGCCCGACGGGCTGTAGCGGTGCACGGCCCCGCCGTTGAACAACGCGACCCAGAGGTAGCCCTCGGTGTCGATGCACATGCCGTCCGGCAAGCCGTCGCTCTCGGAGATCTTCACGACGGTGCGCCGGTCGGACAGCGTGGCCGCGGCGATGTCGAAGTCGAACGCCTCGACGCTCCCCGTCATGGTGTCGATGTAGTAGAGCGTGCTGTCGTCGGCCGACCACGCCAGCCCGTTCGAGATGGTCACGTCGCCGAACAGCTTGCGCACGTTGTGGTCGGCGTCCATCACGTAGAACGCACCGGCACCGGGCGTGAAGTCGTAGGCCATGGTGCCGGCGAAGAAGCGGCCCTGGCGATCGCACTTCCCGTCGTTCATGCGGGTGGTGGCGTTGTCGCTCTCGACGGATGCGAGCAGGTCGCCCCGGCCCCTCGCCCAGTCGTAGGCCACGAAGCCGTCCGGCGTGGCCAGCACCAAGCCGCCGGACTGGCGCAGCACCAGGCTCCCGACCTCCTGGCCCAGCGCCTGGGACTGGTCGTCACCGGTGGCTGGGTCGAAGCGGTGTAGCGCCTGGCCGGGGATGTCGAGCCACCACAAGACGCCCTCCCGCTCGTCCCACACCGGCCCCTCGCCCAGCACCGCGGGGATGTCGACCACAGCTTCGAGGCGTGCGTCCATGAGTTAGGACAATAGTCCTTCCTTACTCGTCTGGGAAGGGCCGGGGGCTAGGCTGGCCGCCATGCGGCGACTGGCGTGGGGGTTCGTTGTGCTGGCGATGACTGCGGTCGCGCTGGCCGGGTGCGGCAAGAACGACAGCAAGGAAGCAGCGGCGCGCACGGCGAAGTGCCCGGTGGCGCCCGCCGCCTTGGCCGGACCCTCGGGGCTGCCCAGCGGCTTTCCGGTGGCCGGCGGCACGGTGCTGACGGAAACCAAGGCGGCCGGCCCCTCCACGATCGTGAGTGGCTATGCCGAACGCTCCCTCACCGACGTCTACAACGCCAGCAAGCAGGCCCTGTCGTCAGCGCCCTATAGCGTGACCAAGAGTGAGCACGACGCCCACGACGCGGAGATCGCCTTCGCCGGACCGGGCACGACCGGGCAGGTCAAGCTGGGTGAGGCGTGCGAGGGCCGCACGTCGGTCACCATCACCGTCCGGCCTGCGTAGCCGCTCGGTCGGGCTGGTCCTGCTGGCGGGCGCGGCCATCCCCCTGCCCACCCCGGCCACACCGCTCACCCGCACCGACCCCCTGACGCTGCTCGGCCCGGGCCGACCGGGCGAGCTCCCCAGCCACGCGCCGGGGCCGGTGGCCGACGACGAAGTCGTCCACGTCGGGCTGGCGCCGGACGGGGCGGTGAAGTCGGTCACCGTCGACCAGCAGCTCTCGCTATCCGGCGTGGGCGACTTCGAGGTGCGCGTGCTCGGGCCGGTGACCGACGTCGTCGGCGCGGCCGGCGCGTCCCCGCAGCCCGGCCTGCGCCTGGGCACGGTCATCTGGCAGGGGTTCAGCCCGGGCGCCAAGGTGCTGCGCTCCACCATGACGCTCGACCCGGCCACCGAGCGAGACCGGTTGCCCGTGCGCGTCGGGCCCGGCCCCGTCCTGATGAACGCGGCCGCCGTGCCCGTCCAGCTCGCCCAGGGAACGCCCGACCCGGCGGCATTGCGCTCGCTGGTCGCGGCCGTTCGCGCCGCCCTCGCCGCCGGCCAGGCGCCCGTGCCCGGCGCCGGAGGCATCCCCGCGTCGCTCCCGTCGAGCGGGCCGGTCACCCTCGCCCGCCGCACCGTGTACGCGCCGCTGCGCGTCGTCGGGAGCGGCATCGACACCGTGCTCACCGATGCCACGCCCGTGCGCATCCCGGCCAACGCGTCGTTCACCGTCACCACCGCGCTGCCCGACCCGTCGGCCCTGCCCGCCGACGCCGGGCTGGAGGCGGTCGAGGTCGTGCTCGCGCAGGTCGCCCACCGGGACGACGTCGATGCCTACATGGGCGCCACCGTCCCCGGTTCGTCGACGACGCGCTACGAGTACGGCCCCGCGGCGGCGCCGGCGGCGGCGCCGAACGGGCCGGCCACCACGCCCGACCGGGCCCATCCCGGCACCATCGTGCTGTGCCTGCTGGTGGCGATGGCCCTGGCCGCCGAAGCTCGGGCCGTGTGGGTGCGCAGCTAGGTCTGGGGCACCGGCGGCAACGTGGCCGACAGCGGGTCGTCCTTCACCGGCGTCCACACCATGTCGCGAAACGTGGCGAAGAAGATGTCGTCGTCCACCACGCCTTCGTGGTTCTTCTCGTTGAAGCTGCGCTCGTCACCGTTGGCGCCGAGGATCTCGGCCTGGGACATGCCCTTCACCAGCTCGGCCGACGCCCGGGCCGCACCCGACCGGTGCATGGCGTCGGCCACCAGGTTGGCGAAGTCGTAGGCGTACATGGCCCAGTCGGGCGGGGCGATCACGGCCCGGCCCCCCGACGTGACACCCACCTTGTCGGGACCGAAGCGCTTCTCGTAGGCCTGGCGGTAGGTCTCGAACGGCTTGGGTCCCTTCTCCGACGTGAGGCGCGAGCTCACGAACGTGAGCCCGTCCAGCCATTGCGGATGGTCGGCCAACTGCTGGCGGACGAGGGGGTCCTCCCCGGTGGTCGACGCGTAGATCGGCACCTGCCACCCCGCTTGCCGGGCTGCCCTGATCGTGGCGGCCAGCACTGGCGGCGACGCCCACACGACCAGGGCGTTGGCGCCCGACTGCCGGGCTTGCAGCACCTGCGGCGCGGGATCGCCACCCGGTGCCGCCGACGCCTGGAGGTCGGCGGTCACGGACGGCCGGTTGCGGACGAAGGCCTTGTCCAGGGCCCGGCCGCCGGCCGTCCCGTACGGCGAGTCGTCGTGCAGCAGCGCGAACCGCAGGCCCTTCGGCACCAGGTACTCGGCCAGCCGGAACGAGGCCCCCCGGTTGGTGGGTGCCACCCGGAACACGTTGGGCCGGCCGGCCGGATCGACCAGTTCCTCGTCGCCGTCGTAGGTGATGCCGATGGGCATGCCCGCCCGGTCGGCGTCCTGCCACCCGGCGTCCACGCCTGTGCCCTCGGAGACCACGGCCACGGCGCCGATGCCCGCCGCGTGGCGGATGTTGGCCGCGGCGACGCCGGGGGACGACTGGTCGTCGGCCAGCTGCACGCGCAGCCGCACCCGGCGCCCCTCCACGGCCACGCCTCCGGCACCGTTGATCTGCTCGACGGCGAGGCGCACTCCCCGCTCGATGGGCCGGGCCACGGACGGCAAGCCGGCGAAGGGCGCGCTGACGACGATGACGGCATCGGCCCCGCTGGGCTTGGGCGTGCTGGGGCCGTTGGCGCAGGCGGCCAGCGTCAGGGCGACGGCCGCGACCAGAGCGACGAGGGCTCGGGTGGGCATGGCCCCGAAGCGTATGGCCGGGCAGCGTATGCCCCGCCCAACTCGGTGACCCGGTCGGCCAGGGCGGCGACCAGCCCGACGTCGTGCTCGACCAGGACAACCGTGAGACCGTTGTCACGCAGCGTTCCAAGGATTCGTCGCAACGTTGCTCCTTCGGCGTCGCCCATGCCCGCCGACGGCTCGTCCAGGAGCAAGATCCGGGCGCCGCCGGCCAACGCTTGGGCGATCTGCAACAGGCGTTGTTCGGCACCGTGCAACCGTTCGACGGGAACATCGAACCGTTCGGCGAGCCCGGCGAGCTCGAGGGCGGCGGTGGCCCGGCCCTCGGCCTCGCCCTGCTCCCGCCGGGCCTGCGGGGTGCGGGCCAGCGCCCGCCACCAGCCGGTGCGCCGCCGGGGCTCGGCGCCGGCCAGCACCACGTCGAAGGCGGTGAGCCCGGTGGCGCGCAACGGGCGCTGCAGGGTGCGGGCCAGGCCGAGACGGCGGCGCTCGACCGCGGGCGCGTGGGTGATGTCGGTGCCGTCGAGGCGGACCACTCCCCCGTCGGGGGCGACCACGCCGGCCAGCACCCGCAACAGGGTGGTCTTGCCCGAGCCGTTGGGTCCCACGATGGCGTGGCACGACCCGGCGGCGACATCGAGGCTCACGCCGTCCAGGGCCTGGACGCCACCGAAGCGCACGCGCAGCTCGCGGGCGTCGAGGGCGGCGCCGTCCCACGCGAGAAGGGCGGCCGGGGGTGGGGCGGCCGGAGGTGGGGCGGCCGGGGGTGGGGCGAACAGAGTGGGCCGGACCCAGCGGACGCCGCCGAACATGACGACGGCCAGCAACAGCGCGCCCGTCACCGCCGGCTCCACCGCCCGGGCGTCGCTGCCCACGGCGTGGGCGAGCGGGGAGATGACGGCGAGCACGGCCAAGCCCAGGGCCGCGCCCAGCAGGCGGTCGGCCCCGCCCACGAGCACGATCAGGAACAGCTTCACCGACAGCAGCGGACCGTACGCCGTGGGGTCGGCCACCCCTGCCACCAGAGCGAGCAGTGCACCGGCGGCGCCCGCCAACACGGCGGAGACCGTCAGCGCGCCGGCCCGCCAACGGGCCACGTCCACGCCTGCGGCGGCGGCACCGGGGGCGTCCTCGCGCTGGACGGCGAGCACGAGACTGACGCGCCGTCGCCAGGCGGCCACGGCGGCGATGGTGACGAGGGCAAGGAGTACAGCCGCTTCGTAGAGCACGACGCCGGTGAGGTGCACGGTCGTGCCGAGGGACCGGATGTGGATGCGGCCAGGGGGGAGCACGAGCCCGCGCGCCCCGCCGGTGACGGCCGGGAAGGCGTCCACGGCGAGGCCCACCGCCCATGCTCCCAGCCACGTGCCCAGGGCGACGAAGGGCGCTCGCAGGCGCGCCACGGCCACGCCCATCACCGCGCCTGCGACCGACGCGACCAGCACGCCGAGGGCGGTGGCGGCCAGGGGGTCGAGGTGGTACCGGGTCTGGGCGATGGCGGTGCCGTAGGCACCCAGGCCCACGAACCCGCCCTGCCCCAGCGAGGGCATGCCCGCCCATCCCACGGCCACGACCAGGCCGGCGGCGGCCACGAAGAGAAGCACGGCGTTGGCCGCGTCGGCCCGCCCCGTCGAGGACCGCACCACGAGCGGCAGGGCGAGGGCGACGATCGCACCGGCCCCCACCAGCCCGGCCCGCCCGCGCCCCGTCGTCACTCCACCGCCTCGCGGGCCAGCGCCGGCGGCCGGACGGCGAGGAACACGACGACCGCGAGGAGCGGGGCCACGTCCCGCCATGCGGGCAGGTGGAGCGTGACCACGACCACGCCTTCGAACACGCCGACCACGAGGCCGGCCACGAACGCCCGCCGGGGCGACACCAACCCGGCCAGCAGGGCGGCGACGATGCCCTTGAGCCCGAGCAGCAGCCCGGTGTGGGGCGCCAGCGTTGTGGCGGGCACGACCACCAACCCGGCCACCACGGCCAGCACACCGGCCACGGCAAAGGCACCGGCGACGACACGGTCGACGCGTATGCCGGACAGCGCCGCGGCAGTGGGATCGTCGGCCACGGCCCGGAGCCCCAGGCCGAAGCGGGAGCGGGTGAGCAGGAGGTCGGCCAGCCCGGCCACGGCCAATCCGGCGCCGAGCACGAACACCGTGCGGGCGGGAAGGCTGGCGCCCCCGCCCAACTGCCACGTGCGGAACCGGTCGAAGGCGGCCAGGTCGGGGAAGACGTAGGCGGCTCGGGGGAAGGCGGCGACCAGCGTGGCGTCGATGGCGAAGGCGGCCGCCACGGCGCCGCCGATCCATCCGAGCTCGGCCCGGCGCCGGAAGGCGGGCCGTAGCACGACGAGGTACAGCAGCGCGCTGCCGGCCGCGGCCACCACGAAGGCGATGGCGGCCACGCCCGGGTAGTTGCCGGACCCGGCCACCAGCAGGCCGATGAACAGCGACGCACCGAGCACGTCGCCGTGGGCGAAGTGGAGGATGCCGGTGAGCCGGAACACGAGCACGAACCCGGCCGCCACCAGGCCGTAGGCGGCGCCCGTAGCCAGACCGGTGACCACGACCTGGAGCAGGAGGCCGGCTGTCACGACCACCGATCATTGCAGCCCCCACCCCACCCCCACCCCCACCCCACCCCCACCGTTCTCGTAACGCTCACGCCCACATAGGCGGCGCCAGCGTTACGAGAATGCGGAGGCGTGCGATCAGAGGTCGTCGCGGAGGCCGGACTGCTGGAGGGGCGACGACAGGTTGTGGAGGGCGGGCTGGTCGGCCAGGGCAGTGACGTCCGCGGCGGCGTCGTCCTGGGGGGCGTACCCCAGCAGCCGGCGGGTGTCGGTGAGGTCGAGGCGCTTGTACCGGTTCTCGCTCAGCCCGTGGACCACGGCGAACGCCATGCCATCGGCTTCGATGCAGCGGTCGATGAGCTGGCACATGTCGCGCCTGGAGATGAAGGCGTCAGCCTGGTCCGGGTTGTCGAAGGCACCGATGCGAATGGCGATGACGGACAGGCCCTCCTGCTCGGCCATGTACCGGCCCAGGGCCTCGCCGAAGCACTTGGTCACGCCGTAGACGTCGCCCGGGTTCACCGGCTCGCTCGTCTTCACCTGCACGTCGGCCGAGTACCCGGACACGGCGTGGATGGACGAGGCGTACACCACCCGGCGGCACCCGGCCGCCTTGGCCGCCACGAACACGTTGTACGTGCCCTCGATGTTGGCCCGGTGCACGGACGCCCACGTGCCCGACGGGTCGGGGTCGCCGGCCAGGTGCACCACCGTGTCGATGCCCTCGCACAACGACTTGAGGGCGCCGAGGTCGGCCAGGTCGGCGGGCGTGATCCCGGTGGACGGGTCGGCCCGCACATCAGTGAGCCGCAGCTCGTACCGGCCGGCGGTGCGGGCGTGCGCCGTCCACGCGGTGCCGATGTTGCCCGCCGCGCCGGTGACGAGGACCCGCCTCACTGGGCGCGCAGGGTGAGGTACAGGCCCTTGTCGAGCCCGCCCAGCCGGTCGAACAGCACGTACTGCTCCCCCGGCCGCAGGTGCACGTGCAGGTTCTGCTTGGACGGGACCGTGGTGGGCAGGAAGCCGGCGATGGTGCGGGTGGCCGAGCGCATGGTGCCGGTGACGGCGACCACGGCCTCGTCGTCCCGGCCCCGCGCCGCGGTAGCCAGGCGGGGCGCCAGGGCGGGCGGCTGCTGGTCGGTGCGAGCGAGCACGACCTGTCGCCGCGTGAACGTGTAGTTCTCCACGGTGATGACGACTTCGCCCGACCGCACGGCGCGTGCCGTGGGGATGGCGAGTTCCATCTTGTCGTCGCGAAGGCGAACGGTGGCGTGCTCGGCGCCCAGGCGGACGCCACAGCCGGGAGCGACCACCAGCGCGGCCAGAGCGACGAGCGCGAGCCGCTTCAGGCCCCTCACGATCCCACGCCCTTCAGACACAACCGGCAGGCCGACAGCCCGCGGCCCAGGGCGTCGGCGAGGGGCAGTTCCTCCACGCCGTCGCGCCCGGCAACGAGCAGGCAGTCGGGCCGGTGGCACGAGTTGGCGCTGGCGACCACCAGATCGGGCACGGCGGCCAGGGCCGCGCCCGCGCCGCTCGCCGCCGCCGCCCGCGTCTGCAAGCCGGCGAGAAACGAACGGCGCGCCTGCTCCTCGCCGTCGGCTGCCAACCAGGCCCGCTCCACGAGCACGATCACCACGCCGAGCACCACCAGCCCCACGCCGATGGTGCCGCCGCTGATGGCGAAGTCCATGCGCCGGCGCATGTTCCTGGCCAGGAGGAACTGCAGCAGCGCCGAGGTCATGACGATGTACCCGGCGGCCAGGACCAGCAGGCCGATGCGACCACCGAACCGCCCCCAGACCCGCTCCCACGCCCGCGTCATCGGCCACCCCCGATGGCCCCGGAACGGGAGATCGTCGTGGGGTCAGTGCCCAGGTAGGCCTCGATGACGCGGTGGTCGTTGAGCACCTCGTCGGGCGTGCCCCGGGCGATGACCCGGCCCGTCTCCATGCCGTACATGGCGTCCGACAGCGTGCGGATGAGCGGGATGTCGTGCTCGATGACGACGAATGTGCACCCGAGCGCTTCCTTCACCCGGACCAGGAGGTTGCCCAAGGCCTCCACCTCTCGCTGGGCGATGCCCGACGACGGCTCGTCCAGCAACAGCACGCGCGGGCGGTGGGCCAACACGCACGCCAGGTCGACGATGCGGCGCGACCCGGTGGAGAGCTCGTGGATGAACTTGTCGTAGAACGACGCCAGGCCCATGAGCTCGACCAACTCGTCGACCTTGGCGGCGACGCCGCGCTCGGCCAACCGCCGCGAGCCCAGTGCGGCGCCGAACAGTGAGGCGTTGGGCAGGTGAGTGTGAAAGGCGACGGCCAGCGTCTCGGCCACGGTCATCGACTCGAAGAGGGTGGCGTTCTGGAAGCTGCGCCCCAACCCTCGTTGGGCCCGCAGTTCGGGCTTCATGCCGATGAGCTCGGTCGCGCCGTCGAGCACCACCGATCCCTGCTGCGGTTCGACGAAGCCGGAGAGCACGTCGAACAGCGTGGTCTTGCCCGCGCCGTTGGCACCCACGATGCCGACGATGGCGCCGCTGGGGATGAGCATCTCGTCCACGTCGACGGCGGTGAGCCCGCCGAAGCGCACCACGACGCCGGTGATGCGCAACACGATGTCGCCGTCCTGGCGCCAGGGAGCGGTGGTCACGTGGCTCGCCTCCGCCGGCGGACGGGAGCGGGGGCCACGGCCGGCAACGACACCGGCGGCGACACCGGCGGCGACACAGCCGACGCCAGCTCGGCCAGGGCCTCGTACAGCTCCTGCTGCGCTCGGGCCCGGCGCTGGGCCAGGCGGCGCTGGCCGTCGACCGCCACCAGCCCGGCCCCGGTGAGGATGAGGGCGAGGCCACCAAGGCCCGACCCCAGCAGGGTGGAGAAGCGATCGGCGTTCAACGGCATCTCGGCCGCCGCGTCCAGCCCGAGCAGCACGCAGGCGATGCCACCGATCACGAGGACGGCAGCGCCGATCAGGAGACGAGGAACGCGCCACGCGGTCACGGCTGCCACAGGTCCTTGCCGGTGAGGCCGAGCACGGCGGCCAGCAGCAACAAGCCCACCCACACCGGCGCGGGCACGCGCCGGGGCGCCGTGGTCTGGGCCACCGTGCGCACCGCCGGTGCGACCGGCGCGCCGGTCGTGGGGGCGACCACCGTGGTGGGAGAGGCGGTGGTGGCATCGCTCAGCCCGTTGGAGATGGGCGTGAGCGGGATGCCCGGTTCGGGGGACGACACGAACGGCGGGGCCAGTGACCCGGAAGACCCTGGATCGGATGGCGCGGAGTTCGACGGCGTCACCGTCACCGATGCGGGCGGCGGGGCGTCCACGCTCGTGATGCGAGCCTCGACCTTGGCCTTGATCCCGTCCAGCACGACCGTCCACGTCCCGCCCGCGGCCTTGGACGGGACGATGGCCACGCCGTTGTCGGCGTACGCGCCGCTCGTCCAGCTCGACGCGATGGCGGTGAGGTCGAACACCCACGCCGGCTCGGCGCCGGACGTGTCGATCCGGCCGGCCGCGGCCCCCAACTCGCAGTCCACCGTGACCTTGGGGTTGTCGGGGCTGCCGGGAGGATCGGGGACGAAGGCGGCGGTGATCGGGCACGCCATGAGGACGGCCACGTTGCCCTGCTGTTGCGCGGTCGGGACGTTCGCGTTGCTGAACGGATCGATGGCGCCGTTCTGCGGGTCCGTATTCGACGGGTAGGTGAGCACCAGCGAGGCGATGTCCTCGCCGGGAGCCAGGGAAGCCTGGGCCAGCTGCAGCAGGGCGCGGGACTGGGGAGTGCCGTTCTGCTCGGCGACGTACTGGAAGTCGGGATGCTGCGTGCCGTAGGGGTGCTGTACGGGGCCGGTCCACGTCCACGTCTTCTGGGTGACGGGCACCGCGTCCGTGCGCTCGGACGCCCGGGCCGGCAAGGACAGGAACGGGAGAGCGAGGCCGGCCACGGCCGACACAGCGGCCAGGACGCGCCGGGCGCTCACGATCCCGCCCCCAACTTGGTGCCCGCCCCCATCTTGGTGCCCGCCCCTTCGAGGAAGATGGAGCGCAACAGGTCGCCCCGCTCCATCAGCTCGGACGTGGCGCCGTCGAAGCGGACCTCGCCCTTCTCCAAGAAGTAGGCCCGGTCGGCGAGGGTCATGGCGATGTTCACCGACTGCTCGACGAGCACGATGGGTGTTCCCCGAGCGGCGATCTCCCGCACGGCGACGAGTAGCTCCTGCACGACGATGGGCGCCAGCCCCAGCGACAGCTCGTCGATCATCAGGATGCGCGGGCGGCTCATGAGCGACTGGGCCAGCGTGAGCATCTGCTGCTCGCCGCCCGAGAGCGTTCCCGCAGGCTGCTTCATGCGCTCACCCAAGCGGGGGAACAGCTCGAGCACGTCGCGCTGGGCCTGCTCGACGTAGTCGGGTTCGCTCCAGTAGAGGTACGTGCCCAGCTCCAGGTTGCGGGCCACCGACAACCCCGGGAACACGCCCCGACCGCCCGGCACCTGGATGACGCCCCGCTGGGCGGTGAGCTCGGTGTCGAGGCCGGTGATGTCGTCGCCGTCCAGCAGGATGGTGCCCGTCGTGGGCGTGAGCAGGCCGCTGATGACGCGCAGCAGCGTGGACTTGCCGGCCCCGTTCGTCCCCAGCAGTGCGACCACCTCGCCCGTGCGTACGTGGAAGTCGACGTCGAAGAGGATCTGGACGTTGCCGTAGCCCGCGTTCACGCCCCGCACGTCGAGCACGTAGGCCTGGCCCGGTCCTTCGGCTTGACGGCGGCGGGCGTGCAACTGGGCCATGGCCGTGTCGTCCATGCGCTGGATGTCGCGCGCCACGGTGAACGTGGCTGTCCACATCAGGAAGGCGCCGAACAGCAGCATGGGCACGAAGGCGAGGATCGTCGCGCGGAAGCCCAGGCGGTCTCCCAGGCTGAGGCCGTAGAGCAGGGCGATGCCGGTGAAGGCGAACTGGAAGAAGCCGAAGATGCCGAAGCCCTGCGACCGGATGTGGGCAGGCACCAGCCGGGCCAGGAGCAGTTGCAGCGGGAGCATGGCGAACGTCGACACGGCCACCGCCGCCGTCGACGCCAGGACGGCCACCCACACCACGGGCGCATACGCCATCCCCGCGAAGAGGGCACCGCCGATGGCGAGCATCAGCGACGTGAGCTGTACGACCTTCTTCGACCTGCCCTCGCTCAGCAGCCGCTGCGCGTAGGCGCCGCCTGCGAACAGCGTGACGAGGCTCACGGGGAGCGGGATGAAGTCGAACACGCCACGCATCCCGGCCTGCACGTCGAACACGGTGTGGAAGTAGAACGACAGGGCGACACCACTGCCCACGACGGCGGCGAAGGTCACCGCCGTGGCCCAGCACATGCGCTTGAACGTCGGCGTCTTGAGGAGGAGGCGCGCCGCCCGGATGGGGCCGAGGGTCGACTGTTGCGGCGCCTCGGACTCGCCCGCTTCCTGAGCATCGATGAGGCCTCGCACGGGCTCGCGCATGCGCAGGGCGAGGAGGGTGAGGACGACGCCCGGCAGGGTGAGGATGATGAAGGCCTGGCGCCAGCCCCAGTACTGGCCGATGAAGCCGGCGGCCAGCAGGCCGACGCTCGGACCGATGCGGAAGCTGGCGTTGTAAAGGGCGAACGCGAAGCCCCGCGCCTCCGTGGGGTAGTAGTCGGCCAGCAGGCTCTGGTGGGCCGGGGCCGGTCCCTTGGCGATGGACGACAGCAGCCGGAACACGCCGAGCAGCACGACCGTCGGGGCAATGCCGCTCAGGAAGCCCGAGATGACCCAGAGCACGGCGCCGACGATGGTGAGCCTCACCCGGGACGTGCGGTCGGCGATGTAGCCGAACACCAGTGGGAGGACGAGGGCCAGCAGGAGTTGGGGCAGGAGGATGAAGCCGAAGGTCGTGGCGTCGGTGTGGAAGTCGGCCACGATCTCGGGGGCCAGGAGCCCGAAGGCGGCGGTGTCGAACTGGTCGACGGTGCTGAGCCCCGACAGCACGAGGACGGGGAGGGCCGGCGCGTCGCCCAGGCGCTTCTTGCGGTCTTTGGCCACGGCGGTCACGACGACACCACGCCGACCAGTTCAGGCTCGGTGGGCGGCGACGCCATGGCCGCCTCCTCGGGGCCGTCCTGGTCCTCGCGGGTGTCGGCCACCAGCGACGGCACGCGAATGCGATGGGCTGCCGCGTACTTGCGCAGGAAGGCGTCACGAAGGCCGAAGAACAGGCTCCCGATACCGCCGGGCAGGAACAGGAGGATGAGCAGCAGGCCCACGCTGGTGGCGAGGAACTGGGCATAGCCGGGCAGGAAGTACGACACGCCGCGGAAGTAGACGGCGGCGAGGATCGCGCCCGCCTGGGAGCCCAGGCCGCCGATCACCACGGCCGAGAACAACAGCAGCGACGTGAGGGCCGGGAAGCTGCCGGAGTCGAGCTTGCCCGCGTTGTACACGTAGAGGTAGCCGGCCAGGGCGGCGAGGAACCCGGACACGGCGAAGGCGCTGAGCTTGGCCCGCACGAGGTCGACGCCGTACGACGCGGCCGCCCGGTCGTTGTCGCGGACCGCCACCATGCTGCGGCCGATGCTGCTCGATCGCAGGTTGCGCAGCCCGGCCATGGTGACCACCAGGACGGCGAGGCAGAAGTAGTAGTAGGACAGCTCGCTGTTCACGAACGACGGTCGGGTGACGGGGACGTCGAGGTGGAACAGTGGACGCTGGAACAGGTAGGCCTGGGCGGCGATGCCGAAGGCCAATGTCGTCACCCCGAGGAAGATGCCCCGGATGCGCAGGGCCGGGAGGCCGATGACGACGGCCAGGGCGGCGCCCGCCAGCGGGACGATCGCCAGCCCGGGCAGGAAGGGCAGTCCGTGCTGCGTGGCCAGTCCCCCACCCAGCAAGGCGCCGAAGCCGACGATGGCCCACTGCCCGAAGGACACCTGGCCGGCGTACCCGGTGAGGACGGTGATCGACAGGGCGGCGATCATGTAGAGCACCACGGCCGACGCCAGGTTCTGGCCCGACAGCTCGAGCGTGAGCGGGAACACGATGGCCGCGGCGAGCAGCAGGGCGCGGGCCGCTTGGCGGGCGACGCGCAGCGACGGGATGCGCGCCAGCTCGCGAGGGAACGGCCGGATGACGGTGGACACGCCGAACGAGCGCTCCTCCCCCTCGGTGGTGCGGCCCCGGGCCTGGCGCCGCAGCAGCAGGACGCCGAGGATGATGGCGAAGAAGACGAGCTCGATGGGTCCGGTCTGGCGCAGGTTGAAGGCCATGGCCTGCTCCACCACGCCGAGCACCAGCGCGGCCACCACCGCCACCGGCAACGACTCCAGGCCGCCGATCATGGCGGGAGCCAACGCTCGCAACAGCAGACCGGCCCCGGCGCCACCGCCCACGTTGAGACCGGAGACGGGCGTGGCCAGGATGGCCGCCACACCGGAGAGGGCGCCGACCGTCACCCAGGTCGCGGTCGAGATGGAACGCACCGACACGCCCAGCAGCCGAGCGCGGTCGGCGTTCTCGGCCGCGGCCTGCACGACGGCGCCGTAGCGGGACCGTTGGAAGAAGATGATGAGGCCGACGATCACGGCCGGCGCCACGATGAGCACGAGCACGTGCCCGCCCGAGAACAGAGCCTGGTTCACGCGGAACCGCAGGTGCAGCGGCGGGTCGAAGTTGTTGAGCGTGCCCTTCCTGGCCAGCGTGTTGAACCACAGCTCGAAGAAGGCGACGAACTGGGCGATGCCGATGGTCGCCACCGTGAGGATGAGGCGGGGCGCCTTGAACAGGCGCTGGATGAACAGCACTTCGGACACGCCGGCCAGCGCGACCGAGACGACCAGCCCGAGCCCGACGGCGAGGAACCAGTTCCACCGGTTGGCACTGATCAGGCGGAAGGCGAGCACGGCGCCGGCCGAGCCGAACCCGGCCTGGGCGAAGTTCACGTACTTGCCGGCCCGGTACACGAGGATGAGGCCGATGGCACCGAGGGCGTTGATGAGCCCGAGCACGCACCCGATGAGCACGACGCCCGGCGGCAGGCCCCGCGGCAGCAGGAAGCCGGCCGCCAGCCAGGTGGCGACCGCCGCCGCCGCGCCGATGGCGGGATTGCGAACGTCGGCGGCCGTCAACCGCACGCCACGCCCCCACCCCCACCCGCCGCCGCCGGCGCCGGCGCCGTTCTCGTGCAACTGAGTTTCGGCCCCCGAAAGTGTGTTGCCACAGAACGAGTGGGGAGCCCGGGCTGGGGGTGGGCGCCGCGGGCACGACGGGTCGAGGTCAGCACGGCTTGTCCGGGCCGAGGCCGGTGTTGGGCTGGCGGTTCATCGGGTAGCCACCCTTGACGCCCGTGTCCCACGACGGCGCATTGGGCAGGCCGTCGAGGGTGTCGAACCGGTAGTACCCGTCGTACGACTCGAAGTAGCCGGGCGTGCCGAACTTGCTCTGCTTCTGCACCCAGTACAGCGTGGTGAACCCGGACCCGCCGAAGTGCTTGCCGGCGCGGTAGTCCGTGTAGCCGACCTGCGGGTGGTCGCGGCCGAGGAACCGCCACACGTTGCATCTGTCCTTCTGGGTGAGGAACATGCCGTACTCGAACGTCTTGGCGTTGAGCACGGGGCCGGCGCCCATCACCCCGATCGACAGGGCGGTGAGCTGCGTCCAGAAGTCGTAGGCGGGCGCGCCGTTCTGCGGGTTGTCGGCCTGGCCCCCCGCCTGCTTGTACGCCTTCACGTACCCCAGCGAGTTCTCCTGCATCTCGCAGCTCGGGCAGCTCTGCTCGTCGGTACCACCGGACGCCGACAGCTCCAACCGCTCGCACACGATGCACGGCGTCCCCACGCCGATGAACCGCTTGGCCTGGGTGCCGTAGATCGTGTCGAACACGGCCAGGGCCCCGAACGAGCCGTAGTCGCTGATGAGGTTGTCGGGGTGGAACTGCTGGCTGTCGAAGGCCGACGCCACGGCCACGCCACCGGTGCCGAACACGCCGAACACCAGCGTGTTCACGCCGTCCTGCTGCATCTGCAGGGCCAGGCCGGGCGCCTGTTGCGACGCCGCGTTCTGGTCGGACGACACGAAGTACTGCTTGATGGGGATGCCCATGGCAGTGAAGCGGGCCTTCACCACGTTGGCCAGGTCGTGGCCTTCCTTGCCGTCGAAGAAGAGCGAGCCGTAGCCGCGCGGGTGGAGGCCGCCCTGCTCGTCCTTGTACTGCGTGCCCTTGATTCGCTTCTGCACGAACCACGTGAGGTCGGTGAGTGAGGACTCGGCCGTGATGTACGTGCTCCACGCGTAGGGCGCCCGGCTCTCCAGGCCCTGCTGCGTCTGGAAGTTGGTCCCGATGTGCAGGGTGCCGTTGCGGGTGACGGTGTCGGCCACCACAGGCGCGTCCGCGCCTGGGTTGGACGACACGCCGAGGGCGGCGAAGGCGTTGAGTTCCTTGGAGATCTTCAGCCCGGCCGAGCGGGCCTTGTCCTGGCAGTTGGGGTCCTGGCCGCCGTCGTCCACCACCGAGTACTTCAGCTTGCGACCGCCCGGGTACTGCACGTACTGGTTGAACCACTTCACGTACGTGTCGATGCGGTCGTAGTACGCGTTGCTCACGCCGCTTGTCGACCCGCACGTCTGGGACGTGATGTGGAACGCGACCGTGATGAACTTGTCGGTGACGCCCTTGCCGTTGCCCAACTCGGAGCCCGGGATCGTGGATCCGGCCGCCGCCGGCCCGGAGCCCGAGCCACCAGCGCCAGCCGGACCAGCCGCGCTTCTCGCACCGCCCCCGCCCGCGCCGCGCCCGGTCGCATCAGTCGACCCTCCCGCCGTCCCCGCACCCGAGCCTGCCGTCCCCGCGGCGGCGCCCGTCCCGCCGGTGCCCAAAGCGGACAGATCGCCATTGGGGCCCGTCCCGTCGGCCAGGCCCGAACCGGCGTTCACGCCCGTCGCCTGGCGGTCGGCCCCATCGATCACGTTGGGGACCCCCGAACAACCGGCGGTCATCGCCGAAGCTGCGAGGACGGCGAGCGCCCTCCGCGCCTGCTTCCGCACCATGCTGGTCACGCAACAACCCCCGGATCCGCCGGCCGCCACACCACTTCGTAAAGATTATGCACAAAGTGGGGGCCCGCGACCAAGCAGGGGTTGTGTTGCACGTATCGCTCCTCGGGAGTTGGCGCGAAGGGTCGGATTGTGGGGGCTCGGCGCGTTCGAACCCAACAAGGGTGATTCGTCAGGAACGACCTGACATCCTGCTCAGTTGACGGTTCGCTCCCGCCCTTCCCAATAGGGAGCGCGCAAGTCCCGCTTGAGGACTTTGAGAGCGCCGGACAGCGGGAGTGGCTCGGTGCGGAACTCGAACGACTTGGGCACTTTGTACCCGGCGATGCGCTCGCGGCACCACGCCTGCAGCTCGGCCTCGTCAGCCTGGGCGCCGGGCTTGAGCACGACGACGGCGTGCACGGCCTCCCCCCACCGCTCGCTGGGGATGCCGATGACCGCGATCTCGGCCACGGCCGGGTGGCTGGACAGCGCGTTCTCCACCTCGGTCGAGTACACGTTCTCCCCGCCGGTCACGATCATGTCCTTCACCCGGTCGACGAGGTACACGTACCCGCCGCCGTCGACATAGCCGGCATCGCCCGTGTGGTACCAGCCACCCCGGAAGACCTCGGCCGTCTCGTCGGGCCGGTTCCAGTACTCCCGCATGTAGTTGCCGGACCGGGCGCACACCTCGCCCGTCTCGCCTGTGGGCAGCTCGTTGCCCTCGGGGTCCTGGATGACGACGACCGCTCCGGGAACGGGCCGCCCCGCCGAGCGCAGGACGTCGCCACCCCGGCGGTGCTCCTCCGGACCGAGGGCGGTGAGCAGGCCGCAGCTCTCGGTCATGCCGTATCCCTGGTACACATCGACATCGGGGAACATGCCGAGTAGGCGGTCGAGCAACGCCGCGGGCATGGGTGAGGCGCCGTACGTCAGGACCTTCAGCGACGCCAGCCGTTCGGGGCGGAAGGCCGGGTGGTCGAACGTCATGGCGATCATGGTCGGGACCATCACGGTGATGGTGGTGCCCGTCTGCTCGATGACGTCGAGCAGGGGGCCCGGGTCGAACATCGGGAGGTACGTGGTGACGCCGCCGGCCGCGGGGATGCCGAGCACGCCGCCGAGCGAGGCGGCGTGGAACATCGGGGTCTGGTGCAGGTACACGAACGACTCGTCGATGCCCCAGATGGTGGCGATCTTGTACAGGTCCAGGACGAGCGCTCGCTGCTCGACGACCACGCCCTTGGGCACCCCGGTGGTGCCACCCGTGTACATGAGGACGGCGACGTCGTGCTCGCCGGGCTCGGCGGGGAGCACCGGATCGCCGGCGTCGAGCACGTCCTCGTAAGCGGCGTCGTGGGGCACGTCGGCGCCGTCGCCACCGATGAGGACGACGTGCTCCAGGCTCGTCTCCGCCCGCACCCTGTCGATCAACGGAGCGAAGAAGCGATCGACGAAGATCACCCGCGTGCCCGAGTCCCGGAGGATGAAGGCCAACTCCTGGGGCGCCAGCCGGAGGTTGAGTGGGTTGATCACACCCGCCCCCAGGAAGGCGGCGTGGTACAGCTCGAGGAACTCGTGCCCGTTGAGGGCCATGACCGCGAACCGGTCGGCTCGACCGACCCCCAGCTGCGCGCCCAAGCCGCCGGCCAGACGCAGCACCCGCTCCACGTGTTCGCCGTAGGTGGCCTGGAACGACCCGTCGACGGAGGCCACCTTGTCGGGCGTGCGCTCGGCCGTCGGGAGCAGCTGCCTGTGGTACACGAGCTCCTTCACGTGGGCGAGTTTCCCACCCTGCCGCAACTGATGCGGACGGCCCGCCGCCATCGTGCTAGAAGGCAGTGCATGGGATCGAACAGCTCGTCGAACAGCTTCGGGGCGAAGGGCTCCTTGACCGTCGGTGGGCGTGACTACCTGGTGCACCGGCTGGCCCCGTTGACCGCCGCCGGGCGCGACGTGAGCCGCCTCCCCTACTCCCTCAAGATCCTCCTCGAGAACCTGCTCCGCCACGAGGACGGGGTGACCGTCACCGCCGACGACATCACCGCCCTGGCCGGCTGGGACCCACACGCCGAGCCTGACCGGGAGATCGCCTTCGCCCCGGCCCGCATCCTCATGCAGGACTTCACCGGCGTCCCCGCCGTGGTCGACCTGGCCGTCATGCGCGACGCCATGACCACCATGGGCGGCAACGCCGACAAGGTGAACCCGCTGGTGCCGGCCGAGCTGGTCATCGACCACTCCATCGTGGCCGACGTGTACGGGGTGGCCGACGCCTTCGCCCGCAACGCCGCCCTGGAGTTCGCCCGCAACCAGGAGCGCTACCGCTTCCTGCGCTGGGGCCAGACCGCCTTCTCCAACTTCCGCGTGGTGCCGCCCAACACCGGCATCTGCCACCAGGTGAACCTCGAGTACCTGGCCCGGGGCGTGTTCACCGACGAGAACGGTCAGGCCTACCCCGACACCCTCGTCGGCACCGACAGCCACACCACCATGGTCAACGGCCTGGGCGTGCTGGGCTGGGGCGTGGGCGGGATCGAGGCCGAGGCGGCCATGCTCGGCCAGCCCATCTCGATGCTCGTACCCAAGGTCGTCGGCTTCAAGCTGCACGGCGCACTACCCGAGGGGGCGACGGCCACCGACCTCGTCCTCACCGTCACCCAGCTCCTGCGCAAGCACGGCGTGGTCGGCAAGTTCGTCGAGTTCTACGGGCCCGGCGTGGCCGGCGTCCCTCTCGCCGACCGGGCCACCATCGGCAACATGTCGCCCGAGTACGGCTCGACGTGCGCCATCTTTCCCATCGACCGGGAGACGCTGCGGTACCTCGAGTTCACGGGCCGCCCGGCCGAGCAGGTCGCGCTGGTCGAGGCGTACGCCAAGGAGCAAGGCATGTGGCTCGACGAATCGTCGCCCGAGCCCGTGTACTCCGAGCACCTCGAGCTCGACCTGTCGACCGTGGTGCCGTCCATCGCCGGGCCCGCCCGGCCCCAGGATCGGGTGCCGCTCACCGACTCCAAGGCGATGTTCGCCGACGCGCTGGTGTCGTCCCTACCCGAGCTGCCCAACGGCAGCCCCGAGGAGGCGTCGGCCGAGAGCTTCCCGGCCAGCGACCCGCCTGCGGCGGCCGAGGGCGTCACCGGCGTGGGCAAGCCCAACCACACCCCGTCGCCCACCCACGACGGGCACACCCACCACCGGCCGTCCAAGCGGGTGCCCGTGCGCCTGGCCGATGGCACCGAGTTCGAGCTCGACCACGGCCATGTGGTCATCGCCGCCATCACCAGCTGCACCAACACGTCCAACCCGTCGGTGATGATGGGTGCCGGCCTGCTGGCTCGCAACGCCGTGGACAAGGGCCTGGAGGTGAAGCCGTGGGTCAAGACCACGCTCGCCCCCGGCTCCAAGGTGGTCGTCGACTACTACGACCGGGCCGGCCTCACGCCCTACCTGGAGAAGCTGCGCTTCAACGTGGTGGGCTTCGGGTGCACCACGTGCATCGGCAACTCGGGGCCGTTGCTGCCCGAGATCTCCCAGGCCGTGAACGACGGCGGCCTGTCGGTGGTGTCGGTGCTGTCCGGCAACCGCAACTTCGAGGGACGCATCAACCCGGACGTGCGCATGAACTACCTGGCGTCGCCCCCGCTGGTGGTCGCCTACGCACTGGCCGGCACCATGGACATCGATCTCTACAACGAGCCCCTCGGAACCGGGACCGACGGCCAGCCCGTGTTCCTCCGGGACATCTGGCCGTCGCGCGCCGAGATCGCCGAGGTGGTCCAGGACGCCATCCAGTCCGACATGTTCCACAAGAGCTACGGCGAGGTCTTCACGGGCGACGAGCGCTGGAACTCGCTCGACGTCCCCACCGGCAACCGTTTCGAGTGGGACGACACGTCCACGTACATCCGCCGGCCCCCGTACTTCGACGGGATGCCTCACGAGCCCGGTCCGGTCCAAGACGTCACCGGGGCGCGGGTGCTGGCCGTCCTGGGCGACAGCGTGACCACCGACCACATCTCCCCCGCCGGCAACATCCGCAAGGACGGCCCGGCCGGCCGGTGGCTGATCGAGCACGGCGTCGACCCCGCGGACTTCAACTCCTACGGCGCCCGCCGGGGCAACCACGAGGTGATGATCCGGGGCACGTTCGCCAACATCCGGCTGCGCAACCGCTTGGCACCGGGCACCGAAGGCGGCGTCACCGTGCACCTGCCCGACGGCGAGCAGATGTCGATCTACGACGCGTCGGTGAAGTACGCGGCCGAGGGCGTCCCGCTGGTGGTGCTGGCGGGCAAGGAGTACGGCTCGGGCTCGTCCCGCGACTGGGCGGCCAAGGGCACGGCCCTGCTCGGCGTGAAGGCGGTGCTGGCCGAGAGCTTCGAGCGCATCCACCGGTCCAACCTCATCGGCATGGGCGTGCTGCCCCTCCAGTTCGCCGACGGTGCATCGGTGGCGTCGCTCGGCCTCACCGGCCACGAGGTGTTCTCGATCGCCGGGCTGTCGGACCTCCCCCGGCAGCTCACCGTGCGGGCCGACGACAAGGAGTTCACCGTCCGGCTGCGCATCGACACGCCCAAGGAGGCCGAGTACTACCGCCACGGCGGGATCCTCCAGTACGTCCTCCGGAGCCTTCGCTGACCATCCACTCGGGCGTCACGGTGGCGGGGCCGTTTCGTTGAAGGTGCGCAGGACGGGCCGGCCGTCCGGCGTGATGGCGATGCGGCACACGGCGGCCACGTCGAGGTGCATCCGGAACGACGACGTGTCCGGCGCGTCGACGGCCCACGCCACGGCCGCCTTGATGGGCGACACGTGGCTCACGACCACCACGTCGCCCTCGGCCGCGTCGGCCTGCAACGACGCGCACGCCTGCCGCACCCGCGTCCCCACGGCCGCCAGTGACTCGCCGCCCGGGGGCGTGAAGCCGGCGTCGGCCCGCCACTCGGCCCACACCGACGCGGGCACGTCGGCCAGCGGCATGCCGTCGTACGAGCCGTAGTCGACCTCGACCCAGCGCTCGTCCACCTCCACGGGCAGGCCCAAGGCCGACGCCGTGGCCCTGGCCCGGACCAGCGGGCTGCTCACCACGCGGGCACCCGGCGCCAGCATCGCCCCCAGCCAGGCCGCCACCGCCCCGGCCTGGGCTTCACCCACGGACGTCAGCGGCGGGTCGGCCCGGCCCAGCAACAACCCCGACGCGTTCCACGTCGTCTGGCCGTGCCGGACCAGGTACAGCACCCGGTCCCGCTCAGACCCGCACGAGGATGCGCCCGCACTGGTCGCAGAACACCAGGTCGTCGGGCGAGCCTCGCCGCAACCGATCGAGCTCGGTGGCCGGCAGCGCCAGGTGGCACCCCGAACACTGCGAGCCCATCAGCTTGGCCGCCCCCACGCCGCCCAACTTGGCCCGCAGGCGCTCGTAGGTGGCCAGCAGGTCGGCCGGCACCCCGCCGGCCACAGCCGCGCGCTCGGCCTCCACGCCAGCCAGCTCCTGATCGACGGCCGCCTCGGCCGCACCGAGCGCCACGCGCACCGACGCCGCCTCCTCCTCGGCCGCCACCCGCTCCGCCTCCAGCGCCGCCACTTCGGCGTCCAGGGGCTCACGCTCTTCCATCACTTCGAGGATGCGGTCCTCGAGCATGGAGCGGCGGGCCTTCAGGTGCTCGATCTCCTCGGACATGGCCTGCAGGTCGCGCGACGCCGACACCGTGCCCGAGTACAGCCGCTTGTCCACCTCGGCGATGCGGTTCTCGGCCGCGTTCACATCCGCCTCCAGGGCCGACTGCCGGCCGGCGACCTTGTCCCGCCGGGCGCCGACCGTGGCCAGCCGCTCGTCCAGCGACGCCATGCGCTGCTCCAGGGACGCCAGGTCGCCCCGCTCGGGCAGGTTGGCCCGCCGGTGGTGCAGCTGGTCGATGGCGGTGTCGTGCTCCTGGACGTCGAGAAGGATGTGCAGTGCGTCGCTCATGGAGAATGCCCGCCGGTCGTTGTCGTGGTCGTGGTCTTGGGTGGCTCGCTGGTGGTGGTCGTCGGAGTCGGTGGTGCCGTCGTGGGCGGCACCGTCGTGGGTGGGTCGGTGGCCGGCGGGGCGACGGGTGCCGTGGTGGTGGTCGAGGACGACGAGGTCGTCGTGGTCAGCAGCGAGTGGCTGGAGAACGTGTCGTTGATGAACCGGCCGGCGGGGATGAGCGATGGGTTGGGCAGCGGGAAGTCCATCGCCGGCTGCCCCTTCAGGGCCTCGGCCATGAAGGCCCCCCAGATGCGGGCCGGGTAGCTGCCGCCCTGCACCCGCACACCGCCCACGTTGTACATGGAGATGTTGCCGGCCGGGGAGCCCATCCACACGGCCGTGGCCAGCTGCGGCGTGAAGCCCACGAACCAGGCGTTCTGGAACAGCTCGGACGTCCCCGTCTTCCCCGCCACCTGCCGGCCGGGCAGGGCGGCTCGGGTACCCGTGCCCCGGGCGACCACCTGGCGCATCACCTGGATGACTTCCCGCGTGTACTGCTTGTCAACCACCTGCTTGCCCTTGTCGGGCCCCTCGAAGATGACCTTGTTGTGCCGGTCGACGACCTTCTCCACGAAGCTGGGCTTGCGGTACACGCCGTCGGCGGCGATGGCCGCGTAGGCCGACGCCATCTCCAGGGGTGACACCTCCTGGGCGCCGAGGGAGATGGAGGGGAAGGGCTTCAGGCGGTCCTTGGGGATGCCCAGCCGGCTGGCCATGTCGACCACGTGGTCGAGGCCGATGTACGCGCCCAGCCGCACGTACGCGCAGTTGACGGAATGGACGGTGGCGTCGGTGAGCGTCTCCAGACCGCCGCCCTCGCCCTCGAAGTTCTCCACGTCATAAGGCGCGAAGCCGGGGACCTTGAGGGTGCAGGGCGTGGTGCCGTCGACGGTGTCGTTGGGGCTGCGACCGTGCTCCAGGGCGGCCAGCAGCACGAAGGGCTTGAACGACGAGCCGGGCTGGCGACCGCTCCCGCCCCGGGCCGTGGCCAGGTTGTACTTGGCCGTGCTGAAGTCGTTGCCCGCCACCATGGCCCGCACGTACCCGGTACCCGGCTCGACCGTCACCAGCGCGGCGGTGAACTTGCCCTTGGTGTCGGGAACGATCCTGTCGACCGTGTCCTCGGCCTTCTTCTGCATGACCGGGTCGAGCGTGGTGTGGATCTGCAGGCCGCCCTTGAAGAGGGCGTTGTAGCGCTCGGCCGCCGTCTCGCCCAACCGGGGATCGTCGAGCAGCCGCTGCTTGACCTCTTCCACGAAGTAGTCGTTGGGCGGGGGTAGGGGCGTGTTGATCTTGGCGGGCATGGGCGCGTTGCGCAGACCGTCGGCCTCGTCCTGGGTGAGGTGGTGGTTGGCGACCATGCGCTGGAGGGCGACCTCCCGCCGGGCCCGGGCCGCCTCCGGGTGGCGGATGGGGTCGTAGCCCGACGGGTCCCTGATGATCCCGGCGAGCAGGGCGGCCTGGACCTCGTTGAGGTTGCCCACGTCGGTGTTGAAGTACGTCTCCGCCGCGGCCTGGACGCCGTAGGCGCCGTTGCCGAAGTACACGGTGTTGAGGTAGCGCTCGAGGATGTCCTTCTTGGACAGCTTCTGCTCCAGGCGAACGGCCAGCACCGCCTCCTTCACCTTGCGGTTCAGGCTGCGCTCCGGCGTGAGGAGGGCGTTCTTGACCAGCTGCTGGGTGATGGTGGAACCGCCCTGGCGCACACCGCCGGTGTTCACATTGGTGCGCAATGCCCGGATGGTGGAGCGGATGTCGACGCCGTTGTGGATCCAGAAGCGGTCGTCCTCCACGTCGATGATGGCGTTGGAGACGTGGGTGGGCACCTCGCTCAGGGGCACGGGCTGGCGGTTCTCCTCGGCATGGAGGACGGCGAGGACGCTGCCGTCCTTGGCGTAGACCACCGAGCGCTCGGACAGCTCTTCGAGCTGCACCAGGTTCTGCTCGTCCCCGACCTTGCCGGCGTGGAGGATGCTGCGGGCCTCGGGGAGCAGCAGGCCCATGCCCAGCGCCAGCCCCGCGCCCGCGATGAGGAGCACAGCGAGCATCCGCAACGGCCAGGGCACGGCCACAAGTTAGCGGGGGGTGGGGCGGTGCCACCGGGCACGGCGGGGTACAACGGGGGCATGACCAAGCCGATGACCGAACGACTGGACGAGCGCCAAGCCCGCCGCGATGGCACCGCAGGCGAGAGCGGGGGCGAAACCATGACCGTGCCCGTGAACGTGTACGAGGCCGACCAGGCCCTGGTGATCGTGGCGCCCCTGCCCGGGGTGATGCCCGCAGACGTGGAGATCGTGGTGGACGGGACCGAGGTCACCATCAGGGCGGCCATGCGTTCGGCCGCCCCCAAGGACTACCTCGTGCACGAGTGGCACTACGGGCCCTTCGAGCGGACGGTCACCGTCCCCGAGGGCTACGGGGCCGGCGCCAAGGCCAGCTTCGGCAACGGCCAGCTCGCCCTCCACCTGGGCAAGGGCGAGGGCGGCGCCTCCCAAGTCATCCGCCCCAGCTGAGCTGCCCCCGCCTTCTCATGCAACTGAGTACCGGCCCCCGAAACTCAGTTGCGACAGAACGTTGGGGGGCGGTCGACCGGCGGGCTAGGGCGTGACGGTGACGGTGCCGTGCATGTTGCCGTGGTACAGGCAGTGGTACTTGAACGTGCCGGCCGTCTTGAACGTGTAGCTGAACGTGTCGTTCTGGGCCACGTTGCCGCTGTCGAACGACTTGTCGTCAGCGGTGACCGTGTGGGGGGCGGTGTCGTCGTTCGTCCACGTGAGCGAGGAGCCCACCTTCACGGTGGCGGTGGGCGGGGCGTAGGCGAAGCCCTTGATGTCCACCGCGCCGGTCGACGCCGCGCCGCTGGTCTTCGCCGCCGACGTGCTCGTGGTGCTCGCCCCGCTGGCCGAGCTCTTGTCCGAGTTGCCTCCACCGCATGCCGCCAACCCGACCAGCCCGCCAATGGCCACGCCCAAGACAAGTCGCTTCATCGAACGCCGCTCCTCCTACTCACCGCCCAGTATGAGCGGGAGGCTATGCCATCACGCCGGAGCGCTACACCTCGGCGCGGTCCGGAGTCAGGAGGCGCACGGCCGCCCCTTCGGCCAACTGCTCGGGCGAGTACACCGGCTGCTGGGTCTCGAACGCCGCTCGCCTGCTGCCCAGGGCGCTGTGGGCCAGGACGCCGGACAGCGCCCGCAGCGGCAAACCCAACTGGTGCAGCCGGTCGGCGCCCGCCTTGGCCGACTGGGGGTCGGCGGCTGCCAGCACCACGGCGTCGGCCAGCGGCCGGATGCGCTCCAGCACCCACGAGGTCTCGGGCTGGAGCACGGCGTCATCCAGTTCGAGCACGGTCACCGACGCCCCCGCCCCGGCCAGGGCGTCACGGATGGCCGTGAACGTCCGGCTCAGGCGCTCCAACGGATACCCCTGCGTGCTGGGCATCCCGAAGTCGAGGTGGTCGACCACGTCGGCCGCGCCCCCGTCGAGGTAGGCCCAGCGGTCGATGCCGGAGCCGTGGCCGGTGACCTTGCCGGCGCCCACGTCGATGCCGGCGCCCGCCCAACCCCGGATGATCCCCACCGACGTCGTGGTCTTGCCGCAGCTCATGCCCGTGCCCACCACGACCACCGTCCCCACGGCCGGCAGTGCCTTGGACGGCATCGGCCGGGAGAAGGCGTCGCACGAGAGCGGGCGCACGGACGCGTCGACCAGTGAACCCACGAGCTCCAACTCGGTGGGATCGTCCCAGATGTCCCTGAGGGACGACACGGCGCCGATCAACCCGCCCGGGGTGAGGAGGCTCACGGACCCCCGCCGGGGACCGGCGAGAAAGGACGACGTGGCGCTGGCGTGGGCACCGACCACCAGGTTGCCGGGGTAGAGCTTCATGCGCCGGCCGTGGCGGTTCTCGAGGTAGTCGTTCGAGCCCAGCCGCACGACCCGAGCGACCACCAGGTCGCCGGCTCGGGCCGGGTGGCTCACCGGGCCGATGGACACGGGCACTCCGTCCGGCACCCGGCGGGTGACCTGCCCCCACTTGGCCTGGAACTCCCGAGTTCGCTCCATATCAGGCGTCCCCGGCTCCCGAGCTCATGGCACCAGGGTGACGCCCTCACCTTTCGAAAACCATTTGTGTAAGTCGTAGGCCAAACGGGCGATGGCAGACCTAGGACCCCCCGGACATCACAAGCCGGAGCGCGTTACTGCCCGGGCAGTCGCACCTGCCCGGGCAGCTCGCGTGGGGGGATGTCGTGGTGCGGACCGGCCGGCCTACCGGATGGCCGCCGCCGCCGTGATGGGCCGCACCAGCGGCACGCTGCCCGTCGAGCCGTTGAAGATGGCGTCACCGAAGGAGAACACACCGCCGTCCGAGGCGATGAGCCAGTACCCGCCGCCGCCGGCCGTGCTGGCCATGCCCACGATGGGCTTGTTCGGCCTGATGCCCAGCGACCGCAGGGAGCCGTAGGACTTGGCTCCGAAGGCGTACACGGAGCCGTCCTGACCGGCCAGCCAATAGCCGGTGCCGTCCTGCGACACCTCCATGGCCACGATGGGCGCCGGGATGTTGAACCCGCCGGTGGACCCGAGGAACGGGGGCTTGTTGCCGCCGGCACCGAAGGAGAAGATGCCGCCGTCGGATGCCAGTAGGTAGTAGCCCTTGTCGCCGGGTGCCGTGGACATCCCGATGATCGGCGCGTTCAGGGGGATGCCACCCATGGAGCCGTAGTAGGGGGCGTTGCCCAGGGCGAAGACGCCGCCGTCCTCGGCCACCAGCCACAAGCCGTCACCGTTGATCGTGGCCGACATGCCCACGATGGGCTGGTTGAGCTTGAAGCCGGGCGCCAGGTGGAAGGCGGGGTTGGCATCGCCGAAGGCGAACACGGTCCCGTCCTCCGACACCTCCCAGTAGCCCTGCCCGCTCGGCGTGGTGGCCATGGCGTGGACCGGCGTCCGGGTGAGCGGGGCGGCGGAGCCGTGGAAGGCGGCGTCGCCCAGGGCGAAGATCCCGCCGTCCTCGGCCACCAGGAAGTAGCCGGGGGGCGCACCCTTGCCCTGCAACACCACGTGGGCGTCGGGGGCGTCGGACAGCACGTCCAGGGTTGCGCTCCAGTCACCACGGTGGTGGGGGTGGAAGCGCACGGTCGCCGAGCACGACCCACCCGAGGGCACCGTGCCGCACGTCGTGCCCTGCAGGTCGAAGTTCGACGGGCTGGCACCGGCCAACGACATCGAGTTCACGGTCATGGGCGAGTTGCCGGTGTTGGTGATGGTCACGACCTGCCAGTCGCTGGGGGTGCCCACCCGCTTGGCACCGAAGTTGATCGAGCTCACGCTGGGCGTGGCCGTACGCAGCACCGGGATCCCCACGCCGTCGAGGGCGACGGCGAACGGCGTGCTGGCGATGGCGCTGCTGTTGATCGTCATGGTCGCCGCCCTGGCACCGGTCGCCGCGGGCATGAAGGCCACGTCGAAGGTGCAGCTGGAGCCGACGGCCAGGGCCGCGCCCACGCACGTCCCCGAGGGGGTGGAGAAGCTGGTGCTGTCACCGGTCACGGTCGCACCGGTGATGGCGATGGAACCGAGGCCGACGTTCTTGACGGACACCGACTCGGTGGACGTGGCCGACCCCACCGGGGCGGTGCCGAAGCTCAGGCTGGTGGTGGCCAGTTGCAGGCCCGGGTTGACGGTGAAGGCGAACGTCGCCGCCGGGCTGACGTTGCCGGCCGCGTCGGTGGCGTTGGCCTGGATGGTCGTGGTGACCGGCACCGAGATGGGACCGGCGTAGGTGGGGCTGGCCGCCGACGGGACGGTGACGCCGTCCGTCGTGTAGTGGATGGTCGCACCGGGCTCGGCCGACAGGCTCACGTTCTGGGGTTGGCTGAACGTGCCCGGCGCCGGCGTGGCCGTCGGGGGAAGCGGCACCATCCGGTCCATGGGGATGGTGAGGGTCGAGCCCGTGAGCACGCCGCCCGCCGTCGTGTACGCACCCGTCACCGTCAACGGACCGTCGAGGACGGCGCCGGTGGGGCTGGCCAGCGGGAAGCTGGCCGCGATGGTGGCGGCCAGGAGGGTGGCCGTCCAGGTCTGGGGGCCGGCGGCCGGCACCGGCGTGACCGCCGGCAGGACGACCGAGCGGCCGTTGCCATCGGTGACGGTGAGCGCCACCGAGCTGGCGTCGGACGAAAGGCCGGACAGCGCGACGTCGCCGGTGGTGGCCGCGTTGATCTTGGCCGGCGTGGCCGTGGTCACGCCGTAGCTCGCCTGGGGCGGGCACCCGGGGGCGGGGCCGCCGAAGAGGCCGAACTCATAGGTCGACACCTCGTTGGCCAGGACCGGGTTGCGACCCAGCCAGCTCGCCTGGTTCAGCGAGGCCAGCGCCGTGGTCACGTCGGCCGCGGTGAGGCCGGAGAACGTCGCTACCCAGCCACCGGGAACGGTGGGATCGGCGGCGAGGGTGCCGTCGAGGGGCGCCCGGAGATCTCGCCGGCCGTTCCTGGCGAAGAACACCTTCTTGCTCACCAGGCGTTCCTGCACGAGAGCCAGGTTCATGGGCGTACCGGCCGGGTCGAAGGCGGTGCCCGTGACCTGCACGGTGGACGCGTCGAGCTGCGTCGCCGCCGCCGATGTCACGTTGGCGACCTGGGTGCCGTAGGTGCCGTTGGCCGACGACGTAACGGTCACGACGTCACCGGGCAGCAGGTCGGGGGTCGACCCTGTGAAGCAGACCGCGGGCGGGTGGTTCACGTTGAACGCGCCCGTGGCGTCCGCCGTCCCGGACACGGTGCCGATCTGCACGCCGTTTCGGGTGACGACGACGGTCAGGGCTGCGCCCGGCGCGTCGTTCACGATGATGATGTCGGTCACCGGGAACACGCTGAGCTTGGCCGCGGTGGGCGGGGCGGGCGGCAGGGCGACGACGGCCGCCTTGGCGCGCGGCATGACGCCGGCGAGCATGACGGACACCAGCGCCACCAGGAGCCCGAGCGCGAGGACGCGACCAGGCGACTGGGCTCGACCGGGGATCTTGGGTTGCACGGCAGTGGGAGGCATGTCTGGACCTCGGGGTTCCTTTCGCTTGCCGGTCACGCACACCGGCTCGTCGGGGCACGGCCCACGTTGCGCCCCACCCCTTTTGGAAACCTTTGAGGGTCCTACGACCAACGGCCTACGACCCGGCCCCGGAACGCGAAGGAGCCCACCCCGGAGGGTGGGCCTCTTCGCTCCGCTGCTGCCAGCTCAGGCGTTCACGGCCCGCCGCGTCCGGCGTTGCAGCGCCGTGGGTTCGTTGGCGCCGGCCTCGGTCATCCGCTGCACGAGCAGCCGGCGGCGGGCGGGCGACAACGTGTCGGCCAGTGCCTGTTGCACCAGCGCGTACCGGAAGGCGAACGACGACCCGTCGACGTTGAGCAGGCGCAGCGCGATCAGTCGTTCCAACTCGCTCACCACGTCGCCGGCGTCGTCTCCCATGACGGCCGCCACCGCCTCGGCCTCGAAGGGGCCGGGGAAGACCGATGCCGTCAGCAGCACCTGGAACCCGTACGGACCAGCTGCCTGGCAGCGGGCCACGGCCGACTCCTGGAGGCTGGGCGGTACGTCGTCGCTCGCGCCCGGCAGCTCGGACTCCAGCCACTGGGCCACGAAGAGGGAGTGCCCACCGGTCCGCTCGAACAGGTCCTCGGCGCCCACCACCGCCAAGTCCTCACGGGTGAGGGCCTCGAGCTGCAGGTGGAGCTTCGGCTCCAGGCGGCGGAGCGGGTGGTCGAGCCCGACCTCCTCCAGCCGGTAGGCCCCGACCACGATCATGGGCAGGTCGGCGCACCGGCGCACGAGATACCCGAGAGCGGCGATGCTCGCGGTGTCGGCGAAGTGCAGGTCGTCGACGAGAAGTGCGAACGGGACATGGCGCTTGGCCACGTCGACCAACGCCTCCAGGGCCTGCACCTGGTTGGCGGGATCGACCTCGGTCTCGTCGGTGCCGATCAACTCGCGGAAGGCGGCGGCGACGGGAACGTAGGGCAGGTCCTTCTCCAGCTCGAAGCAACGGGTGCGACCGACTTCGATGCCGTCGAGGCGGGCGCCGACCTCGTCGAGCAGGCGGGTCTTGCCGATGCCGGCCTCACCCTCGACCAGCACGAGCGCGGCCGAGCCGGCCATGCTCAGGTCGATCACGTCCATGAGGCGCTGCATCTCGGCGGTGCGGCCGACCAGAGGTGCAGCGCCGTCCGTCCAGCTGGCGACCGAACGGCCCCGACAGGCCGAGGCCGGCAGCAGGTCGGTGAGGTCGTCGTGCCGGTTGATGGCGGTGGCCAGGTCTTCGGTCTCCTGGAGCGGGTTGACACCCAACTCGTCGATGAGGGCGGTGGCACAGCGGTCGAACCAGCGGAGGGCGTCCTCCTGGCGACCGAGCGCGTACGTGGCGAGCATGGCCAGGCGGTAGGCCCGTTCGCACAACGCGTCGATGCCGAGGGCCGTCTCGGCCCGGACCAGGGCGAGCATGTGCTCGCCGTCGCCCAACGCGGCCTCGGCCGCGTCGAGCAGCACCTGGAGGTGGCGCTCCCGGTACCGCTGGCGGAGGTTGAACCCCCACTCGGCATAGGGCTCGTCGGCCAGCACGTCGCCGCGCACGATGGCCAGCGCCTCTTCGAGGCTGCGCCGTTGCCCGAGGCCGTCGGCGGCCTGGGACTCGGAGGCCAGCCAGTCGAAGCGTTCGAGGTCGATCTCGGCCCGGCCGGTATCGAACCGGTAGGCGCCCGGCTCCGTGATCACGACGGACGTCTCCCGGCGCCCACCCGGCTCCAGCCGGTTGCGCAGCACGGACACGTAGGTCTCCAACGTGGCCGACACGTTTCGCGGGAGCTTGTCGCCCCACAGCAGATCGGCCAGGCGGTCCTTGGATACCGAGCGGCCACCTTCGGCCACCAGGATCTCCAGGACCTGCTTGGGCTTGACGCCACCGAAGTCACGTGGCCCCAGCACGCGTTCGTCGGTCTCCACCTCGAGTGGGCCGAACAGCTTGATCCGTAACGTCACATGGACCACCTACCCCCCGGTAGATGACCCGACGTCCGGTTCCAGGCTGGCCGCACCCCAGCCACAGGGACCATCGTCGCCTCCATTGTCGGTCCGCCGACGCCCCGCACCGGACTCAGGCGACTCTCCCGCACCCCCCTCCGGTAACGGCCATTGTGCGGGTAATCCACGGAACCACCATGACCAATTCCCGAATTGGTGCCCTTGGGGGATGGGTGCATGGCCCCCCCGACGAACCCCCGGCGGGATGGTGTCCATGGTCCGATGGAGCCACGGGAGACACGGCCCCATCGGCTCGTGGAAACCACAGAGGGCGCGAAGCCGTGGTTAGTTCAGGCCCAGACGGGCGGGTACACCCGATACGTCCCCTGGGGGTCCGACGCGCCAACCCTGCATCAGGTCGAAGCCCAATTCCTCGGCCGCGGCAACCTGATCAGCGGCTTCCACGCCCTCGAGGGTCGCCGTCATTTCCAGGGCATGAGCCACGCCCACAACTGCGCTGCACAGCTCGCGGTCGTTCACCACCGTCCGGTCGACCTCCAGCGCGGTGGCGGGCACCCGCCGCAGGGTCGCCAGCGACGCCCCGCCCACGCCCACGTTGTCGACGGCGACGCCGATGCCGATGGCCCGCAGAGCCCAGGCTGTATCGATCACCAGGGCGGCGTCGGCGGCCAGGGCGGACTCGGCCACCTCCACCCGCAGGTGCTCGGGGCGGCACGCCGCCCGGGTCAGGACACCGGCGAGCATGTCGGCGAACCCAGGCTGGCGCAACTCCCGGCCCGACACGTTCACGCTCACCGGGAAGCGCCACCGGGCGGCCGCCGCCGCGGCCTGAGCCAGCACCCATCGCCCGATGGGGACGATGGCTCCGGTGACCTCGGCCAGCTCCACGAACTCGTGGGCTTCCAGCAGGCCCCGCTCCGGGTGGGCCCAGCGCAGCAAGGCTTCCACGGCCACCGCCCGCCGGTCGGCCACCGTCACGAGCGGTTGGAAGAAGAGACGGAGCTCGCCGGCGTCGGCCGCCCGTCGCAGGGCCCGGCCCATGACCACGTCCTCGGCGGCCTGGGTGAGGACGGAGGGGCCGGCCAACTCGAACGTGCTCCCCCGCTGCTTGGCCGTGCGGCGGGCCTCCTGGGCTTCGCGCATGAGGACGCCGATGCCCACCGACGGCTCGGCCGTCACGGCCACGCCCAGGGCCGTGGACAGATGGACGGTGTGGCCGGTGAGGGGGAAGGGCTCGGCCAGTACGTCATGCACCCGCTGGGCGATGGCCCGGGCCGCATGCTCGTCGGCCAGGTCGTCGCACAGCAGGGCGAACTGGTCGCTGCCCAGGCGGGTGACGGTGTCGCTGGGGCGGAGCACGGCCTCCAGGCGCTTGGCGATGGCGACGAGGGTGCGGTCACCCTCCTCGGTGCCGTAGCTGGCGTTCAGCAGGCGGAAGTCGTTGACGTCGAGCACGAGGATCCCCACCAGCGAGCGGCGCCGTCCCAGGCGGCGCACGGCCTGGGCCACCCGGTCGAAGAACACCGACCGGCCGGGCAGGCCGGTGAGGGGGTCGATCTCGGGGGCGGACGGGGCCAGGGCGTTGGCGATCACCTGCGCCGCTTGGGCGTCGGAGATGCGGCCCTTGACCAGGTAGTCCCGGATGCCCGCCTGCGTACCCCGGACGGCCAGCATGTCCTCGTCGGCGTCGACCAGGGCCACGAGGGGCACGCCGGGTTCGGCCCCGTGCAGCTCGACGAGGGTGGACAGGCCGCCGGTGACGTCGACGACAAGGCAGGCGTGCCGGCCGGCGGCCAGGCTGGCCCGACCCTCGGCCACGGTGGTGGCCCGCTGGACCCGGTACCCGTTGGCGGCCGCGGCGGCAGCCAGATGGGCGACGGCCGTGTCGTCGGCCGACACCACGAGCAGCGCGGGGCGGTCGTCGTCGCGGTCTTGCCGGTTGCCCACGCGGACAGCTTCACACAATCACCCCTCTCGCCTTTTGGCCGCGCTCCGTCCGAAATGCCGGACATAGCGCGGCCAAAGCGCTGGGGGGGTCGGTGTTAGACGGCGATGCCGTTGCGCTGGGCCCACAGGGCCGCTTGGGTGCGGTCCTGCACGCCGATGCGCTGGAACACGTTGGTGAGGTGGGCCTTGACCGTCTTCTCGCTGATGCCCAGGTCACGGGCGATGAGCTTGTTGGCCATGCCGCCGGCCACGAGGGTGAGCACCTCCCGCTCCCGGGCGGTGAGTTCGGGCGACGACGCCCGGGCCCGGGCGCCCAGCACGGCGGTGGCGGCCTTGGCGGCCAGGGGCGATTCGCCCCGTGCCGCGGCCCGCACGCCCTTCACCAGTTCCTCCGGTTCGGAGTCCTTGAGCAGGTAGCCCACGGCGCCGGCATCGATGGCGTCGAGGATGCGCTCCCGCTCGGAGAACGAGGTCAGGATGACGACCCGGGCCTCGGGCTGCTCCAACAGGATGCGGCGGGTGGCCTCGATGCCGTCCACCACGGGCATGGAGATGTCCATGAGGATGACGTCGGGCTGGGCGGCGCGGGCCATGCCCACCGCCTCGGCGCCGTTGCCGGCGGCCCCGACGACCTCGAGGTCGGCGGTGTTGCCGAGGAGCTTCACGAGCCCCTCCCGGACAAGGACGTGGTCGTCGGCGAGCATGACGCGGATCATCGGGCACTCCTCACGAGAATCACCTATCGGTTGCCTGCAGGTAGAGCCGGGTGCCTTGCCCCGGCTGGGAATCGATCGTCAACACGGCGCCCGAGTCGGCCGCCATCTCGGACAGCAGCCGCAGGCCGAAGTGGCCGTTGGTCCGGGCGTCGAGCACGTCGTCGGCGGCGAAGCCACGGCCGTCGTCCTCGATCACCAGCACGGCCCGGTCGCCGTCCTCCCGCAGGGCCAGCCGCAGCGACCGGGCTTGGGCGTGGGTGACCACGTTGCGAACGGCCTCCTGGGCAGTGCGGAAGAACAGCTCCTCGGTCCCGTCCCGCAGGTCGATGGTGTCGTGTACTTCCAGCGTGGTGTGGATGCCGCGAGCGGCCACGGGGGCCAGCAGGTCGGACAGGGCCGACTCCAGGCCGGCCGAGTGGAGGTTGGGCGGGTAGATCTCGACGAGGAGCGTGCGCAGCTGCTTGATGCACTGGCGGGTCCCGGCGCCGGCCCGCTCCATGGCTTGGCGCAGCTGTAGGTCACTCCGCACGGAGTCGGTGTCGGACGCGGCGGCCAGCAGGAACCCCAGCGCGGCCAGATCCTGCACCACGCCGTCGTGGAGGTCGCCGGCGATGCGGCGGCGCTCGATGTCCGACGCGTCCAGCGCCCGGCGCAGCAGGGCCTCCCGGTCCTGGCGCCCCTCGTGCACCCGGCGGGCCAGCTTCCACGCCAGGGGCAGCTGGATCAGCTGGAGCAGGATGAGCCCGCCCACCAGGCCGGGCACGAACGACAGCCAGATGCGGTGGCCGCTGGCCAGGATGGAGCTGAAGGACTGGTAGGTCTCGACCAGCACGTCCTGACCATCGACCCGCTCGCCCACGTAGACCTCGAGGAGCTTGTGCCCCTTGGGCTCGAACTGGTTCTCGGGAGCGGCCAGGTTGCTGACGTCGGTATCGATGGTGTGCGTCCGGAGAGCCCGCTGCTCCTCGGCGCCCAGCGGGTACTGGCGCCCCACCAGCCGGACTTCGTCCGAGTAGAGGATGGTGCCGTCCGCCCGCCAGATCTTCAGGCGCCGGATCGGTTCCTTGAGGACCCGTTCGCGCACGACCTGGCTGAACTGCTCGTAGGCCGGCGTGCCCGGGGCGGCGGTGAGGATCTCGGGGTGGGCCTTCAGGGTCTCGCCGATGATGCGGTGGTTGACGGCGTCACCCAGCACCCGGGCGTTGTGGACGGCCTCCCTGGTGCCGGCGTTCTTGAAGAACGCTGCGCTCCCCGCTCCCAGCACGGCCAGGGCCAGCAGGGCGGCCAGCAGGAACTGGGACATGGCGCGACGCACGGTGAGCTCTCGCTGCCGGGACCTGGGCTGGGTCTTGGCCGTGTCTCGTGTGGGGTTTGCCATGCGACGTGGCAGCCTCGTGTTCGGGGGTGGTGGCTTCGGTCCGAGCCTGAGGACTGCACCTTTCGGAAACCTTTGGCAGACGTGGCTTCCAATGGCCTTCGGCGACCCCTCACCGGGTGGACGCCAGGGTCGGACGGATGACGTCAGCCCGGGGCCGCCCCCAACGCCCGCTCACCGAACTGGGACACGCCGTTGGCCACCACCCACTCGTGGCCCCACACGAGCACGGGCCGGGCCGTCCGGGCGAGCATCTCGAGCAGGGGCCGGCGCACGTAGAGGTGCCAGCTCAGCCTGGCCGTGGCGTCCCCGGACCGGTGTTCGCCGACCTCCAGCCGGGCCGACCCGTCGAGGTCGCCGCCCACCCGCGCTTCCACCAGCGACCCGGCCACCACCCGCTCCACGTCGATGGTGACGCGCACGGCGTAGGGCAGCGGCGGGGCGATCACGCAGCGGGCCGTGGTGCCGGCGGCCAAGCCCTGCTCGGCACCGTCGACCTCGAGCGTCCGCAGCCAGCGCCACCACTCGGGGAACCGGTCCAGGCTCGTGGCCGCGTCCCAGAGCTCCTGGCGGGCGACCGGGAACTGCCACGTACGGTCGAAGCCGAACGCCGCCGCCATCAGGCCAGGATGACCAGCGGGATCTCGCGCATGGTCTTCTCCTGGTATCCGGCGTAGCCCTTGTATGCCTTGGTCACGCGGGGCCACAGCTCGGCCCGCTCCTCGGCCGTGGCCGTGCGGCTGTGCATGCGCTCCGTGCGCCGTCCCCTCGTCACCTCGACGTCGGGGTTGGCCGTGAGGTTGAGGTACCACTTCGGGTGGGTGGGCGAGCCGCCGTAGGACGCCACCACGACCAGGCGGTCGCCGTCGTCCAGGTAGGTGAGCGGCGTGGTGCGGGGCTGGCCCGTCTTGCGACCGGTGGTCGTCAGCAGCAACACGGGCATGCCCGCCACTCGTCCGCCCACAGCGCCGCCGGTGGCACGGATCAGCGTTTCGTGGACGCGCGTGACCACGCGAGTCACCGCATCTTTGACGGTGGAGGGGACCTGAGCCATGGCCGGCAGCCTACGAGGCCGCCTCGATCAGGTGCCCGTAGGCGATCAGCTCCTCCTCGCTCCCGGCCGGCCCCACCAGTTGCAGGCTGGCCGGCAGGGGGCCGCCCGTGGGGACGGGAAGGGCCAGGGCGGGCACGCCGGCCAGGTTGACGGCCAGCGTGTACCGGATGGACCGCATGCGCTCGGGATGGTCGAGCGGCGGCGGGAAGTCGGCCAGGGTGGGCAGGGCGAAGAAGGCCACGCCCGCCTCGGCCTGGAGGGCGGCGAGGGTCGACTGCCAGCGGGCCTGCACCTCCCGGGCCGCGGCCACGTCGGCGGGCATGACGGTTGCGTCCGCCAGCAGCCGATCGGCCACATCCGGACTGATGCCCTCCGGGTGGGCGGCGAGCAAGGGGCCGTCGACGGCCCAAGCCTCGGCGTCGAGGATGGTGAGGGCGGCGTCCAGGACCGCGTGCCAATCGGGCAGGTCGATGTCGACCACGTCCAGCTCGGCGGCGCGCAGCGCTCGGTCGATGGCGGCGTCGATCTCCGGGCGAGCGGGCAGGCGCAGGCGGCCCACGGTGGTGTCCACCGCGCCCGCCGGTGCGAAGCCCGGTTCCAGCAGTTCCATCCCCACCACCAGGCCGGCCACGTCGCGCGCCATGGGCCCCACCGTGTCGAAGCTGGGCGCCAGGGGCCACACGCCGTCGAGGGGGACGCGGCGCCAGGTCGTCTTGAGGCCGACCACGCCGCAGCACGCGGCCGGGATGCGGATCGATCCGCCTGTGTCGCTGCCCAGGGCCAGGTCGGCCTCGCCGGTGGCCACGGCCACGGCCGACCCGCTGGACGACCCGCCGGGTACCAGGCGGGGGTCCAAGGGGTTGACCGGCGTGCCGAACCACGGGTTGATGCCGGTGATGCCGTAGGCCAGCTCGTGGAGGTTGGTCTTGCCCACGATGCGCACGGTGCCGAGGGCCTCGGCCACCCGGATCTCGGCCAGGCAGGCGGCGTCCCGCTCGGCCGGGAGGGCGTGATCGGCCACCGCCTTGCACCCGGCCGTGGTGGGGACACCCACCATGTCGATCAGGTCCTTGACGGCGACGGTCACGCATCCCTCCTGCGCAGCCGTAGCATCGAACCGGGTGATGAACGTGGCGGTCACCCACCGCACTCTACGGAGGGGGATTCCGTGAAGCGGATCGCGGCTGTTGTGGCCATCGTCGTCACCGGTGCCGCCCTCGCCTCTCCGGCAAGTGCCGATTGGGATCGGTACCACAAGGACAACGTCCACAGCGGCGTGGACACCACCCAGCCCGCCCTCACCCCCACCGTGCGAGCGTGGGCCACCACGCCCCTCGACGGGAACATCTACGCCGAGCCGCTGATCGTGGGCAGCCGCGTGCTGGTGGCCACCGAGAACGACACCATGTACGCCCTCGACGCCCGCACCGGCAGCGTGCTGTGGGCCAACCACGTGGCCACGCCCGTGAACCAGGCCACCCTCCCGTGCGGCAACATCAACCCCCTCGGCATGACGGGCACGCCGGTGGCGGACGTGGCCCGCAACGAGGTCTTCGTCGTGGCCGAGGAACAGACGCCGGGCGGCGTGGTCCACGAGCTGTTCGGGTTCGACATCGGCAGCGGCGCCGTGCGCATGCACCGGGTGGTCGACATCCCGGGCATGCAGACGAACGTCCACCAGCAGCGGGGCGCCCTGGCGTTGGCCAACGGCAACGTGTACGTCACCTACGGCGGGTTGGCGGGCGACTGCGGCCAGTACATCGGGCGGGTCGTAGGGTCCGACGAGGACGGCGTGAAGCCACTCATCAGCTACTCGGTGAACACGTCGCGCGAGGCGGGCATCTGGACCCCGCCCGGCCCGGCCGTCGACAGCGCCGGCAACCTGTTCGTGGCCGTGGGCAACGGGGCGTCCACCAACGCGGCCGCCTACGACGACTCCGACTCGGTCACCAAGCTCTCCCCCAGCCTGGCCAAGCTCGACCTGTTCGCCCCGAGCAGCTGGGTCACTGACAACCAGAACGACCTCGACCTGGGCTCGGCCGCGCCGCAGTTGCTGGGCAACGGCCTCATCTTCCAGGCGGGCAAGAGCGGCACCGGGTACCTGCTGAACGAGGCGAACCTGGGCGGCATCGGCGGGCAGGTGTTCTCGGCCAACCTGTGCGCCTCGTTCGGGGGCCAAGCGTGGGTGCCCCCCATGCTGTACGTCACGTGCACCGACGGCGTGCGGGCCGTGCGCGTCACCACCAGCCCGCCGTCGTTCGTCACCGTGTGGGGGCCCAAGCCGGGCAACGGCCCGCCCATCGTGGCCGGGGGCGCGGTGTGGGTGACCGACTGGAACAACGGCGTGATGTACGGGTACGACCCCACCACCGGCAACCAACTCACCAAGCAGACCACCGGGACGCTGATGCACTTCGCCACGCCCGCCGCCGGTGACGGGTTGGTCGTGGTGGCCGCCGGCAAGGTCGTGCAGGCGTACACCGGGCCGAGCGGGTTCCAGCCCCCGCCGGGCACGCCCCCGCCCACCGATGGCTACTGGATGGGCGGGCGCGACGGTGGCGTGTTCGCCTTCGGCAACGCGTTGTTCCAGGGCTCGATGGGCGGCACGCCGCTCAACCAACCCATCGTGGGCATGGCGTCCACGCCCGATCGCCGGGGCTACTGGTTGGTGGCGTCGGACGGCGGCATCTTCTCGTTCGGCACGGCCCGGTTCTTCGGGTCCATGGGCGGCAAGCCCCTGGCCCAGCCCATCGTGGGCATGGCGTCCACGCCCGACGGCGGCGGGTACTGGCTGGTGGCGCGGGACGGCGGCGTGTTCTCGTTCGGCAATGCCCGGTTCCAGGGGTCGATGGGCGGTACCCGGCTGAACAGCCCCATCGCGGCCGTGGCCGCGGGCGGCGGCGGGTACTGGCTCGTGGGCGCCGACGGCGGCATCTTCTCGTTCGGCGCGCCCTTCAAGGGCTCGATGGGCGGGACCCGGTTGAACCAGCCCATCGTGGGCATGGCCGCCAGCGCCGACCGCAACGGGTACTGGCTGGTGGCCCGGGACGGCGGCATCTTCTCGTTCGGTTCGGCCACGTTCCTGGGGTCGATGGGCGCCACGCCGTTGAACAGCCCGATCGTGGCCATGTCGCCCGGGCAGTCCGGCGGGTACCGCCTGTTCGCCAGCGACGGCGGCGTGTTCTCGTTCGGGGCGCCGTTCGAAGGTTCGCTGGGCGGCACCCAGCTCAACCAGCCGGTGGTGGCCGCCGCCGGCTGACCCGCCACCCTCCATCGATTCGACACAACCGCTTCACCCCGAAGCACTTCTGTCGAACGGGGGGCTGACTTGCCGTCGCGGGCACCAGCCGGTCAGAGTCGGGGGGTGACGGCACCGGCGACGACCAAGGGCGGCTACGTCTGCACCATGTTGGCCTTCGCCCTGGCCGGCGTTGCCGTGTGGGCCTACCCCGGGCCATGCGGCGGGGCCGCGATCGTGCTGGGCCTGGTCGCCCTGGTGCGGCGGGAGCGCCTGGGCTGGATCCCGCTGGCGGTGGGCGTGGCCGGCCTGGTGATCGGCCTGCTGCTCACCCTCCTGCCCGCGTCGTTCTTCTCCTAGTGACCTGAGTCGTTGATCCGCGCGCAGTAGGAGGCGAGGCTGTCGAGGATGTCGTCGGCGGTCTTGTGCCAGACGAATGGCTTGGGTTCGTCGTTCCAATTGGTGATCCAG
>Ga0070741_10003098_pt1 | contig 42229 bp, 48 predicted proteins | sample Coa_R1_4_FD_66440 | JGI IMG/M metagenome (GOLD analysis project Ga0070741, IMG submission 66440) | Surface soil microbial communities from Centralia Pennsylvania, which are recovering from an underground coalmine fire - Coalmine... | ecosystem: Environmental > Terrestrial > Soil > Unclassified ... | reverse complement strand
ACCGGGTGGGCGAACTGACGCCCACGGTGTGGAAGGTTGCCCAAGCCAAGCGGCCCTGACATCCCCACAGATTATCCGATTCATACAGACCCGCTAGGCGGTCTTGGCGACACGGATACAATGCAGACAACCCGAGGCTGGAGGAGGCCCTTCAATTCCTGAAAAGTCCAGACTTCATTCCCAATGACAGCGAACCCGCAGAGGTTGAATTCAATGGATCTCAAGATTTCCGTTTCCCCACGCCACGACCATGCGAATTCCCCGAAAACAATGTCGTCCATGGACGGCTTTACCGCTGCCCTGAGCGATGGCAGGAGAGGCCGGTGATTCTTTTACTACCTGGTTGGAATGACTCCGCCAGTTACAAGCTCAGATTTCCATTGCTCGCCCGTCGTTGTAATAGAGCCGGATTTAACGTGGCTACGTTAGTGGCACCCTACCACTTTCAACGCCGTCCCCGTCACCACGCGGCGTTTGAGAACGGGGATTGCCTTCAGTTGGCGCAGGGAGCGGCGCAGGGGATCGCCGAAATTCGTGCCCTGACCGGGTGGCTGCTGAGGGATGGTTGCCCCGGTGTGGCGCTGTGGGGCTATTCGATGGGAGCAGGCTATGCTGGAATGACGGTGTGCCACGATGCCCGGTTGGCCGCGGTTGTTCTGGCAAGCCCCGCCGTGCGCTTTAGACCTTGGGTAGAAGAACTCGCCGTCCGACCCCGTATCCGAGAGAGACTGCAGAGCGTTCGCCAGTTATGCGATGCGATGAATCTGACGCCGATAAACTTAACCATGATCCGGCCAGCCATCCCGCGGGAAAGGATTTTACTCATAGAGGGGATCCACGACTTAATCTGTTTGCAGGACAATATCGAGGACCTGTGGAAGTCATGGGGACAACCCGACATCTGGAGGTTGCCGCACGGACACGTCGGGATTTGTTGTGGTGGTGCTCCGGGTTTGCCAGGCCGCGTCCTGCGCTGGCTATCGACCCGGTTCGAATAACCCTATGGCGAAGGTCTCTGCAAACACAGACGGTGTCAAATTCTACGCTTCGAACAGTGATAGTCCCGTCGAGAAAAGCCTGCAGGTAACATCGCCTGCAGCATGCGCAGATCATTATGGGGCCCCGTTGGTCACTGCTGTTGATGAGATGGCAATAAGGGCGTTGCTCGCCGCCACTCGCACGGCCGGATCCGGACTGAAGAGGTTGGTTTGAAGGAAAGGAACTGCAGTTTGATTCGGGCCTGCGCGGCCGAGAAGCTGACAGGCCAGAGCAACCAATGAGCTATCGCGGTCACCGAGGCACTGGATCAATACCAGAAATTGAATGCTGGACGGAGATGCCTTCTGCAGCACCTCTTCCACCTGACGCACGGCCACTCCTCTATAAGGGTGATTCTTGTCCTGAACCACCTGCATCAATTGTGGTAGCGCGTTCGTGCCGAGGGCGCCCAAAGCGGCGAAGCAACGGTAGGCAGTGTCCGGCTCGGCACGGTTGTTACATAAACGAAGGAGGTCGGGTGCCACCGGGCCGGCCTGAGGGCCGAGGATCTGTAGGACATAATAAGCCTGCTGAGCGCGGCGCTGGGCAAGCTCCCTGAAGGCCAGTTCGTGCATGCGGTCTCTCCAAAGCTGAGGGAGGCGGTTAAGGCGTAGCGAGTAAAAGAGCCTGACTGAGGAATGGTCCTGCTCGAAATGTAGCCACTTCAAAACACAAGGTAAGGCGTTGGTGCCGATTGCTCGGATGGCCTCTTCGGCTTCGGCATCAACCCCGGCATAACCTAAGTTGGCAGACGGAAGGAAAGCCCTTTGGTGGCTGAAGTAAGCGTTGGCGTAGCGGTCGGCCCAGTAGCTGAGGGTGCACCCTGCGTAGATTGGCTCTGGTTTGCGGCGCAAGGCAAAAACCAGGCTGACTGCTGCAACCATGAGCACAATCACAATGAGAAGCTTCGCATGCTTCCGCATGCCGGAGTCTGCCTCGACCCGCATAAAATCTCAAGAGTCCGGAACGAAGCGGGGTAGTTAGATATCGTTGGTGGCGCAGCGGAGCACGGCTTTGGATGCCGCATACAACCGACCCGAGATCGCCGAGTATCTACGCCAGCACGGAGCTAAGAAGTGGAAGCGAGTTTTAGGCCGGACAGTTCCCGTTGTCATTCACGCCGATGAGGATGCCGAGGACGTCCGGCTTGAGATCGATCGTGTCCTGCTGCCAACGCTTTTCCAGGTCGGTGACCTTGTTGCCGCTGATTCCCCGGTTGATGAAGGTCAGGTTAAGGTCCGGGAAGGCGGCGCCGTATTGGGCGGCGATGATGAACACGTAACCGTGGCCCAAGATGTGATTCGGATCCTCACTGCGACCACGGTTGCCGTCCGTGAGAGAATCGCCTTGGAACAGGATGCGCGTGCTGGGTTGGAAGATGCTGATTGGTTCGACGGCGCCAAGCAACGAGGGGGCAGCCGCGGAGATGAGGAGGGCGGCTAAGAGAAGGGTAAAGCGGTTCATGTTGCTGACCCCCCTGAAAACGGCTGTTTTGGGGTTGCTTCGCAACTTCGCCGGGTGCGGAAGGGAATGAGAAGGGGAGCGGTGAGGCGGTTGACCGATGCAGTCGGCTAGAATCGAGCTGCTGAAGCCATCGAAGCGACGAACCGATCATCGCTCTGCGCCCGGGGCTGAGGCATGCCATCGTCATTCAGAAGAACGGCGCAAATCGGATGAAATCGGCGACCAAGGGATCATCGCCAACAATGAGCCGGACCAGGGAGGCTAGTAGCTCCGCTACCGTCCTGCTTGCACAAGAGCGCCGATCTGCTTGGACAATCTCTGGAAATCAAAATTGTTCCAAGCTTCGACGATCTTTCCTTCTTTGACTCTGAGGATGGTGATGCCGGTGAATTCAATGGGTTTGTGTGACGCCGGAACGCCCAACATGTCGCCCTTATGCGTGCCCCTCACAACGCATCGGGCAGCGATTTTGTCTCCCTCGGAAACGGTATCCGCAACCTCGACATGAATATCGGGAAAGGCCTTTGTGAACTGGAGGAAGAAAGGCTTGAATCCCGCTGGTCCGCGAAGTTCGTGACCATGTTCGTCGAACAGCCCGTGCGCGATAGCATCCTTGGCAAGAAGGCGATCGATTGCAGTAATTTGGGATTTGTTCCACACCTCCTCGAACCACTCGTGTGCAAGAGTTTTGCTTTTCATTGGATTGACGCGAAGGGTAGTCTTGTTTTGTAAAAAACGCCACACGATTAAACCACATTGGGCGCACGTAGGAATGCTCCACATTTATCTTGGCTTTGGGCGAGTTGCACTGTAATCGGAGAACCGGTTGCAGATAGGGCTTCACATGAACGATTTCAAAAATGAAAAGAACTCTTCGAATCCTGGTGTCTTTGGGGACCTGTTCAGCATTGCTTGGCTGTTCGTCGGTGCCAAAGGGGGCGGAGCGCGGCCCACAAGGCACGATCGCTTACTTCGTGCAGGTCGAAACCTCCGAGCCCGGAATGCGGATCGAAGCCAATAACGACTACATTGGCAAATCACCGCTTACCCTGAAAATCTTCGGTGATAAGGACGGGACATTCCACAATTTCGGCAGCATGGAATACATCGTCCGGGCGTTGCCGGCAAACACCAACCAATTTATCCAAGCGAAGGTTTTCCGAACGGGCGGTTGGTTTTCACAGGAAGACAAAATTCCAACCCGGATTTATTTCGACATGAGCCAAAAGACCAGCGGCTTTTCCATCGATCTGCCGCCTCGGTATTAACCATCAAATTTAACGATCCCATGAAAAGATCCCATTCAATCATAATCGCGTTGGCTTTACTAGTCCTTGGCGGCATGTTCGCCTTGCGGTTATTCGGCGCTGAAACAAAAGCTGTCGGAACTTATGAATACGCCACCATTCGCTGGGCGGGAAAGGAAAACACGCACATCGTTCGACCGGGTGGCCAGGTTGAGTTCATCGGCATGGAATTGCGCAAGCTGCAAAAACCAGACCGGGCCGACGATCGCGCCTTTTACATGAACTGGCGATGAACGGACTGACGAAAGAGGGCTATGAATTTGCCGGGATGACCAGTGACGAGATCGTAATGAAGAGGCCCAGGCAATAGACAGACAGAGTTACCAGTATGGCTTCAATTCACCTCATTCGAAACGACCCTAAGCTGCCGCAGATCAAGCCGCTCGCGCCAGGCTCGGCTTTGTTTCAGAGCGGATACTGGGTGATTTCGGAGGACAAAGCCAAGGCCCTCAAAGGCGGGAAGATCTTCTTTCACGAGAAGCAGTCCGAGCCAGCGTTCTTCGGTGGCGAAATCACAGAGTTCCAAAAGGTCGCTGCGGGAGAATACGCCGGCCGGATCATTTTTGTTTTCAAACCTGACCAAACCTGCAAGGGCTTCAAGACGCCGACGGACGGTTGGGCACAGGAGATGAAGATCATTCGGTGAGTTCGAACGCTGCGGTCCTAACTGGGCATTGAATCGCATGGGTATCCGAGAGGAAAAAGCCGTGGATCGGGGTGGATTGAGATTGAATCAAATCCTCCTGGTCGTGGCTCGCTTCCCAGGTCCAAATAACCCGCATCGGTTCACGAATACGCGCCGGACCCGGACCTTTCGACACGAGGCTGGCGCGAAACATTTTGTCCTTTAGGACGCTCTGGAACTGCCGTTCTGCCCGGCTATGAATTCCGCGTAGCTTACCCACTGCTGGTTATCCACCGCGCAGACCTGGGTCTCGGCCGTGATCACACCCTGCTGTGCGAACAGCGCCAGGTCCTCGGCTGTATGTGGTCCCTGAACACCTTGGCCAAAGAAATAGAATTTTCTGGCGGAGTTCGACCGTTGCGGGACTTCTCCGAGGGCGGAAGCCTTATCGTTCACAATTTCCGGAGGTGAATCAAGGCCTTCGGAATAGTAATCGAGGGACGAAGGTTCAGGGTCAGGGACAATGTACGGCGGAGGATTGGAAACTCTCATGGACGAAGCGCAGTCTCGGAAGGCCTCCATTGCCTTTCTGAAGCAGGTCGCGGCTGCTTGATTCGACACCATGAAAAGCTCGTTTAGTCCCGTGTCCGATTTGAAATACAGTTCTGTATAAAGTGCAATTGGGATTTCGGCGTTATCCCGAAACCGGCGATCGGGTCCACCGTCCTTATTTACGTAGCGCCAGCTCCGACCGACGATTTGAGCATCGGAGGGCACTCCATCTCGTTCCAGAAATTTCGTCGGGTTTTGAGTCAGGCGCAGGCTGCTGTAGGAAACCGCGCCGATTCCTTTCGCGTCATAGATCAGGATTCGGTCGGGAAACAGGTAAACGTTCTGCCGCCCGGCCGGTAGGCACATGATCGGAATGTTGGTTTTAACGAATGGCGGAGCCTTGATTTGGAAACGTGCCGAGCTCCGCTTGACTGTCGAATCCGCCCCCGCATGGTACTTGCGGTCGTAAACAGCCGCTTCAGCATCGACGTGCCACTTGCCTCCGCAACGGGCCAACGCCTCGAAAGCGTTATGCAGGGATTCAAAACCCGGTAGTATTGGGGGCTCCAAATTGTAGAACAGGATGGTTGTCTTGCGTTGCTGGTCCCACCAAAAGCAGAATCCGGTCAGGCAGGCGAGCAACACATCCAGCGTAATCCAGGCCCAATTGGGATTGGCAAAAGTGACCACGATTGACGCGATGCAGAAAACCAAAGTCACGGGACCGAAGCGGAACAGTGACCTCTTGCTGTTGAGCTCCAAAAGCAATGCCGCTGCGCTGTGGTCCACCATCTGGGTGGCATCAGCACTCTCAATCTCCACCATCTGCTCAATTGTCGATGTCTGAGCCGCGGGCTGCGGTGTATACGAAGGTGCCAGCTCGCGGCCAGTCGTGCGGCGGTTGCTGCCAAGCGTCTGGCGGTAATAAAGTCCTCCCATGCCCGCATGGATGTAATTCCCTCGCGCCCCAGTGCCCACGCGGAAACCTTTCACTCCCGCGGACACACCAATTCCCGAACTCGAAAGATTGAACCTCAATGGCCCGAAGCTGAGGCTCTTCCTGATATAAAACCCCATAATCTAGGCAACCCTGCTTTCCGATTTCACAGCCGCAGGCTCTCCTTCAGCCTGGATGGATTCCGCGACTCTGGCCAGGTGCAAATTGGAGTTGGTGAAAATGGTGGGGGACCAAAGCCGATGAAGCTTCCAACCCTGCCTTTCCAGTGCGGCTGTGCGGAATAGTTCCCATTCTACGGGATCTGATGCCTGCTGAAACCGCGACATATCACACAGAACTCCCAGTCCGGCGTCATCCGCCTGGCCAGGGCGTCTGACAAATAAATCGATGCAAAAGCCAGGGGTTCCCCACGGAACGCGTGCGCTGAGCTGATGGCTCGTGGCCAGTAAATGCGCGACATTGACGGAAAGAGGCGATGCATACTCGGTCTTGTCGATGGTTACGACCGCACTCTCTTGTCGTTTTTCCTCGCGCGAGCGCTGATCCACTTTTTGCAGGTTCTCGATGTATGCCAGGTAGGCATAGAGCAGCCAGCGGCCATTGGGCGTCTGGTCCTGCTCAACCGGCGGCAGCGCCCTGTATTCGCTGGTCGGGATCGACGTGACCACATGGACCATCTCCCGGGCGCGCGTAATCAGGACATTCAGCCGGCGGCCCCCTCCTGCCTGGCTAAGCGGGCCGAACCCTCGGCGGAACCGGCCGGCCTTATCCGGGCCGAAGGTCGTGCTGATGATGATGTGGTCGCGCTCATCGCCCTGCACATTTTCCAGGTTTTTGACGAACAACCCCTCGAATGAGGCGCTCCCTTTACGCTTACGCGCTTCTTCGAGGCGCTCCTCGAAATCGCGGTCCTGCTCGCAGCGTTCCTGCAGCGTGTCCAGGATCACGTCCCGCTGGGTGAGATTGAAGCAGGCAACACCTATGGACGGACGGTCGTGCGCCACGAGCAGCTTGCTTACTATATCGCATACCAACCTCGCTTCCTTCTTGTTGGCCCGCTCCTCGTATGTCCCGTCGGCGCGAATCAGCTCCAGCGCGATGGATTTCTTTCGACTGGGGTGGCAGGGAATGGCTTGTAAGCGGTTCTGGTAAAAGTTCCGGTTGCTGAATCCGATCAGTGCCTCGTCATGGGATCGATAGTGGACATCCAGATACGACTGCTGCACGGCCGTGTTCAGCGCCGCACCCAACAAATCTTCTGTCTCTGACTGCTGCTGCTCGAAGAGATCCTGCTCCGAATCAGCTTCGCTCACCTCGCTTTCGGCCAAAGCCGTTTCAAAGAAGCGGGTCGGCGGCAGTTGTTTGGGATCGCCAGCAATCACGATTCGCTTGCCTCGAAGTAGAACCGGCAAAGCTTCTTCCAAACGGCACTGGGACGCTTCATCGAAGACTATCGCATCGAATAGCGGAAGCCGTGGGAAAATCTGGGCTACCGTAGCAGGGCTGGCCATCCAGACGGGGCAAATGTCGAACAACGGATCCCGGTCGGCCCCGTTTGCCCCTTGGAGGATCACCTGGCGGAGCTTCATGGCGCGCTCCCCTCGAGTTACCAGTCGACGTTTGAGGGAAGCGCCCAAACTATTCAGCTGAGTTCCCGTTCTCGCCAATAGTCGTGATTTCTGAAGCCCGACCCAACGATTCAGGATCGTATTGCGCACCAGCCCGAATTTCTGAGACTCCAGCTCACGGTATCGCTGAAAACATTTTTCCATCCGCTCCTGATCGACCTGCTGGAGAAACGGGTTCGACCGGATCCGGGCCGAGATTTCTTTGGTCAGTAACGCAAACCTTAATGCTTTGATTCCGGCGTCCGAGTCGGCCGACTGGTAGATCAGCACGGCCACGGGGTTACGCAGCCCTTCCGGAATCTGCTGAAAGGCCAGGCGCATCCGCAGTACCACCTCCAGCGTGGGGAGTTTGGCAATTAGCTCATTAACCAGTTGCAGGGCCGTTTTGCCAGCTCTCCAGGCGGCCGTGGTTTCCGAAACCCAAGTATGCGAGAACAGCCTCGTTGAATCCATCGCAGTAAGTAACTCGTGGAGATGGATTGCCCGCTCGGCAGACTTGCTCAGCTTTTCTGCCAGTCCGCCAAGCGGCTCGCCCATTGACGTGGCGAACAATGCCGCGACTGACTCATCCGCTTTTTCCTTCAACTCAAGAATTGTTTCAATGGTTTTCTTGAATTTGCTCAGGGTCTCAAGAAGTTCCGCGTCCTTGACCAAGCCGGAGGCCGCTCTCAACTGGTTTGAGGTCAGGAAATCCTGGCAGAGAGCGCGGGACTTTAGGCCGGTCAGGAAAGCAAACAACCGTTTTCCGGTTTGCGAGGAGATATGCAGTCCAAATTTCTTGGCCACCTCATCTGCTGCAGCTTTCTTTTTGCGGTGGATGAACGCGTGCCAGGATTCGGCGGTGGCGTTGTAGTTTTCCAAGTCCGCCTGCCACGCGTTAATCTCGGTGACGGAAAGGCTCTTGGTGGCGACTACTGCTGCGATTTCCACGTCCAATGGGGCCGTTGATATCGCGGCCACATGCAGGTCCAAACCTTGCACCGCACTAAGTGTTTGTTTCAACACCTCGGGCGCCTTGGAATACCATGTCTTGCGGATGTCGGGTGTGGCTTGGGGTTCAAATTCCAAAAGCAGTCCCGCTAAGCGTCGGCGCGTCTTTGCCTGCGCAGGCAAATCGCCAACCGCTAATGGCGGCAGGCTCTCGTCCGCGCTTTTGTCCAGAGTTTCAGCCAGGGGAATTAACTTCTCCAGACTGCCGCGAATATCGGACAGCGGTCGCGTCAAAAATTCACCAAGCTCCAGACCGGCCGCAGTAGCCCAAGGATTTTTCGGATATTCGACAGCAATACCTCTGTCGAATGTTTCGGCGATTGCCGATTTGGCGGAGTCGAGATCACCGAGGTGCGCCTGGGCGAGATAGCCTTCGTCGATCGTGTAGCCACTGCCGTTTCCGCCTTCTAAACCCAGCCAATCACCGACCAGGTTGTGAAACGTGGACTGGCCGGGTTTCGGTGCCTCCGCCAAAGCGTTGAAGTAGCCGCTGAGTTCGAGGTGAAGCTTTTGGAGTTCGCCATCCACAGCGGTCAGTTGGGCCTCGGCACCTGCATTTGTCCCGCGCTCGGCCAGTGTATCGAGATAATCCCGCAACTTCATATACAACGTGCGCTGGTCCCGCTGAGGGTCATGGACGATGGCACACAAGTCCCCAATGCCAAGATGCGTAAGGCGGTTATAGACGACGTCGAGCGCGGTGCGTTTATCACAGACCATCAGTACGCGTTCTCCGCGCGAAAGATGGTCTCCAATGATATTGGAGATGGTCTGGCTCTTGCCGGTGCCGGGCGGTCCGTGAATCACCAGGACAGGAGACTCCTTGGCTAGGCGTGTCGCCCTGGACTGGCAGGGGTCGGCCGCGCAAAGGAGCTTCTCCTCGGCAAGCACTCGTTGCCGTTTCGCAGGAGCCTCATACTTCATGGTCGCGGTTTGGTCCTGATTGAATTGAGCGCTCAGGAACTGCGCAATTGGGCCAGTAAGCTCCGGTTCCTGAATCAAGTCCCGCATGTCGCGCAGCAGCCCCTGGTTGGAGACCGGAAACAGGCCGACGACAGCCGAATTCAGAAAGGAAATCCCGGGCTGAAGTTTCTCCGTCGGCGGGACCGGCTCCAGGTTCGATTCACCTTTGAATTCAGCCGGCACTGGAACTTGCAGGGAATCGGCCAAAAGCTTCACGATCCCATTGATCTCCTGGTAAGGATGTGTGCCCTCTTCGTCCGTAAACAGCTCGTTTGGGTCGTGCCCGGTTTGCTGCTCCAGCCATGCCAGTAACGGGAAGTTAGCGACCACCAAATCGACGCCGGCGCCCTTGGCAGCAAAGCCCACCGACTGAACGGCCCCACGTTTGATGCTCAGATCCACTGCGATGAGCGCGACCGGGGCGAGGATACGCGCTGAGGAACCTTTCAGAACCGCAGATCCAGGCGCCACGCTGATCAGCGGGTAACCTATATAAAGGGCATTCTCGCCGGTGGCATGCTCGTAATCAAACGCATCAGCAGTTAAGGTGCGGAGGCGATCCAGCAGCCGGCTTTGCTGTTCGCAGGCATACTTTTCCTTGCGTTGCTCGTCGGTCAACTGTTCCGGCGGCAGCCCTGATTGGAACATCGGCACTTTTGCCAGGAGCTCAACTTTATTGCTGCCGGTCAATAGCTTGGGGAGAATTTCGTTTGGAGCGAGATGCCTGAAGGCCTTGAAAGCGGTCAGATCGGTGCGCTGGCGACTGGAGTGCGGCCGGCAATTCAGGCAGGGACCCTGCACCAGCGAGGCGTAGAGTCGATCCAGAAGTTTTTCGAGGATTACTTTCTTGCTGTCAGCCATACACGGGCATCATATCTTTGGCCTGTTTTCTGTGAAAGGCACACTGACAGCAAGGCTGAATGGAATGTGGAGTCACCAGGTTCACCAAATATTCTGTTCCAGCGAAGCCGACGTGTCTCAGGAACGGCCTAATTCAGGTCATGCTGTTTTCCTTAGTTAATTGAATTCCCACCAGGGAGCAAGTTTCGACATCCGGAGCTGATCCAGTTTTTCACCACGGCAGAATTCATCAAGCCTGCGACCTGCTACTCCCACGTGACCTGTATGAGTGCACCGGAAATGGTGCCAAAAGGACTCGATCACGGCCGCAGCTTTTGAGGTAAGCGCGAGGCCATTGCGTTTCTCTTCTTTCACGATGCTAGCAGACCACCACCGAGCCAGAGGTGTCAGCGAGGGTTTTAGCATCTGCAGCCCGGCTGAAACTTTATACGGGTCGCTTTCATGAAGCAGCCGACGGAAGAAGGTTCGGGCGCTACTTTCCTGCAATGAAACCTCAGTGGCCCATTCAGCATGTTCCCGAACCCAGAGGCTTGGGTCAGCTCGGCTTACGCGCGACAGTGTATCAACCGATTCCTTTGTCCCTACCCAAGCCAAAACGGAGATGCCGAGAGCACGCTCACGAGCAACCTCTTTTTTCTCCATCTCATCGGCCAACTGAAAAAGTTCCAGTTCCGAATTGTTCGCAAGAGCGGCAACGCAACCGACCATGACTTCAAATTCGTTGCGACACTGAACGAAAAGATGCCGCCGTAATTCCCTATGCTGAGGCGAATTACAGCGTTCGTGGTCCCAGAGAATCGACAAAAATTCAGGAACATTGTAGTCGCTCTGTACGCTCAAACAAAGCCGTCCCTGATTTAAAGCATCAAAGTACGCCCATGCCGCCCATGGCGAGGTGGGAATTAAGCAGCAAATAACCGCGTGTAAAAAGCCTCCCAAGTGCCATTCCAATTTGGGATTTCCAATGGCGGCGTCTAGAACTGCCCCTGCTCGAGGAAGGAATTCGTCAGGATACCACTTGCTCCAGATTTCGAGCGCCGGCCACGCTCCGAACGTATGGAGTTCGTAATGTTCCCATTTCTGGATGTCGCTTTCATCCATCTGCCAACGCTTGAGCTCATCATCAAGCAATTCCTGCCGTTTTTGTCTGTCTGACAGCATTCCCCCGAAGCTTCCATAATCAACGCCCCACGAGCCTGCCGTACTACTCCAGGCGTGAGTTTCCGAGGGCGGACTTTCAAATCCCACACTTCGGATCATGCGATTTGCATCAAGTCGAAGCTGCGTTTCGATCCTGGACCTACGCTCGAATGGTGGTTTGCCAAGTTGCTTGATTGCAACAGCAAACAGTTCTTGTCCCCAGCGATTAAGGTCGTCCTTACGATGATTCATCGATAGAACGCCCCCGACAAAGCCCTGGGGAAGGGTGCTCATTAATTCATCGTAGGATCCGTCCAGTTGTGTCGTATCAAAGGGAAGCTCTCCGCCTATCGCCCAAGCGCGCAAGGCTTGCTTGTTAAACAGCTTCGCGACAGTCCCGTCTCGCAAATCTGATTCCAATTTCCCTTTTGGGGCTGATCGCAGCCAGAGACGAGTGAGGGAAAAGTTTTGATCGGCGCTTCCAGCTTGGCTGAGGAGTTGTCGCTTAGCCCAAGCGTAGACTCTCTCGTCTGGCGCGGTGGTCAAACCGCAAATATAGCACCAATACTCTCGTTCTGTCGGAGGCTCGTCAACCGGCCCAAAAGAAAGCGCATCAAAAGCAAGGCACTTTTCCATTGCGAGGCGTCGGGTCACAGGCGGGATTGTAAGTGGAATCAATTCCATCATTGGAGAGAAGAACATGCAAAACCGCCGCCCCTCATGACGTGCCGAATCCAGGAACCAACAATGGACGGCCTCTTCTGGTAAGAGAAGGAGTGCGGTTTCGGTGATCGCAAGGCCGTCGTAGTTTTCCAATTTCCGGTTAAATGCTTTTATGCTACTAGCTTTCGCATTAGCTAATTCCTGCCATTCAAGCAATTGTCGTTCAGTTAGCTTCGGCAGCACCCCCGCTAAAAATCCGAATGTAAGGTGGCTTTTATTGGGTTCGTCGCATCGCAAGGCGGTGAGTTGCAGGTCCCCAGCAACTTCAGCAGTCTCCATTGGGTAGAACTTTGCGAACCAGGGCCAAGCGGCCTCCAGGTGAATATATTCAAGCGTACAACCGCCATGCGCCTGCAAAACGTCGTTGCGTTTCAACGCCTCGATTGCGCTATGGATAGAATCGATGTCTTCTTCAGCCAATCGCGGCAGGTCATCTCGAATCGCAAGGTAGCCGAAGTTTATTTCGCTAGGATTCGGTTGGCCTTGTGAGACCCCAAAAACCCTGCGCCCTTGTCGAATCAACTCAACGGCGGGCCTGGCAAGATACGACGAGGTTGGCTCTGGAGGAGGAAGTTTCAGCACGGTTGGTAGTCCAGCAATTTTCAGTAACCTCGCGAGCCATCTCAATCCGTGTAGTATCAGTTCATCTGATTGATTCTTCGTTGCCAACTGCTCCAAGTCGGGCAGGACACGCTCGGTATAATGCCATCGCATGAGCACCCCAATATTTTCGTATACGGACTTGAATCTATCTTGGAGTTCCTGAACGCGCCGCCAAGTGAGGGACTCCGTCGCGATACAAAGTGCCAAGTCGGGAATGAAGCGGATGTCCTTGCGGATGGAGAGAAATGAGATGGCCAATGATGCTAGGCGCACTTGGTTCTGCGTTTTAGCAATTGGCAGGGTGTGTCCTTTGTGTTCCAAATGGTCTTCGGAGCCTCCTTCAAACCAGACAAGCAGCAACCACTTTCGTAGATGGGCTTCCAAAACGGTCGCTCCTTGTCCGCCATCTCGCCAAAGTCGGACTAGCGGATAAACAACAAATTCCTGTGCATTTCCAGAGTAAAGTTGCTCAAAAACAGCTTCCAGAAACCGCGCATATGCGTTTGTATCATGATAGCACCAGAACGAAAGTCTACCGTCCGAAGCATTGGAGTTGTGGCTCAGTACCCAAGCATAGAGCAAAACGGCCCGTTGTTGGGTGAAGTAGGGATTCCCAGAGGAATCTTCGATTGCCGTTAATTGGAGCGCCACAAAGAGGGCCTCCGCGCCTCCGTCTTCCCCTGTCAGGGGCTCCAATTTTTCCAACAAACGATCTGCAGCATCTCGGACATCGACCTCGTGCAAAGATCTAAGAACCTGTTGCAGGAAGAGTGCGCGACCTAAAATCGTGTGCTCCCGAGTCATTGTAGCCTCAAACACCCCGGCTTTCTCCATTATTCGAATTTCTTTGAGGTAATTTCGCACCTCCGCGTATCGTCCCCCAAAGCAATCGTTTAGCAATTCCTGAGCGGTACCCTTCTGTACGGCTGCTGGCAACGACGTCGCAAGCCTAACCAAAACCTCAATCGCGTCCTGCTCACCAGAAAATCCGAGTTCTTGGCGGATTGCAGGCTCGAGGCCCCCGATCTTGTCAATCAGGTCAGTCCAGATCACGAGCGCTACACTGATATTATGAAATTGCTGCAATCTGGTACGGAGGCGAACACAACTTGTGAAATACCGTGGAACGCGAGCGATCGGACGCAGTTGTTCGGTCAACTCGTCCACGGGGATTCCCGCCTGTGCCAACGCGGCAATCAGTTCTTTCTCGTCAAAGGGTTCAACATCAATTTGGACGCAACGTTTCCACAGAACCGTGTCAACACCGCGAGCTGAATTAAGCGGCCGCGTCGTAAATAAGAATCGAGTATTGCCTGGGTTTCTTACCCAGAGATCTTCGAGTATTCTCTGCGCAGCCGGGAGCGCGTCCCGTTCACTGACCCCATCAAGGACTACCAAAGTTCTTTTGGACCAACGCACATTTAATTTTCTGACAAGCCGGGCAACCTTTTGGGCATCGCCTATAATAATACGCGAAACCGCTTCGGTAAGGACCGCCTCGATTGAACAGCAGTCTCGCCACTGAATACTGTCGAGCCATAAGACAATGTTTTCTCCTTGTTGGATTACTTCTAATGCGCATTGCGCCGCAACCCATGTCTTTCCATAACCCTCAGGAGCGTTCATTACCAGCATTCTGGCCTCCGGCTTAGACCACCAGGAAAGGGTTTGTTCGCAGTACCTCTTTCGAGGCACGGCCGTCGACAACAATACCTGCTGCAAGGGCATCGCCTCAGACCCAGGGGAGAGCTGAAACCTGCGGGTCAGATAAGCCAGGGCCGCCAGCCGTACTGTCGAGAGCGACTGCGTGCAATCCCGCAAAGCGGACTGTAACCGCGCAATTCGATCATTGTGAGGTGCCACAATCTGCATAGCAGACGCCCAGCCGTGTAGCTCCGCGTTGAGTGTGCTAAGAGCGGGAAAGTCCTGCAACTGGCCCCAGTATTCGACGCACAATGCGGGCAAGGCTGAATCCTCAGCCCCAAAGTCCCAAACCACCACGTCGACTGCACTCTTTTCTCGCATTGCCTCGATAGTGTCATTGAGTTGCGCCGTCTCGCGAGTAACGGCCAACACATAAATGTCCGTATTCAGCAATGTTCTAAGATTCTCGTCAAAATCACCTTCGATGTTCTTTGCGTTGGGCGAAACCTCAGTATATCGCTTGGCTTGAACGCACACATTCCTTGAAATGTTGTGTGCATCTCCGCTCGGTTGATCCCCGGATCGAGCTAGTACGAATGCTTCCTTAAGAATCAGTTCGAGCAAACGCTTGACCAGCCCTTCAAACCCCAGAACGCCCGTTTCGGGCATTTCCTGCAAAGCCTTTTTGAGCTTCTCACTCGAAGTTTTAGCACTCATGTAGCTGGAATCCTCAAGCTTGTTTAGGTTCAGACGAATCCGTGATCACTGCTGGTTTACAGTTTTGTGTAATCTGGCACCCATAGGTCACACCCGCTGTTTTGGTGCCAGGTGCCAAACCTCTGTGCCATTTCCCGTAATTGTTCGAAATCCGCCAACCTAAGCTGATACTCATATTCACGAGCAGTTTTTCGCGCATCCAGAGAAAACGAGGTTGTTGCAGCGATAATCCCAAGATTGGCTTTCGATTTCTCCCGAATCACGTGAAGGAACCGTTCGACCACCGCAAGTCCAACTTTATTTGGGGGCAGCCAACGCTTGCACTCAACGATGACGAGAAGTGATCCCAGTGCGGTTTTCATTTCGACAATGATATCGCGCCCGCCGTCACGGGTAGCCGGGGTCAATTGAACTTGGTGGCCCTGATCGCGGATGATTTCCGCCACTACCTCTTCAAATTTTCGGGGTGACAGCTCGCGCATTTGCTCCGGGTGCTTTGAGAGCCAACGAACCAGCTCGGCATTGACGGCAGTAAGTTGGACATCGAGGACACCATCTTGCCTTACACGAGTTAGCTGCTGCGGGGAGGCTTTGAAAATCGTTTCAAGACGCTTGCGAGATAAAATTCGCTGCTCTCTGTGCTGGTCGCGCTGTTTGAACATCCGAGAAAAGCTATGCTTGTCGTCGGGTGACTGCTGGCGGGTTTCCAAAAGCATTCGATGTCGAATGCTCTGGACGATCCCCCCCTCTGATGTGCTCAATTGCTTTAACCGCACCGCTCGCGACAAATCGTCACTTCCAAGCTTACGCATTTCTTCGAAGCATCGGTCGCACACACCGGTTCGACAGACGAGCCGATCCCCGCCGCAACGTTCGCATGGGCCGGGTTCGGTGAACTCGATCGCACTCACAAGGGAAAACTGAACAAAACATACTCATGCGTCCATGAAGAAATCGCTGACAGTTACGGGCTCCCTGCAGGCTCGATTCGCGCGTGAACTCAGCCGGCAACGCAACCGGAATAGGTTCCAATTCGATTGATCTCCTGGTAAACACATGAGTGCCCTGGTGTCCGTGAACATCTCACTTGCATCGCCGGCTTGGTGCGCCCGCCAGACCCATAACGAGAAAACTGGCAATCCCAAAACCTCGCACGAGCTGAGGAGCTCTTTGGAACCGCTCAGCCAGGCGCTACGCTGATCTGCGGGTAACAAATATAAAGTGCGTTCGCGCCTTCGGCCTGGTGAGCGTGTGCTCAGTAATGGATGTTTCCTTTGGAGAAGATCACAGTCGGGTGCGTCAGGGTTATGTCGACAAGAATCTGGCTACCCTGCCTCCTCAAACGCGAAAAAACCAAAAAGAGAGGGATTCGAGGCGAAATGCTCAACGCAAGCTGGGACCACTCTTACCTACTACCTTTACTCGGGCCCGACCCCAGGGCATTTGGATGCGTCCGCCTGTGATCAATTCCTCAGCCGCATTGAGAAGGAGGACAGCCCCGTAAACTCTGTAATGGTGGGCGAAAAGTCGTGGTCCGAAATCTATCGAGAGTTATATTACGCTTACTAACAACTAGTTATATCAATTACGACTTGAGGGATAAAAAAATCATTGACGAGCGGGGCTAAATCTATCATAACACTCGCACAGTCGCATGATTGCACGACCATAATAGTAAAATGAGCAAGCCAACGATCGCAGAGTTAGAAAAAATCCTGGAGCAGGAACAGGAGGTTGAGATTGAGATCCTGCCCAACGGGGAAGTCAGACGAAAAGGCCAAGCGTCCTCTGAGGAGCGGGGCGGTCGCAAGCCGCTGACCATGAGAGAAGATCTTGGCGGAGAATACTAAGACGAATTACCTGCCATGGACCTCCAACGCATCCGTTCAGAGGTTGCCGAAGCCGCCCGGACATTCGCACTAGTTGAAGCTTATCCCACGACCGAGGGCGGAATCTATGTTAAAGCCGGATTGCAGACCTCTGCTGGCAACACGTTCGTCGTCGCGATCTATTTTCAAAACTATCCACATCAGATGCCCAAGGTGTTCGTCACTAAGCCCGATCTGTGGGCCCTGACCCCGCACCGATACACTGACGGAAACATTTGTTTCCTGCACCCGAATTTGTGGAATCCGGGGCGCCACAACTTAACATTTGTTTTGATGCGCACTGCCAAATGGCTGAACAAGTACGACGTATGGCGAGCCAACGGTGGCGTGTTGGGCGGCAAGTGGGTTGGAGCATCACTCAAGCACTAAATGCGTCTCGATTTCTCATTACTTTCAATGACCGAACTTCGAAACCGCCCCGGCGAAATACTGGACCGGGTGGCGGATAAGAGTGAAGCCTTTATCATAGAGCGGAGCGGACGTCGAAAGGCATGTTTAGTTCCGCTGTCTGTTTTTTTTCCTGATATTTCCCCGGATCGCATTGCTCACGAACTGAAAACTCTCGAGGATCACGGGGAGCAACCGCGCACGACAATAACTGACGATCGTGAGCTAGCGTTTTCTTTTCCTCAAATGCTGTCCGGCGAAAGATCCTTGGAAATAACCGTCGTACTCCCGCACGGCTACCCAAATAACTGCCCTCGTGTTTACGCGAATGGTATCAATGACGCACCGCCGCACCGTTGGGCCGACGGAGCGCTCTGCCTATTCGGCATTGTCAGCGCTTGGAACCCTGGAAAACATACGGTCCATACGACCTTAACCTTGGCAAGGCAGTGGCTGAGCCATTACTCAGCGTGGCGGCAAACCGGGCAATGGCTTGACCAAGAAGGGAGGACCAATGACGGATGATCAACTGTTCGCGCGGATCGCTCCGCTCTTTGATGTTGGAGTGCTTCGTGATTCACGCGTAATCGTTGCTGGCTGCGGCTCTGGTGGAAGCCAAGTCGCCCTGCAGTTGGCAATGGCGGGCATACGAAAATTCGATCTGTTCGATTCGGATATTTTGGAGGTGGAGAACGTCATTCGCCATGCATGCGGACGCCGGTATCTTGGAAGATTAAAGGTCGACGCCCTTGCAGATGTGTTGCAGGACCGCAACCCGGCGATCGAGATAACTAAACACAATGTTGACCTCCTGGCTTGTGACAATCTCAAAGAGCATGTTCAACGGAGCACAGTCGTGGTGCTGGCTACTGATAACGATCCGACCAGATATCGTCTCAACCAGATCTGCGTCGAGTGTAAAAAGCCGTTCATAGTTGGCAAAGTCTTTACACGGGGAATTGGCGGAGAGGTTTTTTCTTATCGCCCCGGTGAAAGTGGTTGTCTTGCCTGTTTGGAAAGCATTTTGGAACGAACGAAATTTCGAGAAGGAATACGAGAAATTGACCTCGCATCCGAGGAGGATCGACAAAAGATGTACGGGCTTGAAATCCCCGAAATCAAAGATTCTCCTGGGCTTAACGTTGATATTTCATTTATTACTTCCTTTCATACCCGTTTTGTGTTAGATGCGATAATCCGAACCCTTCCCGAAAAACCCAAGCATCTCCCTGCTATTGAGCAAAATTACCTGGTATGGGGAAATCGTCCGGTGCATCCATTTAGCAAACATTTCGAAATCCAGCGCATTCAGCTTCATCCCCAAACCAGCTGTTTAATCTGTGGAAACGGAACCTCAAAATGAAATTCCCGATAATTCGCACTGCGTGGCAGCAAGGGACGGAAATGCCTTTCCGCCCGGCCAAACGTGTACGAGTAGCGCTCCCGCAAGCAGCGCTGAATGTTATGTTCAACGAGTGCGACCGGTACGATTGTGATGAAACCGGTGGCCGAATAATCGGTACGTTCAAGCAAAATCGAGGCGAGCTAACCCTGAACATTACTGGCGTGATAGAGCCAGGACCAGCTGCGCAACGCACGGCTGTCAGCTTCTTTCAAGACGGCGTGTATCAAGAATCGATCTTTAGGCAAGTCGAAGAGAAAAGCCCGGAGATTGAACACCTTGGAAACTGGCACACTCATCATTGCAATGGACTTTCACACCTGAGCAGTGGGGACCTTGCGACGTACCGGCGCACCGTCAACCATCATAACCACAACACCGATTTTTTTTATGCGTTGCTAGTGGTGGCCAGGCGGCAGTCCGGGAACCCAAGCCAGCGCTACAGCATCAAGCATTACATTTTCCACCGAGGTGACGACCACGCGTACGAAATCCCGGAACGTAACGTGCAGATCATCGAAGCGCCTCTCGTCTGGCCTCACAACGTATCGCATGATTATTCCATAACTGAGAATGTGGCCAAAGGCCTTGAATCCAACAAAGAAGTTAATGAAAGCCTTGGGACACATCGCCAAGGCGTGCCGAGGAATGTCGCCAGTCCGGAGCGTGCCAATGATCAGGAGGTGCTCTCTGAGCACTTTCCAGGCATTCGTCCATACATGTCCGATAAACTCGGGTTTTACTGGCGCGGCCTTATCGAACTGCTGGACAGCTCGAGTGTCGAGGTGGTTGTTGTCGAAGACGCATCAAGTCGAACTCCGCGCTATTCGATTCTCTTAAGGAATTCGCCCGCAGGGTTAAAGGCTGTTGCAGATCGCTTTGCGGCGCGTCACTTTAGATCGGCAAGCAGCGCGGTTATAGCGATGGAAAGGGCCTGTAATCGCGCGCTGTTCGATGGTCGAAAAGGATCTCCTTGAGATACTCGAGCGTGAGTTGCCGGCTTGCGTTTGCTCGCGACAATAGAAATTGAAGAAGAACCGATATGGATATCTATACGCTATACGTTGGACAAGGTTCCCTCGCGGCTGTTCGCTCTGGCGATGAAGCACTCATTATCGATGCCCACATGCCGAATTGCGACGAAGATGATGTGATGCAGGAACAAATCGAGCAAAGCCTTCAGGTCTACCTCTCAAAAAGCAAGGTCCGGGGTCTGATCCTGACTGGCTTCGACAGAGACCATGCTTGCCCGGCGGGTGTCGAGTCAATTTTGACCAAGTACCTCCCGGACTGGATCATGTATCCAAAGTACTTTAAGGATACCGACACCGCTTCAGAGGTGTTTGCAATAATTGCTCGGCACGAGAAGAATCGCGCGCGGACAGCGAAGCCATTAGCCAGAAAATCGATGCGTGTAGACCGAGTTGATGATCGAACGTTCGACGGGCTTGCCCGGCATTTTTCGTTCGAACTGTTTTCACCCCACATGGAAGACATGGATTCTTCCAATAACAGCAGCCTGGTTATCAGGCTAGCCGGCCTTGATCAGAGTGGCTTCAGCTATTTGATAACTGGAGACACGGAGAGAGAACGCTGGGACATCATTAATCGGATCTTCGGGCCTTATTTAGCGTCGGACGTGCTTGCGGCGCCCCACCACGGTGCCCTTTCGGGGATCAATGCCGGAACTTTGATGCTTGTGAACCCACACACAGTGCTAATTAGTGCCGGAGTGGATAACTCTTACGGCCACCCAGATGGGGTTGCGGTCGAGGCATATAGCAAGGTGGCAAAGTGCGTTTTTTCGACACATGCCAACGATGGCTGTTGCCTCTTCACTCGCCGCGTTGGCGACGAACTGCAAACACGAACGGTTTCCCATCCGGCACCAACAAATGCATAGTGTCGATGGAACCCACATTAGCAAAAGCGAAACGCACCAAATCGGACTCGCTCTTTCTGGGGGCGGGTCGCGTGCGATCGCATTCCACCTCGGATGTTTGCGCGCCCTAAACGATCTTGGAATCCTTGCCCGGGTTAACGTCGTTTCGACCATTTCGGGAGGTTCAGTCATCGGGGCTTATTACGCTTACATGCCGAGTCTCTCATTCCCCGAATTTGCGAGCCATATTGAAGGCTTTTTGTCGAACGGCTTTCACCGCTCCATAGCCTTTGAGTTGCTCAAGCCGTGGAACTTTGTACGGTGTGGATCAAATTTCTTGGCTGCAAAAATTTGTGGATTGGTTTCAGCCTGTAGCGGGCAGCAGCCCTTACTGCCCAGATCCCTCTCAAGGACAGACATGTTTGAGGCCGTCCTGCAAAGGACAGTATTTCCAAATCTGAAACTAGGTTCGCCCCGCACATCAAACCTTCAGATTGTAATCGGCGCCTGTGAACTGCGTACCGGATCTGCTTTCCGATTCGGAAATGTCAAGAGCGGTAGTTGGCGTCTGGGAGAACTTGTGGATCAGCATGTTGATGTTTCCTTCGCCGTTGCAGCATCAGCAGCCTACCCAATTTTCCTGCCTGCGTTCGATCGCAAAATGACCTTTCGCAAGAACAATATGGCTCAGGAGGCGCGTGTTTTGATAACGGACGGTGGCGTCTACGACAACCTTGGAGTCCAGGTGCTCGAGCCTGGTCGAGACCCTAAGGTAAGCCTGCATTCCTTCCCTTGTGATTATATCATTGCGTGCAATGCCGGGCATGGCCAAGATTCAGGAGACAAAATACCTGTAGGCTTTATCCCACGAGTTTCGAGGGCCTTTGAGATTGTCCATCGAAGGGTTCAGGATTCCGCGATGCATCGACTCCATCATTTAAGACAGGTCGGGGCGATCAAAGGTTTTGCTCTTCCATACTTGGGCCAACAGGATCACCTGCTGCCTAGTTGTCCCGCCGACCTCATTCCGCGGTCGGAGGTCATAGCGTATCCAACCGATTTCGCCCCGATGCCAACAAAATGGATCGACAAACTATCAGAGCGTGGCGAGCAACTAACCAGGCTTTTGGCTCGGGAATACCTTTCAGACCTTATACCAGCAAAAGGCAAAGGAATTGGCGAAGTAAACTGAACGCGGGCAACTCCTTAATTTAGGTCAAAATCGCAGGAGGAGAGGGCGATGGCCGCAAGTATTAGAACTCGAATGCCCGATCGAGATGCTATGCCATCCGCGCAGTGTGGCCTGGGCGTAAATGGCCGTATTTTTTAGCTATGAGTATACCCTTGTCCCGGTGCGAAACCGAGATTGCGATCGTCATATAATCGATCCAGGGCTGGGCCATGACTTCATGCGAGATGAAATAGTGCCGGAAATGGTGGAAACCAATGTCTGAAAGGCCCGTCGCCTTTTTTACTCGCTCAAGCTGTTTCCGGAAGCTGCCCATTGGCTTTGTGGGGTCATCTGGGTTGGGAAAGATCCATTCGGAGTTCGGATTCCGGCGCTTGAACATTGCTTTCAGGTGCGCCTCAAGCCGTTTATGAAAATCGACCTCGCGGTCGAGCGCTGGGCGGCCGCCCCCGGCTTTGGCTTCCCTTCCCGGAAAGAACAAGACCCTACGTTTCCACTTCACGTTTGGCCAACGTTGCCGGATTGTTTCCTTTTCTCGGCCGTGACCGTGGCGAACATGCGCGTCAACCGGCGACAACTTGGCGCGCAGGGCTGCCGCAGGCGAACGAGCAAAAGTCTTATCGTGAGGCACCCTGAAACACTCTGGAACGTGGAGACGCGCTATACTACTTTTATACTACTCGCGAGGGGAAGGGGTGATCGGCTGTTTATGTAATTTGTTGATGGACTGGCGCACACATCAGGAGTTGAACCTTAAACCTTCTGATCCGTAGTGATGCGAAAGTGTTTACGGCAATTGCTGGCCTAAAAAATTCCCCCCAACCGGCGATCAACGAGGAAGGCGTCTCCAATTGGATCTGCTAGCCCAATGAAGCACCCCGGTTGTTCCTGAGTTCGCGCGGACGCGTCTACGCCTTAATTGGGCGGCCGTTTCATGAAGAGCAGGCGAGTGGAGTGTTTTCCCTTGGAAAGCATATGCTGATTGACTGATGCCTCGTACCGCTTCCGAACGGGCGTCCATGGTTCTAGAAAATCGAAGCGCAGGCCACTGATTGCAATTCGACAGCGGCGGCCGGAACGGCTTTTTGCGTAAAACACCGTTGCCAAAAGGTGGCAGATCGGCCTGCGCGTGCCAAAGCTGCGCCGCAACTTCCTGCTGCCGCACGTTAGGATTACACGGTTGGTGTCACGCGGGTTGAACTCGGTTTTCGCCTTCAACTCCAAGGCAAACGAGCGATTGTCATTGACCCTCAGCAATTTGCGGTCAGGGTAGCCTTGCCCGACGCAACGGCGGAGCTTGTATCCAACCAAGTGCTGGTCCAGTCCATCGGCAACTGCGTCTGCTACCCGATTCCCAAGCGCTGGCGTTGAGGTAGCCCCCGGTACTGAAAGATCAATTGAGCAGCGCCGAAGCGCCTGCGAGAAATCTTTCGTGATGCTCTGGACATCACCGGGTCTCCAAGGCGCAGCGAGGCGGATGGCTGGCATTCCCTCGTATTTGGCGAGTTTATCGAAGAACGTGGCGAGTGTTTCCATATTTCGTGTTTTGTTCTGTGGTTTTTTGGTAACAGACCATTGGGTCCGGTTTGCCCGTCATTGTGAATAGCTAACGACCGAGAACGGACTGTTCAGAAAAGTTTGGTCGCCAAACTAAAAGCGTTCTCAACCAAGGAGGCACATGAAAAGTTTGGTAATTGGACCGTTTTTTAGCTCCATGCACGTAGCGGCAATCGATTGCGGCCAGGTTGTTCCGCTGGGACTGCAGTTGGAGTGGGCCAGCGCGGATTCTGCAGCAGGGATTCCTGTTTTCCGATCTAGTTCTGGTGACGGGCTGGACCGACTCACGATTGAACGAGTGGTGCTGGAATTACGCCAGCTTCCCTTTCACCTGCAATGCGCCCGCTGCCATTTGGTGGAGACCTCATCCGGACGCTTTTTGCCTTTGCCGAGCCTGCTCGTAGCCCTGTACTCGGAATATGAGGTTGCCCGCAGCATTTTTGACGTGTTGGCCGAGCTCGGAGGCCTTGTGCCCCTTGAACACCCAGGCAGACCTTTGGCGGCAAACTCAGGACTACTGATCCCTGAGGCGGAACAGCAAGGGTTTGTCCTGAGCACGATCGTCGCAGACGAAACGGATGTTTACGCAGAAATAGGCTGGCGGCCGCCGCAACAAAATTACGTCTTCCACACCTGTATCTGCGCATTCCACCAGGACAAAGCTGGAAGTGCTGGCACAGGACAGTGGCGGCAAGCAGGACAAATCGGAGTTGGCCAACTCCTGTCCCAGGAACTCAGGCGGATTGTCCCAGGTCCCCCTAGCTGGCTTCTGAGCCGGGCCGGTACAGAGCACCTTAAAAACCGGATCCACTCTCCAGTGACATTTTCGCGCTAAAATCGCCGCCAGGGAGCCTCGTTCGTCAGGAAAGAGGAGTGCCAGTATCCAACTAGATCCTTGATTGCCTGCAACTTATGAATTTCAGAAATCTCAACATTGGGCTTGAAAACCGGGCCGGGCTGTTGTCTATTATTCTCGATGCTGGTTGTGAAAGCGATCAGCAGGAACTCCTGCACCTTAGTGTGCAGTGAAGCCAAACCCCGCGCACTTCGCGGGGTTTCCCTTTTTCAGGGCCCAAGCAGGGTGGATTTGGCAATCTGTTTGCGCAGCCATTCCCCATCCGGCTCGAATGCGGTCCCTAAGGCTAATCCGTGCTTTGTATAAACTAAAGAGATAAAATAGCTCAATCCCTTGCTGAGGGTGATAAAAACACGCTTCTTTTCGGAGACGGCATTTGGACCGAATTCCCGTGCGCGCATCGAATGGTTATTCACGTAGATCCTGGTCTTCGGTACCCGCATCTCCAATACCGGCCGAATCCAACGAACCCGGCGCAGCCGTTTGACGTCCAAGTCGCCCGTCTTTTTGTGTTGATACTGCGCCCAGCCCACGCTTAGTCCAAACACCTTTGCAAAACCCCCTTCGCTGGGAGGGACAATCAACGTTCGGCGCTCAAGCCAGGTGAACCGCGGAGTTTCCGGCGGGGATGGGACGAGATCTTCAAAATAGATCCTGCGTGCTTCCTCCTCAAGTTGCTCCAAAGTCCAATCAGCCGGAAGCAGCAGAGCGTTCAGATCAACCGGTAGAACCGCGGGGTTGTTCTCCTGCGCGGCTCTGGGGGGAGCAGGCACGGGGGCCACGGGCGCCTGTGGCGCGGCGGATTGTTCGGGTGCTGGCTGGGGATCCGGCCCCGCGTGCCCACTCATGATTAGATTCGGAAAATGTTAAATTGTTGACGCGCCGGGTCATCACTGCCGTTCAAGTCAGCTCGGTGAAACCGTCGAGCGATGTGTCCGCAAAGGGCCTGTTTTGCGGCGCTTGTCGAAAGGCCGTTTTGTTCATAACCAACAGCGCCAATCAGAACATCCGCGACTTGGCAAAAGAGATTTTCCCTGGAATCGACGCAATTCAGAGCGTTCAGCCAGGCGCGTCCCACGCATTCCTTCTCCAAGACCCTTAGCAAGCGCCGTGGGCCCGAGTGCAAGCTCTCCGGCTTAAAGTCGATCGAGATGTTGTAGGTATTTCCGTTTCCAAGCCATTGCTTCAAACAGTGCAAGTAAAAGCTCCAGAAACTCAGTTGCCGATCATTTTGGAAGTATTTGTCTAATTCCACTTTGCTTTTATCAACAACAATGCAGCGGAAATGCACGTCGTCCCGCGAAGCAATCCAGTCAATAATCGACTGATATCCCGTCAGTTTCGACCGGCTAACCTTTCCCCATTTGAGCTCGCTCGTAATCAAGTGCTCCGCTTGTAATCGACGGATCCCACCAAGGACTTCGCCGCGATGCGCTCGTGGCAGCCACAGACCGCCGATGACCATGAATCGCTGCTGGTTCTGGCCTTCATGACGGCTTTCGTCACAGTAGATATTGACCTCTGTACCCGTGAACGGGCCATAGGTCCCATCCGGGACCGCAACTATCGCGCTCATTTATCCCTAAGCTTTTAACATCTTGCCGGCGGATCCAGCAAGTTTGGCTGCCTTCGCGCAAGCAGCGTACGGGGCGTTCGAAACCATTACGGCCGTGTTCGTGCCAAATCGCCGCCTAACAAAAGCGCGATATGAGCACTCCGATAAGTCCGGACATATCGGCAGCCTGTGAAATTCGCCTCGGTGAAATCACAGCCGCCGACAGCACCGCCCTTACGGAATTCGCTGAATGTCGCCTCGCTAAAGTCGGCATCTCCACCTCGTACGGTGAAGATGTGACCCAAAGGGCGTTCCAGGCGGTTCTGAAAGGGTTGGAAACGGACCAAGGCGGCCGCAAGCCGCGCTTGGTGGACATCTCTGACAAACCAGCATTCCTGAACTACATGCGCGGGGCCATCTCTTCGCTCGTTTACGCGATGACCCAGAAGCAAGGTTTCAGGGCGGAGCCATTCAACGACAACGTGGCCGATCCAGACGCGATCCATCAGTCACCCGCGGAGCAGGCGCAAGTCAGCGACTTGGGACAGCAAATGTTTCCGCGTCTACGAGCGCGGGCACCACGGCGGCTGTTGCGTACGATCGATGCCTGGGAACCGGTATTCGCGGAGAGCGATCGCATCCCGGCGCGCGGGCACCGCAAATACGTGGGCGAGGTGAGGAAACTCGCCCAGGACGTACTGCGGGAGTTGGGGGGCCTCCGCTAAGAGGGGCCCGGGAAGAAACAGCTCAAGCGCCGACCAAGGACGGCGCCCGTTTCTTACTCCACCAACTCCAATTCTCCACGGGTTCCAAGTTCCGCTGCCAGATCCGGTCTCTCCGCCCTCAGCACGGCCTTGTGCCTCATCAGGACCGGTCGCCAGAGCGACGGGTAAATAAACAGGTTAATACTCTGGGGAATCATCACTGCAGCTTCCCCCCACATTGTCGAAGTTGCGTCCAGCCGTGGCCACAACACGCCGGCCTTAATCCCCACGCCCATAACCGTTTTCGCTAGCGAAGGGTTTCGCAGAAACCAATGGTGGAGTCCGGCCAGCCAGCAAGACGGTAACGTTTCCAGACCGGAGATGTTCCGATCGAACCTTGACAACAGATCGTTCCTTGATGTGCAGGGAATGCACAACGGCCAAACCGCTGCCACGACAGTGGCTGTAGTCAATAAAGGGCGTCGGCGTCGATGCATGTGAATGAGGAAGCCGGGCACATTCGGGTCTGGGCGTGCGTCAGGGGTTTTCTGCAGGAGCTTGGCCACTGCCTGAGCCAAATCATCAGGTCCATGTGAGGTCGTTGCCGGATGGCCATTAAAAAAGTGCGGCTGAAGCCAGACTGGCCACTCGGTACATGTGCCATCGGCCTGCTTTACCAGCACCTGATGCGGCTTCAAGCGGGCAAGAGTTCCTGGGGCACAGATGGGCTCCCGAATACCGGAGTCTGTGTGGCCTCCCACCATCAGGTCGCCGGGTTCATCAAAAGTCCGTCGGCGCTGGCGCAATTCCCTGTTCCCAAGCGCGAGCATCGCATATTCGTCCAACGAGCTTTCCCTGGCTGCAAAAAAGAAGACTGTGTTGAAATTCGCCATCAATGCTTCCCGTTCGCGCCAGCCCAACACAGTGTCCAGGCCATTGAGCGATTGGGTGGCGGCAACAACAAATCCGCCTTTTGCCCGAATGACAGAAAGAGACCGAACGTCCTCCGGCATGACGGATAATGCCAATTCATCAGCGATGACTCCGCATAACCTGGCTTTCTCCGGATTGGCGACTTTTCGGGACTGGACAGCCGCATAAAAGTCCTGCCTCACGATTCGAAAGATGAGCCTTGCCAGCTCAGGATGGGAAATGGCGTCCAGGGACACCACCATCACTTTGCCCTCAAGCACGCTTTGAGCCCGAAACTCATCGGCCTTGGGGGCGAAAAAGCCTTGCGCGGCGGAGGACAGTAACGGCCGCAATGCATTTTGGAGCGTGCTCCGATGAAGTTCCTTCGTCCTTTGATCCAGCTTGGCCCAGTGCTTGGCCTCGGCCAATGCCAGTTCGAGTCGGCGTTGCGACATCGGACCAAGCTCGCCTGAGGCCAGAACGTTTTTCACAAAATCGAGCTTTGGCTCCACTGCGGTGCGGTCGGCCGAGAACCACCAGGCCTGCATGAAGGAAATCGCCTCGTCCGTACGGACTGGCCGGCCATTCGCCAGCAACAGTACCAGGGCTGTCTGCACCAGGCCGTCCCGGGTTTCCGTCCAGTAAGCGTTCTCTCGCCCCAGGTCGCGAGTGCCCAAGAGCAATCGGCGCGCATACATCTCGACCTGGTCCAGACGATCGAATCCTTGCAGGGGATCCAACCATGAGTTGCTGCCTGGCGAGAGCAGAACCACATCGGATTCTCGGCCGGCCTCACGGGCGAACGCCTGGACTTTTTCAGCCGAGTCGTCTCCTTTGGGATCAAGAACCAGGAGCCCGGGGCGCAGATCGCGTTCCCGCGCCCGCCAAGCCAGCAACTGCCTGAGCACAGGGTTAATGAGGGCAGTCGTTTTGCCGCTCCCTGTCGCTCCGAAAGCGATTACATGCCGGGTGAGATCGCCAGGGGTCAATTCCAGTACTCGCCCGGCAGGCTCATAACATCTCAGGGTAATCATAGGGGATCCTGCATTTATTAGAACGGAACCACGTTTTGTGCCTGCTCCGATTCGATTTTAGGTTCTGAGCTTTCCACCTCGCCGGCTGCCTTTATGCCGGGCTGGATCAGTTGCACCGTTTGCACCATCAGCACCAAGCGAGTGTGGCTCACGCCGTCTTTGTTCCAGGTTTCGGTTTTCAGACGACCGGAAGCCAGCACGGGCTCGCCTTTGTGTTTCTGCGCCAAGGCCTGGGCGCCTTGTCTCCAAACGCCACACACGGCACAAACGCCACTTCATCTTTCCACCGGCCGTTTCTGTCTTGGTACGCATGGTTACTGGCCAGAGAGAACGCTGCAAACGGAGTACGTGCGGGCGCAAATCGCACTTCAGGATCGCGAATGAGGCGTCCGATGATTGTGACCTGATTGATATCGCTCATAGACTTTGCCGGTGTTGTTTGCTTTTTCGCCCTCCGATCATCGCCGCTGGGGAATTGTTCCGCGGCAAATCGCCCGTGACCTCAGCTCGCTCCTCGGGAATGGAAAGCAGCACTGGAAGTGGCGTTGTTTCGGGTGCAGTCGTTTTGGCAACTCCAATGGCGGCTGAGCAGCCATCTGTTTTGTCACTATGGATGGGGGGCTGATTGTGATGTTCATAGTTTCGTTCATTGGGGAATAGCTCATAAGCGGTGTGGGATGCTCCGTGGCTGTTCAATGGGTCAATCAGGCGACAGGATGGCCAGGCCACTCTTGCCTCAGTTCGGCGTGTGCAAGTCGTGCCGAATGTGGACTTGCATGCGTATCAATTCTTGCGTTCCGCAGGGCAGGCGCCGCCGGTTCCACCACTCGCAAGGCCTGCGCAACGCCCAGTGTTAGCTCCAAGTCGGTGCGCAAATAATCGACGGCCTTAAGACGATCCTCCCGCCACAACCGGGAGAAGTCCTCGCCATGCCCATTTTTCTTCCCGACGCCGAGGTGCCGGGCGATGGCGTCCAGGGATCCCCTGGCCTGCCGGTCGCCCAACTGCCATTCCTCCCGGAGATCAATCATCTCGTCGCTCCAGTAACGGCCACGCCGAACACCGAATGGAATGTCCACCCGGTGCTTGAAGGAGCGTCGAATGAGAAACGGCAGGTCAAAACTGCGGCTGTTAAAACCGACCATGCGATTGAGGCGACCCTTATCACCGCGGCATGAACGCCAGAAATCCTGGAGCAGTCTAGCCTCGTCCTCATCAGCGATTACCGAGAACTGCGCCTCCTGCGTCATCAGCCCGATCGCCAGAACTCGGCCCGTCAGGGGATCCAGTGCCGCTCGCTCCACGAATTCGTGTCGATGAGCCGCCTCGGCCTCCGCCAGTTTGGCCGCAATTTTCTCAGGGTCCTTCAAATTGCCACACTTGACCCCAGCCGGATCAAATGGGGTCATCATGCCGGACGTCTCCAGGTCGTCCAAAGGACCAGTTTCAATGTCGAAAATGAGAGTTTTCATAGAGGTTTATCTTTTACTGCTGTTCAGATTCAAAACTGCCTAGTGCTACTGCTGAATTCGTTTTACCAACCGAGAAGGTTCAGCGTTGCCGTTTTAGACCAGCACGGTACGGGTTTCGTACCGGCGCATCGCTTCATCGCAGGTCTTGCGGTCAAATCGCACGAACCGGCCCATCTTGAGAAACGGCAACACACGACGTTCCATCAATTTGTTGATGTGCCTCTCGCTGCATTTGTAGTGATCGGCGATTTCCGCTTTGTTGAGCCATTCGCCGGCTTCCGAGTTGTTCTTCGTTTCGTCGTTCATAGTTGTTTACGGCCGTGCTTTGCTTCGTAGCAGCACACATCGGCCGTCACTTATGTATGGCTTGGGCCACGTTTGTTTTGGTCACGGTCTTTTCCTGGAGGTGTGCCCGCAGGCAGTGGACGAATTGCCACCAAACACGTGGTTCATGAAAATGTTGATTTGTCACAGCGACACTGAGGTTGTTCAGAGGCTTTTGAACCGTCCACAGGCCGGCAGGAACATCCTCGTCCATTGCCGGGGGGCTGAAGAACTGGTTTCCATGGTGGCCGCCACCGAACCGCACCTTGTAGTAATTGGCAGGAGCGCGATTAAGACAAGCCAGGGAGAAGCTCAGCGCGTGCTGTTGGAGGCAGGATTCAAGGTTCCAATTCGCCTGATGACGGAAGCTCGGCCCAGTGACGAACAGTTGGACGAGCTCTGGAGGGCTTTGGCCGAAAGTTCGGGCAAGCCGGAGAGCTTTGCATTCGATTCTGAGAATTACCAGGTTCTAACCGAGAGCCCGTGGGAAAAACAGGTCGCCGGACCTGCGGCACGCGAGGAAACCAAGGAACTCCAGGAAGATCGGTTCCTCGCATTGCTCGCCACCGGAAAGGTGAATCATCAAAAGGCCCGGACTTACCTGGCCGCGGCAGAGGCCACAGAGCGCCATTGCGAACCATACTGGGCTTCGGCGGCGCTGATATCTGAACCAATCGCCTGCCTTTGGAGAACCCAGGCGTTTCGTTACGCAAGCGTGCTCGCCCACTATGTGCCTGGGGTCGAAGTGGATTGTCTGCCGCTAGCCCACCCGCTCTCGCCAAGCCTGGATTATCTGCCCACCGGACTTCCGGGCGAGGCCTGCTATGCCCTGAGCGCGCTCGCGACGTTCGGCATCCATCCCCAGTCGAGCCAGGCACTTTGGAATCTGGGGGCGCCTTTGGCCACAAATGATCGAAATATTTGCGAGTATGCTGCTTGCCTGGCTGGATGGGCGAGGTTCCTGCAGAACATGGCCGGGGCCCACGTTTGGGTCCTGGATCGCTGCCTTTCCAGCGAGTCGGTGGAAATCACCACGCTCCAGACAACCCGTCAAAGATGTCGCTTCCAGACTTTCTGCCGGTGGTGGAACTTGAATGAGCTGCTGACATCGCCCGATGCGGCAAAGCGGCTGATTGCCGAGTTCAATGACGGCAGGAGGGCAGAAGGGGTGCCCGCATTTTATTCCTTTTACAACTTCACCGAGAAAATTCAGGAGCGCATCCGGGAAAACTTGAACCGCAATTGAGCACGCCGGGGCCATCTCTGCGAATCCGCGCTCTTTAGATATCTAAAGTTCTGATGTCGGAACATTTTATATCTAAAGATTTCAATAGGGGACGACCTTGTACAGACGATATTAGGAAAACAAAAAAGAGCCAGCTCTCTAGTGTTCAGCCTTGAGCGAAAATCTGCCGTTCTTACGCGCAAACTCAGGAGCCCTGTACAGCATCGGACGGACTGAATTGACGGGATCCCGAGTGCTGAAGACGTATCCCCGCTTACGCATTTCATCGATAATCTCGTAGATATTCAGACCTGGTTGGGCCTTCAAGATCTCACGGCACAGTTCTCGGCCAGCAGGGACTAGCCGGTGAACATTGCGTTTTTTGGCAGGCGATTCGATTAGCCGGCCAAGATCATCCACTGCCGTTTTAATCCTATCGAAAGCCGCCTGAAGTTCATGACGGTGCAACCGTGACATCGTCGAAATATTGGGTCCATCGGCATCATATATCAAGGGTTTGTACGAAGCAGGGATCGATTAAAGTTCCGTACAAGGGGTTCCCAGGATTGTTCCAAAACGCGCAAAATCGAGTACGCTGAGCTCAAATTCTTTGCTCAACTAGGTACGCTCTAGAGACTTCATCCGGTGAGCACGTGGAGGAACGCCTTCATTCCGGCACAGCCCCTCAATAAACACGTCCAACCGCAATCGAGTACAACGAGCTGAAATCCTTCGCTCAATCAAGGATCGCTCTAGAGACATTATACTGTGAGCACGCGGAGGAACGTCTTCGTTCGGTCGGTCCCCCTTTCCGGCAGGGCCCCTCAATAAACACGTCCAACATCAAGCCCGCCCAAGCTTCCAGAATCGTGCGCGTCCGATCAAGTGCTCTGCAGCCGATCTGGTCCGCGTCAAATAGGTTTCCCTGAGTGCGTCGACACGTTCGCTGGGACTTTCTGGAGTCGATCACTCGACTGCCCTGCTCCTCCGTTGTCGCAAATCCGCGCCCCGTTTTCTATGGGAAAGCTTGCTGACGCATAGGCGCCTGCAATGGCAAACCTTGGTCAGCGGTGGTTGGCGCCGACCGAGCGCGCGCCCCCCTGAGGGAGCAGAGGGAGAGGAGCCGGCGGTTCGAGAGAGTACCCCTGATGATTGCCAATTGCGTGTAACACCAAACATAGATATTGACAATTCATGTAAACATGTGTACTCATGTGTTTACTTGTTGGGTAATCTCCTCGGTGGAGAGCGCCCGGCGGGGGGCGCCAGAGCCGAACGGCGGTGACTGGATAAGCCCCCGGTGAGCAGCATGAGCGATGAGCTGCAATTCCGGCGTCACGGCAGCGGGCGCAGAAAAGCGCAGCGACCAGGACGCATAACCAGTCTTTGCGGAACAGTGCCGCCAACCTTGTCGCGAGGTTGGCTTGCGACCCGCACGCTTCCGAAATGAGAACTGCATCGACCGGTTATGACAAGCTGTGTAGGCGACGTAGCGGAGAGCTTCGGCTGCTCCCATTTTTTCCTTCCCCAGGCTTCATGGTCTCCGAATGGGACGCCCGGAGAATTGCCCCCCGAATCTCCCCATAAGGCGGCAGAGAATGCGCCCCATCCAGTAACGGCCAGTTTCTCGGTGCGAAACCCGCCGCCGGAAACAAATGCTTCGACGGCCGCTTCCGGCGAACCCCCTCGGCGCGTGTTCCTGCGCCTGCCGGATTGTGACAGCGGCGAGCCGTGGCTGGTGCCGACCTTAACGTACTGGAAACTGCAGCGGTTGATTTCGCCGGGGCGTTGGAACAATGGCTCCGCACCCGTGCGCGCTTATGTCCTGCGCAGGACCAGTGCGACGCGCGGCATTGTCCTGGTCGAACACGCGGACCTCATCGATTGGCTCAATGAATGTTTTCGGAAGTCCGGCATTCCGACGCCGCCAATCCCTGCCCCGCAAATCACGCTGCCCCCGGTGCTGCGGATTCCCCCCGCCGGTGAAGCATGCCCGTACACGAGCCTGACCCACGGCACGATGTGCGAGCTCTCGCGGCCGTTCGGGGCGTACGGCCTCACGCAGATCTACGTCGCGCGCTATCTGCTTCCCGGCAGCGCCGCCAAAGCGGTCGTGATCGAGACTCAATCGTTGTTGCGCTACATCCGCTCCTTGCCCCCTCCGCGCTATAAAATATCGGCCTACTCAGGGCCCGATCACTCCAAGCCGGGCCGGCCTCCGGAGTAACTCCATCATGACATCGCGAGGGCGAATTCAATTTCTGGGCGGCCTCCACCTCGGCTGGCACCTCATCAGACTCACATTCCTACTGCTACACGAACCCTTTATGTCCGCCGTACGAAAACAGAAGCGCAGCCCGCATTGGTTCGCGGTGGTAAAAAAGCCCGACGGCACCCGGACCAACATTTCCACCGGCATACTTGTCTTTGCCACCACGCGTGAGCTCTGGGAGCAGCAGCGCAGCCGTGCGCTGGAGATCTCAATTAAGCTCAACCGCGTTTCGTTTGATGCCAGGCAGCGGGGGCTGACCCGGGAGCAGTTGATCGAGATCGTAAACGAGATCCTCCGCACCGCGGGGTGCGATGGAATCGACACCGTTAGCATTCGCGCCTTCCTCAGGGATTGGGTCGGTGGAAAAACAACGGAGGGTACCCGGGAGCGTTATGGTCATGTGGCCGAGCTGTTCCTCACCCACCTGGGCCCATTGGCTGACCAGTCGATCGGCAAGGTCAGTTATCAGCACATTCTGGATTTCATAGCCGCCAGAAAGAAAGCGGGCATCGCCCCCAAGACCATCAAGGTCGACGCGAAGGCCTTAAATAATGCTTTCAACCTCGCCCGGCGTCTCGGGAAAATCTCCGTCAACCCCGTCGACCAGGCATTGGCGTTGCAGCCGATAGTTGCCGAGTCGTCAACGAAAGGTGTTTTCACCCGCGACCAGATTCGGCTGCTGGTCGCCACCGCGAAGGGCGATTGGAAAACTGCCGTGTTGCTCGGGTACTACACCGGCGCCCGGCTGCGTGACTGCTGCAATCTATTGGTCAGCAAAATCAATTGGGCGGTGAACAATGGAGTAATCACCATCCGACAGCTCAAGACAGGGGAGCCTGCGTGGATACCCATTCACGTCTGCCTGGCTCGGCACCTCAAGAAAGTCACTGAAGGCCTCGGGCCAGAGGACCTTGTTTGCCCCTCCCTGGCGAATCGCAAAACTGGGGGCAAAACCGGGCTGAGCCGGGAGTTCGCAAACATCATGCGAGCGGCGGGCATTGATCAGGGCCGGGTGCCGGGCAAGGGCAAGAAGCGGTTCAGCAAGCTGTCATTTCATTCGCTGCGTCACTCTTTCAACTCGCATTTAGCCAATGCCGGGGTCGACCAGGAGACGCGGCAAATCATGACCGGGCAGGCGACCAAGGCGGCCAATGACGATTATACGCATCTCGATCTGGACAAGCTCACTGATGCAATCGTCCGGCTGCCGGATGTCGATCCTCCCGCTCAACCAGAAGCCGCCGCTGCATGAAAAACGAGCCCAAGAACTGGCTCTTTGAAGCCCTGAATGCGCGCTGTATGAAAAGTCTGTTCCTGGCTGTGCATGTTGGTGCGCGTCTTGCACTCGCGGCCGCAACAACTGCAGCCGCGAAGAGCTTGCAGGTCCCTGACGGTGCCTGCACCTCCCTGACTGAGGCCCACCTTGTTGGAACGGGAAAAAAAACCAGTCAGCTACGCCATAAAAATCTAATCTGCTACTTTGGGTTCCCTCCTTTCCGCCACGTTCGCTCCTTACTAAAACCCTGCCAAACAAGGGTTTGTGAGCGCATCGACGCGGCGGTGTCCACACAAAACCAAAAAACGAAAGGCACCTGTATGAGAGAAAGTATGACTGAATCGCAGGCTTTTGAAGAGCCCGCGCAAACCAACTCAGAACCATCGGCCGCGTCGCCAATTCAACCCGCGCCAACGGCCGCCAAAAAGAAGGGCAAGCCCTGGAAGACCATTAAAGGCACCTGCCAGACAGTTCCCATCTACCAGTACCGCACTTGCGGCCTGCGCCGCTTCCAGGTCCCCATTCCCGGGGCCAAACCGCCCGAGAAGACGCGTCACACGACCACTAACCTGAAAATTGCCGTCGACCTGGCGACCACCCTTGCGAACGCGCCCGCCAAAGTGGCGCCGACTCTGGCCGGCGTCAACCCGGGCCTGTTGGTGAAAGCGGCCGAGGCGGTCAAAAAGCTCGAGCCGATTCTCACGCCGCTGGAAATGTCGATCCACTCCGGTCTGGAGGAGTATGCCAGCATCAAGGCGCGCACGGGAAAGCTCGCGCTGCCCGAGCTCATTGACTCGTTATTGGCCTGTGGCCCGGCAACCGACGCGGTGTCACTGGTCCCACGCTTGAAGGAGATCGCCGCGGCCATCGCCAAGCTCGTCCCGGTGCTCGAACCGCTGAACATTTCGGTAGCCAGCGGCATCGAGGAGTACGCCGCGGTTAAAACCACGGTCGGAGCCCAGGATCTGCGCGAACTGCTCAAGCAACTTGCCTCCAAACCCTGGGTGCAAAAAAGCAAGACGTCTCTGGCCAAAGTCGCCAAGGAATTTCTGGCCGCCAAAAAGCACGACGCCAAGAGCAGCGGGGAATACAACAAAAGCCTCTACTATCCCATGGCGGGGCTCGTGCGCCTCATCGAGGCCGAATCGGGCATCGGCGCCTCCATTGGGTCGGTTACAACCGAGCAACTGAAGCGATTCGTGTTTAACCCGAATCGCGCCCCGCGCGGCAATTCCACGTACCGCACCAACGTCCGGACCTTCTTCCATTGGTGCCAGCTCCACGAATATCTGGACTATGGGCAACCAACCGCCGCCGACCGGCTGGAAAAGATCAAAATCCCCCCCGCGACGCCCAGGATCCTGAAAGTTTCCGAGGCCAAAGCGATTTTGACCGAGCTGGAGGAACCGTGGTGTCTTTTATACCTGGTCCTGAGTTTGTTCACCGGGATCCGCCATGATGAGCTGCAACGCGCCACCTTTGAGATCATTCGCCCCGGCCGCGTGGTGGACATTCCGGCCGAGATCTCCAAAACCAAAAAGCGCCGCATTATTCCCATCCAATCGGCGCTGAACGAGTGGCTGGCTCCATTCTACGGCCGGGAGGGACTGGTAATTCCAATCGCCAACATCCAGGCCAAGGTTGCCCAGTTTCTGAAACAATCCACCGCGCCGGGCCTGCCGCGGCGCTGGGGGCGAAATTGGCTGCGCCAGTCCTTCGCGAGTTACCGGCTGGCCCAGACCGGAGAGGTCATCGAGACCGCCAAGGAAGACGGACACTACGCTTACATCCTGGAACGCGTGTACCTCCAGTTGTCGAGCCATGAAGAGGCGCTCGCCTTTTTTGCCCTGACGCCCGAGGCGTGCGGCAAGCCGGACTGGAAGCAGAGGGTCAAAGCGTTTCTGGCCGACGTCCCGGAAGTCCATGCCCGGCGCAAGTTCAAAAGCCGCCCGTGGAAGCAAATCGGCGGTGACCCCGATGCCGTCACGCCGGCGGCAATCGACGCGACTGCTCAAGCGGCTGCCTGACCGCGCACGAGGTCTGACATGAAAACGCCTCAAGTGTCGGTTTCACCTGACTTCCATGCGACTCAGTCGCTGAAAACTCTGTGCTTGGACATCGGGACCGACACAGGCATTTCGTTGACGCAGGGCCCGGAGCTCCTGAGCTCCGGGACCCTGCAGCTCGCCACCGACGAGGAACTCGAGCAGCAGCGCCGGGAGGGCAAGGAGCGCACGCTCGATGTCCGTTTTGTGCGCACTCATGCGTTCCTCACCCGGTTCATTCGCGAAGGAGTCGCCCGGATTGTGTTCGAAGATGTCGAATTTGTTTCCACCCGGATGCAGACCCAGCTTTGGGCCAGCCTTCGAACGGCCATCTGGACGGCCATTCTAGAGCACCCGCACGTCCGTGTTTTTGGCGTGCCCGTTTCGATCTTGAAACAGTTCGCCACCGGCAACGGCCATGCGCAGAAGCTGGAAATGGCCCAGGCGCTGGCCAAACAATTCCCGGCCAGCTACGCCCTCGAGGGAGAATTCGTTCGCAAGGCGGACGGAGCCCTCGCCGACGACAACGAGGTCGATGCCATCTGGCTTGCCCTCTACACCCAGGCAGTGGACCGGGGGGAACGGTGCTTCCTCAGCGTGTATCAGCGCAAGCTGCTCGAAGCGGCGGAGCGGCGGGAAAAACGCGCGCAACGACGGCAGAAAGCAAAGGCGAAGAGAGCCGCGGCACTCGCCCAAGCCAAGGCCAAAAAGCAGGCGATCACCGCCGCTCTGAAATCCCTGGGCCGCTGCTGCGGGGTGTTTCGCAAATACAATCGAGCTCGCGCGGTCTGTCCCAAGTGCGGTTCAAGAACAGCCCTGCACCTTCCCGCTGCTCAGCTTGGCGGCACGCCTGCCAGTGAGACCCCAAGCCTCTCCGCACCCGACCCAGGCGACCCAGCCGACCACACCCCGGAATTAGCCGGATCATTTCACTCCGCAGAACAGCAATAACAATAAGACAAAGAAAGCAAAAGACATGAATACAGACGAACAAAACAATCCGAATCCCAATAACGAGCCTGCATCAAACCCGTTGGAGGCGAGGTTCGCAACGCCTCTCGATCAAGTTGTGCAGGTCTACCTGGACTCAATGCCGAAACCTCAAAAACGTGAGGATTACCTCGGCCACGTGGCGCGGATCCTCGGCTACCTGGTGGGCGAATTCGGGCAGATTGCGATCGGAGAGGTGACCCCCGCAATGCTTCGCAAAGCTGCCGCGCGATCCTATCGCTCCAGGAATGAGCCATTGCGTGTTAAGTCCTGCTTCAAAAAATTCTTCGGCTGGGGGAGGCGACACGGATACCTGCCTCCAGGTGCCCCCACCGCGGCCGAGATTGCGTTTCCGAACGATGCAATCACGGCGAAAGAATTGGCGGAGCTGTTGGGAGCGTCGGCTCTGGCTCAAGATCCCCAAACCCGAACCATGATTGCCCTGGCTGCAGTGACCGACCTGCGCTGGAGTCAGCTTGCGCTGCTTCGCCGGCGGCATATCCGGGCGTTCGGGAAATCGGTTCCCCGGAGCTCAGGACAGCAATCCGCAGCCGCTTAAAAATATGAACATGCCAACCATTCCTTCAGTGACATGGGCCGCAATGGCTCAGCCCCAAATGCCATCTGCACAACCGACCGTTGGGCAGGCGGCGCGGGAATTTCTCCGCATCAGGAGTCTCGACGCCAGTCCCAGGCACCACGTGAACCTTGAATATTCCCTGCGTGACCTGGTGGCGCTCTTCGGCCAGGTGCCAATCATGGCAGTGGGATCCTCGATGATCCAGCGAGCTCTCCAGGCCACCCAACGCAGCATTTACACCAATAAAGTTCTGCTAAAGAGCTTGAGGTTGTTCTTTGCGTGGTGTCGTGACCAGGGTTATCTCGCTTGCGGTCCGACCGCTGCAGAATTGGTGCGGATCAACACCCCGAACAGTCCTCTGCAAATTGTTCATCCCCATGAGCTCAAGCGGGTTCTTGCCGCCGAGGCGGAGGTGGATCTGCGCTTGGGAATCGCGTTTTGGGGGTTCGCAGGAATCGGATACGGTACGCTGTACCGTCTCAAGTGGGAAAATATCGTGCCCGGCAGGGCCATTGTTCCGAAACCTGAACACGGAAAAGCTTTCGTGAACCCGGTTCAGATTCGGCCCGTCCTGGACGCCTGGCTGGCGCCCTTTTACGGCCGCAAGGGACCGGTGGTGACGCAGAAGTATCTTGCGAAACAGTGCCGGCTGCATTCCAAAATGGTCGGCGTTCATTTCGATGCCCGGACCCTCTGCCGATCTTTTTGGGTGTTCTCGAGTTTACTCGCCGGGATGCAACCCACCGCACCGATGAGCTTCCCGGGAGTCACAGCTCCAGTGGTCTACAATCACTCGCCTGCTTTGCCCAGCCTGGCCGATGCTCGGGACTACTTCGGGCTCACGCCGGACGCGGTCGGTCTGCCGGACTGGCCGGCAATTGTGCGTCAGTACCAGGCGAACCAGTCGAAGACCGGCAGGTCGCGATGACACGTCTGCAGCCAACTAGTATGGCTGAGACCTCCAGAGCGTTGGTGGCCGGGTGCGTCAAACCGCTCCCGGCCACCATTTGCGTGGTTGCGCTGGGAAACAATCCGACAGAGCCAATAGCTATTCTCCATGGCGGGCCCAATTCGGTCAGCGAAAGCCCGTTCGATATCAACACTTGATAATATCATACTACGATGAAACAGATCGTCACTAAGGACGACGTGGCCCGGACAATGGCGGAGTTAAATGCCCGCGGCAAAAAACCAACTCTCGCTGCTTTGCACGCGGCTCTCGGCGGTCGCGGATCCATGACCACGCTTGTGCGCCTCAAAGCGGAAATTTTGGACCATCAGCCCTCAACGGAGTCCCAGGAGGCCCTGATAAGTTTCCGCGAGATTTGGGCGCGTGCGCTCGACGAGGGGAGAAAAGAACAGGAACACAGCTTGTGCGATCTCCGCGAAACCGTCGCGGCGCTCACAGCCGAATGTGATCGTCTGCACGGGGTGGCGATGGCGGCCCAGAACCGCGCGACCGAACTGCAGACAAAGTGTTCGGAAGGGGAGCTTGAAAACCAGCGAGCACAAGTCCGCTTTCAAGCCGAGGTGTCCCGGCTCCGCGACGAATTGGACGCCGCCCGACAACAAGTCTCAGCCGCGCTCGTTCGTGTGACCGAAATTCAGGAAGCTTGTCATAAGGAACTCCAGTCCTCGCGGGTTGAACTGCAATCTGTTCGCCGGGTTGCTCACGAATTCGAACTAAACCTGACCCGGGCAGCTGCACTGCTCGAAGCCAACGGAATCACCATGCCCGGCCTCGCCGTGCCGAATCGCCAGTCGTCGATCGCCTCCGACCCAGATGTCCTGACAACTTCCGTCCAACCATCACTCGCATCCAGCAAGATATGAACTCAAAGTTAATTGTTATTACAATTCGCTTCCAAAATCCTTCAGACATGCATCTGGACGAAAAGTCCTTCGGCAGCGATCTCCAAAAATCTGTCGCAGAGCTTGGTGGCCGTTGTGTCGCCAAATTCAGCAAAGAGACATTGACCGTCTTTATTCAGGGTCTGGACGTGACCGCAATTCGCCCATTGCTCCAAGCTTATGAAGAGTGCGCGATGAAGCACAACCGCCGTCTGACCGTCCTTTTGAGCGAGCAGGAAGCACCTCAGGGCTTTGCACTGCCTGATGAATATTCAGGGCCAGGTGCAATCCGCCGGGAGAAATTGACCAAGAAGCTGTTGTTCGGGCTGCCTGCGGGAGTCTTTGTGGTAAGCAACCTGTACCCCAAGGGGCGGAGTGCCTTCGCCGAGAAAATGGGAGCCCCCGACTCACGGCTGGATGCCTGGAAAAGAGCGGTTGCTTCTGGTGCCGCCCAGTGCCTTTGCCAGGTCATGGAAGATCCCGACGACTTTATCAAGGCAGCTTTCCCGCGGCCCGGGCTCCGTTTGTAAGCCAGATAAGGAAAACGTCGCCTGACTAGACGATGAGCCGACCAAAGGGCTGCCGCAAACCCGCTGGCTGTACTGGCAGAGCCCAAAACGTCGGCATGGCGGATTGAGTCGGATAAGGGTGCACATTTCTCCCGCTCCACCTGTGCGATATCCTCCGACTCAGGAAAGCCCAGGTAGTCTTTATAAAAGCAACTCGGTACAGCGACGAACGCTAAGGGTTATCCGGGTAGCTCTGAGGCTCCGCCAGCTTGCGCTGGCAAGGGCCGCACCAGGTCGCCCAGAATTCCAAAACCATGATTTTTGCCTGCGTAGTTCGACAACCCGCTCGCCGGCCTTGTTTGCCACCTCGACCATCTCAGCATCCGGAGCTTTCGTTCCGGTCGCCAAGAGTAAGCCGTCTCCCCAGGGGCACATTGATTTCTCCCCGCACGAAGCTCAACTCTCGCACCTGGGGATTGTTTACTCCAGCGGGAATGATTGTCAGACGCACCGTAGTACCCTTTAGGCCTCGTATTGAAGCCACTTGGTATGAGTCCTGACAAATTAATAGTGGCGCGGAAGATTGCATATTGTATTTATCGCAAGTAAAGCTCCTGGGGATTGTCGATACCGTCGATGTCGATAGTGGCGGAATTGGCCGTGATCGCGCGGCAGTGAATGGTCAGCGAGTGGTCTTCGATTCGGATGGCGGCCGACTCTCCTATGGCGAGAGTTTTGCCGTTAATGATGGCCAGGGCGCGCGGCGGAGCGCCGCTGATGCCGTTCAGCCGGATGCCCTTCAAGCGTGCGGGTTCCGGGCTTAGGAGAGGCGCCGGGTCATTTTTTGGCATTTCCACGATGAACGCGTACTCCCGATGATCTTGAAGCTTGCGAAAGGCAGCATAGACCTGACTGGCTTGAGTCGAAGCCAGACAGGCATCCAGGAGCTGTGAGGATTCGGCGAGTGAGAGCTTGTTATCCTTGATGTGAGCGGCGGAACGGAACCTTACGGAAACCGCCGGGTTGAAACTTTCCATTCTTCCGTGAGATCTTCTTGCAGCACTTAGCAACAAAATCTCTTCTTCCTTCTTCGATTTGGTTTCTA